>Ga0099800_1035_pt1 | contig 42528 bp, 40 predicted proteins | sample Uncmet6_SortRC_1_FD_89868 | JGI IMG/M metagenome (GOLD analysis project Ga0099800, IMG submission 89868) | Marine eukaryotic communities from CALCOFI LINE 67, Pacific Ocean - CN11_C50_N6_SortRC_1 | ecosystem: Environmental > Aquatic > Marine > Oceanic | place: Pacific Ocean: Monterey Bay... | reverse complement strand
CGTTATCACTATCTTCCAAGTACAGAGGCTTTATGAGCTTATACGCCGATTTATAAAATTTTGGTTTCGATCACCGGATTTCAGGTCTGATCAGGTGTTGTTTATTCCTACAGCTTTCTAATTTTGCATGTTCGGCTAATCGATGGTTTTCACCATCACGAGTGGATCACGTTCTTAGCGATTATTTGAACACAAGTTATGAAATCGAAAATGTCAACTCAAATTCGAAACTGGCATGTTGTTCTCAAAGAAATGAAATCCGCGGGTGCAATTGCAAGCCAGATGTATTTGCGTGCAAGAGCTTTTGAGGATGGCAAGCTTGATCCAATGCCAACAAGTATGCCAAGAGCACCTTTTAGCATTTCCGCTGTTGCTGGATAATTTTCATTCCGTCCCTACAGCTTCTTTTCAGTGAATTTACATTCATTTTTAAACATGAAAAATCATCATCTTTCAATCGAGAAAAAGTTTAATCTTGAGGCTTCTTTCAGACAAATTGATGCCTGCCAAGACATCGATCAGCTACGTGAACTGACAAAACACGTCATTACTTCTCAAGAGAACGAAAAGGCCTTCGCTCGTGAAGCAATTCAACAAATGAGGATAGAATTTGAGGCAGTAGCAGCTAAGGGATTTGGTTTTAAATGAAGTTAGCAAATCTTGTCTTGTTCTATTGATTTGGCTATGTTCTTAGTATCAATTTAATTAATTGTTTTCAAATTGATTACATTGCAGCAATTGTTGATTTTGGATTGGCAATATTACTTATTTTATAAATTATCTTTATCACCCTTAGGTTCTTGCAAATCTATATTTTTGAGACAAGATTAAAACTTTCCTAATTCTCTTTGGATTTGTGTTCTTGATCTACTTGGTGCTGAGGTTTGTTGTCGTATTGGTGTTTGTACTGCTTCTGAACTGTTTTCACAATTACAACGTGGCTCTTTGATAGCCAGAACAATCACAGCGATTGCTAACAATGCTACTGCTATGGAATTCATAGGAACTTGAGTTTTTTTGTTCATCCTTCCCAATACCACTGATCGGTCAATTCCCAGTCACTACCTTTCAGATTTGTAGCGTGCAGGTATTGTCGCTTTGCGGTGTCGTTTGCCATCATCCCAGCCTTGATGTAGTCATTTATTGATTTCCCTCGGGCTTATCCATTCTTTTGATGACAATCATATTTTGAAGGTTTTCGTTGACTAATCTTAGTACAGGGTCTAAATTTTTGCCTCGTTATTCTGAGTTGAAAATAGCATGTTTCGATTTGTTTTTCTGTTGATTAATAAGACTTTTATCTGCCTAACAGTTTTTGATCGTTATTGCTTGCATCGTCATTATGGAGAGACAAGAGGTAGCCGTTAAGTTATTGTTAAAACTAAAGATTTATCTTAACTTTGCGTCTCTTCACGAATGCTTCTGTTTGATTTGTAGACCATACTTTTAGCTTTCATCTTTGCAATCCAAGGTAACTTATCTTTCTTGTTGAAGGATTGCGTTATTCTCTGGAGATGGGTGAATCAATCTCTGTTGTGTTGAGTATTTAAAGTTTCCAGAGCTTATTCCTCTTGCCTTGAAACCATTGCGATATTTAGTATTATTTTTGCTGGCTTTGAACAGTTTCTAATGCACAGTTTCTTTCGCCCAATGGGGCATTATCTCTTATCGAAAGTCTTGCTACTGTTCGCATGTTGACGAGCCTGAACGATCACGGCAACTGTCCGCTAACCAGTTGAGACTTGGACTTTCTGGAGGGGTGATTCAGGCAAACCCCAACAGATGATTCTGTTAGGGCAGTCCTGGCCTTGGACGGGATATCAAAAACATAACGTTTAGGGATTCCGATAGCTGTATAAAAACAGTCAAAGTCCCTCAACCTCTCGCGGGCTTCTAAATCGCGAGAGGTTGATTGGTTTTGGGACTTTGACCCCGTCCAAAGAGTCGTACCCATCATTTCGACAATCGACGACAGGTTTAGTGAGAAAAGTTCTCAATAGCTGTGATCAATGAGCGTGTCGGATGGCAAGTGGTGATTCTTTTCGCATTGTTTGTTCTTATGGCTTGTCTTGAGCTCTTGTCAGGAGTTGAGCAGAGAATTCAATGCGTAACTCGTGTGCCAGTCACCTAAGTGTTGATAAAAACTGGCACAGTGCCAGTGAGGCCGCAGAATTGCGTTGTGAGGAGAGCTTCTTCACGGAGTGGAAACAAGGCAACACGCCCAAAGAGAAGCTGAGAGACCCTGCCTTTGGCGGGGTTTTCTTTTGGCTGCTGATTCTCAATGCCTAAAGCCTTGTCACAACTGGTTATCGCTCTATTCATTTGCGCTTCAGACCAATCAACAAATAAAGCCCCGCTTTTGCGGGGCTTTATGAACTCAATGGCTCATTGGATTGCCATTGCAGTTGTCAGATCTGAAGTTCAAGGCACCTTGAGCTCAGGCTTACGACTGGAGCTTGGCTGGTTCGGCTTCGTCTTCTCTGAGCTCGGCATCAATGATCATCATTGCCGCCCGTTCGCCATTGGCGTACTTCACCCTGCCGAGGAGGTAGGCCGCTTCATGTTCTGAGATTCGCTGATCATCAACAACGGGATCAAGGAAGACCGTTGTGCGTTGATCAACATCCTTCTCAGCTGTGGCATAGAGCAGAAGAACAGAACTGGTGACATCAGCTTCCATGCGGAAGACATTGGCGATCACCTCTTCTGGATCGGGCCAGCTTTGGCGTGGTGGATCGATTGCTTCGAGTCTGACGGTCTGACCGCGGGAGATCAGGTAGTCGGCAAATTTTGCGGCGTGCTCCTGCTCCTGCTTGCCTTCATCACGTAGGTGCTCGGCAAAACCAGTCAGTTCGCGCTCTGCAAACCAAACGGCTGCTGCGAAGTAGTCAGCAGAGGACTGCCGCTCGAGATTGAGATGGGCCTGCAGTTGCTCCACCATCTCTGGAGTCATGGCTTCTGCCATGGCACGACCAGCAGGTCCAGTGGCAATGGAGATTTTGGCTTGGGTTGTTGCTGTGGATTGAGTCATGAATGTGTCCGGTAGGAGGACCTCTCTGTTCTATTACATTTTTATGCCGATGTAAGGGGTAGTAACCGAACAGAACCTAAGGAATATTTGCTGTTGAGAATCACAATCAATAGCTCATATCTCATGGGTTTGGTATTCAGCAAGCCGGCTACTTGTTATTGATAATCTTTTGCAATGCAATGATAGGCCATGGACTTTTCATTGTTCATACCTGTGATATACTACGATTATTGTTTAAGGAATAATCAAGATCGGGTTAATTTGTTGATTGGCTGATTACAGCAGTCCGAGATTATTGTATAATAATTTAATTAACATGTCGGATTGTGTTAGAAGTTCTAACTATCACTAAACTACTAAAGGAATTAGGTTTGAGATGGTCGATAAAATGAGTTCGTGCAACTTCTGATTCAATCCATGCATTTAACTCTTTCTTCGTGTAAAGCTTAGGAACACTCAGGTTAACCGAGATTGTGGCTCGTAATGTAATTTGTTGCAAGAATTCGGGCATTAATTTTGCTTATTTACTCATAGTAAGCTAGCATTAATTCGTGTGTTTTGAAATTAAAGAATGAGTTTTGATGGCAGACCTGTAAAATTTTTAATAAATAATATGAAATAAGTATATATAGAAGGCTATATTTTGTTGATTTATCTAAATTTATAGACATATTGTATCAGGATTGCGTATATTTAATTATTTTCGAAAACTGAATGCTCTGCAAATAATACTAAGTACAAAATTCTAGTTTTTCGATATCACTTTTTGATTCGCAAGATATAGTTTGCAATACATCCAGATGATTGTTAAAAGATTTTGATGGATGCAATGTAAAATAATTATAATTCAGGTATAGTTATTTTTGATAACAGACTAATTATTGATCTTCTAAACAGGTTGAAGCGTTTGTACAAATTAATTTTAGGTCAATTCTAAAAAGCATTTCTATTGTATATACCAATGGAATTAAGACTATCGTGACAATGGTTTTATATCAGCATAGAGTTGATATTTAGTGATTTGAAGTACAACAATTTTGTATAGTTAGTAAGGTTGAATTTAAAGGTTATTCTAAAACCGATTCAATTGATTAAGCTAAAGTGTACGAACTTTAAAGATATTATGGTTAGTTTCATCATGTTTTGCAAATTTAGATGTTCATCTGTAACGCTGCATCTCCATTTACATCAACAGTAAGGCTCTTAATTGTATTGCTTATTGCAAATATTCCACTATTAAAGCCACCAATCTTTTCAAATTCAGAAATATTCATTGTTACAGTAGAATTCATTAATGTCACTTCGTTTTCATTAAACCAATACATACCTTCGCCTAAGAGAATCTTGTCTTCTCCACTGCCACCTCTAAAATTACCTGATCCAAATCCCATGAGAGTATCATTATCATTTCCAAGGTTAGTTGTTCCATTGCCGCCAAATCCTCCAGTTAAGGCGTCAACTACATCTTCTCCAGAGCCTGTAAGTAATTTACCATTATTAAAAATACCGAATTTCTGTTCATTGTAGGCATCAGATGTTGCTTTACCTGTGATGGTGTCATTTCCGTCTCCACTTTTAAGAATGCCTTGGGAGGTGATGGATATTCCATAAGTACGTTTATTATTAAAATTATTGGCTTTACCAGTAATTGAGTCATCAGCACCACCTAATTTAATTGTGCCTTCGTTTGCAATGCCGTATACGTCGTTATTTCCACTATTTGAAATTGCGGTTCCTTCAATATTGTTACTACCTCTGCCCATATTAATATTTCCTGTGTTGTAAATGCCATAAATACTCCCTCTTTTTCCATCAACCGTTACCTTCGAATAAATAATATCATCACCTCCACCCATGTTAATTGTTTTTGTATTTTCGAGCCCATAAATATTATTTCCTTTACCGGTAATATTGACGTTAATATTGATTTTGTCTTGACCTGATCCCATTTTAATAAGACCTAAATTATTAAATCCAAATACTTCACTCCCACTTCCATTTCTGTTTTCAGTTTTGACCGTGATCATAAATTCATCATCGCCACCACCTGTGATGTACTTTCCCGCGTTATAAATTCCGTAAACATCTCCGCTGTTACTTCCAATACGTGTTGAACTTTTAAAAGTATAAAATTTATCGATCCCTGCTCCTCTCTTTACCTTCACCAAATTTTTGATACCAAAGAGTGCTTCGAGCATGCTGCAAATAGATTATAGAGAACATCATGATAGGTGCATTTTTTGCCGCTTTGCCTCTTTTGTGTATTTATGCTGAGTTGGTTTTTACCATCAAGTTTTCTTTTGGTATCACTTTCATTTTAAATATATTTAATTTTTTATTTGATCTTTCATTAATTGCAAACTTTATTATATTTTCTCTTTTTTTTTTCTGAACAATAGTCTTTGTCTTAATGCAATAGGTTATTTGAATAGAGATTTTCTGTGAGATTTAATCACCATAGATTTGATTTGACTGTTACTTTCTGACGTCTGACTATTCACTAACAAAATACGAAATTGATAATCATGTCAATATTTCTTCATTGTTTTTCCATATGTCTCCTCAATTTTATTAATCATTTTTTTATACGTACACTATATGCTCGATTTAGTTTGTTACAGCCTTTACAAATTTCAGGCAAATCAAAGATTATACTAATTTTATGTGATGGACTACAATTAGAATCCAACTATTTATTCCTTGATATTGCCGTACAAATGAAAAAGTCTGTTCCTTGGCGAGATTCCTCTGGTTTCTACCGATCAGGTAAATCAAGTTTAAAATCTATTCAGACTTTGTTTTCTGAATTTTTACGAGATCGTCATTCACCAAGCTTGCTTCAAGAGTATTATAAAAATTTTGAAGTTAATGTAATTGATGCTAATTGGGGTGATTCTGTTCCTTTAGAAAGGGTAATTTCATCTACAAGTGATCTTACTAATCTGATTAACAATCCGTTCTCATTTAATCAGTCGATATGTATATTAGAACCATCTGAACATGTTGGGCATAATACAATTGGTGAACCAGTTAGAGCTTCTATCAATGTAGCTTGGCTAGTACAAAATATTGCTGATTGCGATTCAATAGTTTTCCCTTTGTGGAAATCAGGACTAATGGATCGTAAACAACTTGCTTATGTTCTTTCTTCCTCTCTTGCCGTTGTATTTGAAGGTGGATATCCAACAGTTAGAGACAGTACTTCCTTTGTTGATACAAAATGCTCGCATGCGGACCTACTTGACTTGAGCGAGGAACTTATTGTTTCTAGGCGTTTGAGAAGTGCTCCTGCTATATTTATTTGCCTAGGGCATCAACTTGCCGCTCAAGCACATATTCGACTTCTTAAAAAGGCAGTTAATGAGATTCTAAATTCTATTGATGTTATTTTGTTTAGCAGAACTAACTCACGAGAATCACTTAAACAAGTTTGTAATAGAATAAAAGAAGTTGGTGAAAAATTAAGAGTGGTTAAAAATGGTAGAACAGTTGCAACTGGTTGGAATGATTTAGAATTTGCTGTCGGTATTAATGAAGTTCCTGAAGCTGGCCACTGTGAAATTATTCATTATGACAAATCTGATTTTCATCCTGATAAGGAGATGGCAGAGTTATTGACCGCTCAGGCTATAACAGCAGAAGAATACGATGGTGTTATTGAGGAGTCTATCTCACATGAGAAGGATTTAAATATTGTAATGTTCCATACCGATGAAGTCAATGAAGAGGCAATTCTCTTTGCAAATTGGGCGTATCGTAATCTCTATCAAGCACTTCTTCCTGCAAGAAAAGAACTTGTCTTGTCTGATCTTTCTTGGTTATTTAATCTTCCAAGTAGTATTGAAATTTTGTGCTCAACTACTGCTGAAGGAAAATTATGCACGGAAGTAGCTGCAACTTGCATTAATTATCGTGATTACGATACCCGACAAACAAGGAGGTCGTTTACATGTCAATTTCATCCAGAATTAAGAGATGACCTTAGAGAATTTAGTAAAAGCGGGATTCCTGCCTTTTCTGATCTTAAACAGGATGATGGAATAAGGCTTTTGATTAGATTGTTACATGATAGTCTAATGGAATAGGTTATTTCGATGATCATTATAGATAGTCAAATTCATGTTACAAAATACTTCATAGATGATTTAAGCATGTTTGCTATTGCAGATTGTGATTATTAGAGGTTAATAGTTAGTTCTTGCATTTCCATATTATTTAGATCTTTTGATGATACAATTGAGAAAATATTTGAGATGATGGAAAGCCCTGTTAACAATGATGACAGTCATCTGGAATGAGAGGTGTTGCTGGCTTTGCTTACATTTGCTGTCAAGTTATCGCCAAGACTTATAAATAGTTATAGAGCTTTAATTGATGTTTCTGATATGGTTGGTAGTTCGCAATTGGAAAGTGAGCATAACCATAGAACAGCGATTAAACAGAAGTTAATTCGAGAAGTATTGAGTGAAATTGATCAACAAGATACCAATGAGACTGAATATAAAAAACATGATTCAAAATGGAAAGAAGCCTTAAAGGGAATTGATTCTCAAAAAATTCGTCATGAATTTTTCAATTTAATCAACGATAAATAGTCGAGTAAGCATATTATATGTATATTCTTTTAATATGAGTTTTAATTATACGCTTTATTGTTGAACTTCCTCGTCGTTTTCTATTCACGATGAATGCATGAATCTATTGTGTCATTGAGGTGATCATTCTATATCCATCCGAAGTAACATATAAACATACTCTTTCAAATTCTTGAGTTATTTTTAATTTTTATTAAACAATTATGAATGGAATTAATATTCTTTCCGCACTTGTTGGTTCAAGCTTGATTTTTTGGATTGTAATTGGATTGATTACACATGCAAAGTGGATTCAGGAACTTGTACAAACTGAGACAGAAAAGATTAATAAGCAAAACTTAGCAATTGAGCAATACGGTTATACCTCAATAAGTTCAACAAATAGAAAATTCTACGCAAAACGTGGATTTGTTTTTGGTTATTGGGATAATGATATAAAATCTGTGAATAAAATAGTATCAAGTCAGGACAGTCCTAAAATCTTTGACTTAGCAGGCATTAATTTAATTGTCTTTACATCTATTTTCTTTTTGATTGCTGTATCAAAAGGATTTTTCAATATTGTTGGTATTAATTAACCATTTTTTCTGATTTAAAGATTTACTATTTTGATAGTGCCAGATTCATGATTTAATTTATGAATATGAAACTGTGCATTTCTGTATTTTGCTTTTCTAATATCACCTCTTGATTTTATTTTCTCTATCTATATTACTTCTATTGCTTAATTATCAGTTTATTCAAAGTGTTCTTATGTTGATTATTGAATAATACAGCATGTTTCTTCCATTTTACTACCTACGTTTTTAGGGTAATAAGCAACTATTATTTTTTTAATCTCATGGGTTTTCTGAATTTTTAACCTTACCACTGAACTTCCATATCTTTGTTTATTTGCTATTTTATTCTATCTGCTATTTCATTTTTTTCATTATTAAATATCTAAAAAATAAATTGATTGTCATAATTTTATTTATACACTTTATTGTTGTGGAATTGTTAACTTGTTATATAATTAATTGATTCTAAACTGATCTTTTCAATCAATTTAGCTTGCTTTGAGCATAGTGATTTAAGTTACATCTTAAAGTTCACTAGTGATCTTATTGTATATGGATTGGTATAGTTCTAGATATTGCTTTGAAGTTATTATTCACTTTTAATTTTGAAAATCTATTTTTAAAACCTCTCTTTGTAATTCGATGAAACCAAAAAGTAGAAGAATTCAATTTCAAGTTCTTGCTCTTGTCAGTCTATTATTTTTGCTTTTTGAGGGCCAATCTTTTCTAAGGCGTAAAAGTTTTGAGGCTGGTATCGATTGTGTAACAGAGGGACCAATTCAAAGATTAACAAATGGATCAGATCAATGTTATCAATTCTTTATGAGTAAAATTAACTCTTTACAGGAGCAAATAGATAATCAATCTAAATCAGTAGCTAATCAAACTAGTATTTTAAAATTACGAAAACAAAGGGAGCAATGGATTTTGCTTATGGATACTGGTGTATTTCGCTAAGTTTTTTACTATTCTTTCTTCTCTGTTACTAATTGATGATGATATTTTTATCTGTTATATATTGTATTTTATGTGTTAGTTGAATGAAGTTTTCTCGACAAATTCCATATCTCAACAATAATGTTAGTTATTACACCTCCTTTTTTATAGTTGTATGTATTGAATAATGTTAGGCGATAATTTTTATACGAATTGTTTCTTTAATCTGCTTTCATTGAATTCTTTAGCAGTGATTTAAATATAAATGAAATTGTTTTTTCGCTAATGGCTGCTTTTCTTAATTGCGTCCGAGGTGTCATCAAAGTACGTTGTGAAGAGCAGTATATTGATGCGCTTGAAAATTGGCCATGTCCGAAAGGAATGACGCATCGTTATGTCGCAAAAGCCGGTGACCGTGATATCTGTTTGTTGGTCTATGGGGTAGCGAAGAAATTCTTGTTGAGGCACGTCCTGAAATGCTTGAATATCTTAATAGCGTTAGAAAATATCTAGACGAAATATCGATTGAGCTTTGAGTATCTGATGCTGTTTCTGGTCCCATTGTTATTCATTCTCAGCTGCTTTGATATTGTTTCTTTTATTTTACTTATCAATTTTTTTGTTGATTCTTACCTTCAGTTTTAATATTTTGCTTTTACATTCGTTGACCATGATCACCTTGAGTTAATTTTTTAGTACTTTCAGATTTTATTTGAATAATATATATTACTGGTTCAGGTATCAAAAGATTTAGATCTTTGCTTTTGCATCTAGTGGAGTATTCTTTTTTTTAAGTAAGATACTATCTTCAGGTTGGTTCACTAAATGCCAAGGATTGATTTCAATGATAGTAGTAATGATAAGTATCATAATTCTACATCAGATGCAGATGTTACTTCTTCAAACCAATCTAATAGTGATAAGGTAGATTGGGGTGTTCGTCGTTTAACTACTGATAAAAATTGGAAATCAGCAATGATTGTTTTTCTTGCACTCTTTTTATTTATTTTACTTCTTCCTAAAGACGTTGAACAACCAAATACAATCCCGAAGCCGGTGAAGGTAAATAGTTAAAATTTTTCTTCTCAGAATTTAAAGTTAGGTTGATCTTGAACTTCATTCATGGTTTGTTTTATATCAATTGGTAGCATTTTTATTGTTCTATAGTTTTTACTTTTCTAATGCTTTTTTAGACTTTTGATTGTATTTTGATATATTCATTGTTAGTGATATCACAGGTTTCCTTGCTTTGACCGAGCACGAATAAAAGTATTAATACCTAGTTACAGTCTTTTTCTTCATATGTCACTAACGCTTGTGATCAATTGACTTTCATACACCTTTATTCTACATAAAATTTACTCATTGATTTTCAACAATAAATGGATCTTCGTCTCGTCGAGTTACTTAGTAAGTGCAAGGAAGAAGAGCTAGAAGCCATTGAAAGATGGTTCAATCATACTCAGCCTCTGGCTCTTGAGATCGTTGGAAATATGAAGATAGCTCGTGGTGCCATCAAATCTGAAACTCGTACTTAATTTATTATTTTTAATCAATTAAAGTTATTATATAATCTAAAATATATTGTTTATACTTGTTTGTTATATTTAAACTCAATAAGTTTATCTTTTTTATTATGTCTAGCTATTTATTATTGATTGTTTTTTTTGTTCTTCTGCCTTGTGCATTGCTTAGTTCCGTTTTAGCTGCTTCAAAAAATCAACAATATTGGATATGGTTTTTTGCGGGTCTTTTTTTTGGACCATTTGCTCTTCTCGCTTCGTCTTATTCAAAAGACAAGAGTAAACCCTATTAAGCTTTCTTTTCTTTCGAAAGTGTATGCTATTTATCATTTAATTTATCATTGCTTTCTTTTATATTTGTCTGTCTCAATTAGTTGACTTGAAATGCTGATTTGAAAATTAGTATTGATAACCATATTGTTCCTGCACCAGTAAGCACAAGAGCTGTAATCCAAATTTTGAGTGATGTTCCTGTAGGTTTATCATAAATAAATTTTTCTATTGATGATTTTTTACTATATAGTAGATGATCAGAAATAGACATCATCAATTTATTTGACGTCAATTTTTTCTGCCAATCAAGACCATATCTTGGATATTGTTGATAAAGTGGTATCGTGCCAGATTCTTTTCCGGGTAATATTCGTGAATATTCGTTCGGTGGATTATCATATCCAAACTTCATCATATATTCCTCACTGTCTAGTACACAATCTATAAATGAGATAAATCCTTTTTCGGCAATTAAAATCGAATAACTCAATCTTTCAGTGTTATTGTATATTTTTCTTCCTAAAGCTCTAAATATCACCTGTTCTACTAAACGATAGTTATTATTACACTCTATATACCCTTTTCGAAATCGATCAGAAAGAAACAATCCCCGTATAAAATCACGAACTGTTATTGATTGGCTTTTGAATTGGGATTCCAGACATTTTTCGCGATCACGATCTGTTAAGTGAAAAAATATTTGTCTATAGCATTTGTTTATTAATAAATCTTTTGCTACGCTCGAGTTATCTTCTTCTATTTTTGTAGTTAGAACATCAACCCTTGAATTTTGGCTTGATTTTTGGAAGCTTCTCAATGGAAGTGTCATATGTTCTACTCAATTTATAATTATAAGACTTTTCGATTCTGCGGTGTTGAATTATTGGCTACATGCTCATGTATAAATACTGCCTTTTTGTCGCTCAAGCTTTTAAAATATTTCTTCCTTTTTATTTTTTATAGTTTTTTTACTCAATCCAAGAAATTGCTTGTTGATTTTATTTTTGGCTTTCCAAAACCTTTATAAGTCAATTCTCCCGTAATTAATATTGAATTTTTTGCTTTTCTATTCCTTAATAAATATAGTGATTGTTTATCATCCATGCAGCTGTTCGAACCAGTAACCTGCCAGTTGCCATGAGCTCCAAAGGAAAATTCCAAGAAAAAGCCAGTTAACCCAGGCGGGACGATCGCGGTTTTCAAACATTGCTTGATCCCAACACTTTGATTCTGCCAGAAAGTTATCGCTTGTTACGTTTTTATTACATTATTGTTTTTATTTATTGTTGCGTTGTGGCAGAGTACCATTCTGCATTTTGCAATGATACCTGTGATCCTGCAGCTCTCTTTAAGTCGTGCATCCCCTCTAGCTGACGGTAAACAGCTTTCAGTTGTCTTTGGATATGGTCTGTATGGGGCATTGAATACAACGTTAGGAGTACATTCTCAAGATGTAGTTTGGCGTCAATCAACAATCGGCAATCGGTGCTTCCTGGTTCGTAGCTCATCAAATTCTTACAGATATTACTTGTCTAGTCCTTTTGGCTCCTAGAGCGCTGTACTGATTATTACCAATTTTAAAAAGGTCTATGGTTCTCTTGTTTTACCGCCCAGTTCTATTAAGTTCCAAGGTCGTTCAATTCCATTTTCTACGGACCAAACACCTTTGCGCAAGTTTTTCGCTTGTTTTTCTAGTTTTTTATAGTCTAGGTTTTGGCAATCTCCTAAATATCCGTCATAGAAGAAAACTTTTCCCCTTCTTATTAGTTTAGCCCCCAGATCTTCTTTTCCTTGAATGAGTCGGGCCACAATTCTTCCATAGACATCTCGGCTTCTTAGTTCCATTTCGACTTCCGAACCTTTTTTCAACTCTGTGATTAGCATGTCCTTAGCTTGTTTAGCCCAGGGTTTTTGTTCTGATAAAGGAGCTTGAATGCAGGCCAGTCTTATCGCTCTTCCTTCACCTTTTAGTTCTACTAGCACTTCCTGTCCATTATTTACTTTTAGGATGGTAACTTTTTCAGTTGGATGATACTGATTTGCTTTTACTTTTAATGGTAAACTTAAGCTTATTAGAAGTCCAATGATTTTGAGATGATTTAAGTTTATTGTTTTTTTGATTAACATGAATATTTTGGTTACTGCAGTGTAAGTTATAAGATCATCTTAGCGATCTTCTATCTTCTTTATTGGGTTCTTCGTCTGCAGATCAGCTTTTCACTTTTGATAGTGTTGTACCAGCACACTAGTTGCTTGTTTTCAACGTATGGTGTCTGCCGCTGTTGACGGCTTGTAACTCTCTTCTTAGTTTTCTATGTATATGTCTTCATCAATTTGATTAAGTTTTGATTGCTATAGTTCTTCGTCAGTGTTTTTTGTTTTTTTGGACTTTTTGTCTTATCGGGTTTCCCTTCTTCTTTTCATCTGTTTACTTTTTGAATTTTACTACCAGTAAATTTATCGAATTTGGGTTTATATTTTTTATTCTTACTATTAATAAAGGGTTAAATCCTCAGTATTTTTGTATGTAAACAATTGTTATTGCTCTTTGAGTCTGTCTACTTTTTTCAATTTTTCTTTATTCGTTGTTTCATTTATTAAGTATTTTCCTACTTGTTTTTTCCTTTTTTATCATCATTTTATTCCTTATGCTTTTATCATATGGTGCGAGTTCATTAATCTCTATGTGGTTTCTTCATTTTGTTAGATTGCATATCTTATCAATATTGCTCAGGTTTTTATTTTCTCTCATACTAATGTATTAATTTCATTTCTGTTGACTAATTTTACTATGCATGATTTTCCCCAATCTGATCGCCTTTATTTTCCAGCTACAGCACGAAACTGTAGACCAATTACTGATGCACTATCTCTAATTCTACCTAGAAAAGGTTCAGTTCTTGAAATTGCAAGCGGTAGTGGTGAACATATTGTTGCATTTCAGCGTTCATTTCCTGAACTGATTTGGCAAGCAAGTGATTCAAACCTTGATCATTGTAAGAGTATTAATGCATGGATTTATTATGCAAATCTTTTTCCGCAAATGCCATATGCATTGCAGCTTAATGTTTTAGATGAGGAATGGGTTATGCCATCATTTGTTCAGTCTCAGTTGATGGTTATCTTGTCTATCAATTTAATTCATATTGCTTCTTGGTGTTGCTGTAAATCTCTTGTTTCTCATTCGGCCGATTATCTCCCAGTTGGTGGTCGGTTGATTTTTTATGGGCCTTTCCGCATGCTTGGTGAACATGTCAGTGATAGCAATCTAATGTTTGATCAATCCTTACGCCAGCGTAATTCCTTGTGGGGAGTACGTGACCTTGAATCTGTAAAACAACTTTGCATGAATGTAGGTCTTGTTGAGATGAACGTTATCAATTTACCTTCTAACAATTTTTTTGTTTCTTTTATTAAACGTTGATAAACTCTTTATGTATTCCTTCCTTATTTAAATTAGGTTTTGTTGTTATATCAATATCTATTTTACTATTGTTTTTCACTTTACTTTCTTTTTTTAAGTATAAAATGCTGGATCTAGATTATGTTGTATTTTATCTCTTGTTCTTTGAATTAGTTTGTATTGCTTTTATGAATAATTCTAAACTTTCTATTTCTCTCTATTTTTTTGATTTTTATTGTTTATCTTATTCTTGTCTCTTCTACTTAATTTCTATCACTTCTGTTCTCTTTATTTATTTTGCCATTTGATATCTATTGTTTGTTTTCTCGATTTTAACTTTATTCTTCAATGTTTAGTGGATTAGTCTTAAGTCCTGAATAAATAAATCTTTTACTTATTCATTAACACTTCTATTTATTTTTATATTAGTTATAAATCATTAAAAAACCCTCTAACTCGAGGGATGGTGTAACTGGTGCAATCCCCATCACCCAGCCCAACTAAGATTAGTGCGAAATTGCTGAATATGGGCTTCTGTTCTCCACTGATCTCAAGCTTCGCTCCACAGATCCACCTTCTAAGAGCTTTTTTCCCACAGTCTGGGGAAAAAGCATGCTACTAGGTGTCGTTTGACTAATTTTGTGGAAAAGCTCCGTTTCTGTGTCATGCTTGTCATTCCCCATCACCTGCCCCGCCTAGTTTCCGCTAGGTGGGGATTTTTGTATGGATTTCGATTTTTCTTTCTTGTGTAGACCTATTTTGTTTGTCTGGAACAGGTAGGCTCGTTCTGAGTCAATCTTGAATGTTGTTCAATAAAACTTTGTTTGATCACTATTTGTAGTTTTTACTTTTTCTTCATTTGTATTATAAGAGTAGTGACCTTTGCATTAGTATGTATATTAACTATTCTAATTGGGGTTGCATTGTTTGATTTTTATGAATATTTATTTGGGCTTCGTCTTAAATAAATTTATTTCTCATGAATATATTAGCTATTCCTTGTCTTACCTTCTTGTTTTAATTAATTCCTCGTGTTTTGATATTTATTAATAGTTTCAAGTATTTTTCGAAAACTTTTTTCTCTTGTTTTTTAGGTATTATTTGTGCAAGGTTGCTACCCTGTGTTTTTAAACAATTCTGCTGTTAATAATCTGATTACAATATACATCATGTTTTGCATTATTGTATGTAATTTATATTTTTATTAACTAAAACGATTAGGTGCTTTTTGCTTCCTATTATGTGTTATTCCTGAGTTTTCTTTGTCTTAGTGTTAATGAACATAGTGTTCTGCTGATTGTGTTTTGGTTTGCGATATAATTTTAGTCTTTTCTACATGATTGCTTCCCATAACATCAGAGTTTGCATTGATCCATATGATTCCTTGCTTTCTTACCAGGCAGATCAACTCGTCGTTGCGAAGAAGTCTGTATGTAGATGGCTCTTGCGCACAGAGCTCCTTCGCGAGGTTAACTGCCGAATGTATATTCGTCTCGGATGTGCTCTGTTGCCATCCATCAGGCGTTAGGCGCTCAATATTGATCATGAGTAAATCTACTTACTCATCAATCTTCCCGCAAATGGGCCTCTTTGTGCAAGCAAAGTGTGCACATCCAAACCGAATGCTCGATTTTTATTGTTTTCTGATCGATCCCTCCGATATTTTTACTATTTTTGTAATTTCTAATTTTATTCTTATTTGACTTTTTTTGTCATGTTTTATTTTCGTTGTTTTATATTTTAAATTCGCTTTTCTTAGTTTTCTTGATCTATCCATCTGTCTTCGTTATCCGAGATTAAAATTTATTGCGTATGTACCATTTTCTCTAGTTTGTTGTCAAAATTTAAGTAATCGTTGGAATTCCAATGGCACGTGTCAAAAAGCTTCAATCCAAAAGTCAGCAGTTGGAGAATCGCGTTCTCGTAGCTGGAGTCACTTTGTGTATTGCAGGCATAGTCGTCACTTGCTGGTCAGCACTGACTACTTCTGCGGTCGTACCATGGGGTATCTTTTAAATCGAAATTTTTGAATTGATCGTCATATCATCTATTTCTATTTAAAGGTTTATTTGTGTTTTTCTTGACCTGATTGTGTTTATAAATTCTTCCCAAGTGCATTAATTTAGTAGTTTTTTATTCTATAATTCATGATTTGTTTGCATTTTGCTTCATTATTTGTTTCGTTTTGAGTGTTTAACATCCTCTATCTGCACTCTTTATCTCCTTTTTGAAAGCGATGTGAGTTCCTGTATGCTATCTTCCTCTTTTCGGAATTAGCATATTCTTTTGCTATAGTTAATTATTTAGCACTTTTACAGTTGCTTATCTCTTTTAGTTGATTGCTTTGCATTGTTCTAACGACACATTTCAGTTGATTTTCTATGTTGTGCGTTGTTTCAGCATTTTTTAACTTTTATTTGAACACCACCGTACTCTTTTATCTCTTTCTTTTTCGTTTTTCCCAAAAAAACCCAGCTATTCGCTGGGTTGAATTTGTTTTTGGAGCGGAGAGGGCGGGATTCGAACCCGCGGATGCTTTCACATCGCTGGTTTTCAAGACCAGAGCCATCAACCACTCGACCACCTCTCCATCCGGTTAATTTTATCATCTTGCCTTTGAGTGCTGATCTTGCTTTTTTTAGTTTTTTATTCTGAATTCTTTTTTATAATGTTTTAATGAATAAAAAGATTAACTTTGATTTTTGAATCTCTTGCTCCTCCGAGTTTGTATTTTTTTTGGCTCTTTAGATTAAGTTGAAATCTACGCATAATGCGACTTATTGAGCGTTTTAATGTTTCTTGCATCAAGTTTACTAATCTAGTCTTTAACAGTGTATTATCTAGTTGATTGCTGTTTTGGTCGAATTCGGTAGCTATATGAATTGTACTTTTGGAAAGGATTTCATTTGTTGATATATTTTATTGGTAATGGTATTAGTTGTGCCTGCTCGGTTATTGAGTACTTATGATTTAGTTGTTCGGTTTTGCTAGTGGTAGCAAGCATTTATCGGAATCACATCCCGCTGGGCCGGCTTCAGTTAGTTCACCGTTGTCGTAACGTTGGAGTGCATCAAAAAAGTCATTATTGTTCCTCCGTTCATTGACTTCATTTTGTAATTTCAAATATGTTTTTGCATCGATAGGTTCAAATGGCAATCTTGGGAAAGTAGCATTTGCATCAAACCGGGCTAGTAAAGCGGCAGATATGTATCCTCCATTTTTTTCGATTGTTTGATGTATTGCATCTGTTAATGCTTCGATTTCATGTTCACGAAACTCGATAGTTGCTGAAGTGTTGTGCGCTGTATAATAAGTCTGTACCTGCATATAAAAATCAAATTGAGCTAAAGCTGAAAATGTATTGATGTCCACAGTATCAGCGCCTGGTAAATTAGCCCAGCTAACTTCTGTTGGAATTTCTACTAACCATTCTGTACATCTTTCGTCAAAGGGATCGTTTAGTAATCGTCCTTCATTATCCTTATCCGATTGCGATGGCACAACAGTGTATCCATAATCCATACATGCCATAGCTACTGGATCATTTTTTCTGAAGGTAATTCTGCGGATAAAGCGTTGTGCTTTTGGTGGGTGCCATCCTGGTGCAGCTCCAGTCAATAGACTTTTTGTTCCTGCTGGTTGGACTGTCGTACACCGATTTGGTCGACGTAATTGATGCCGATCACAATATTCCCAAACTGTTCTGTTAACCACTATTTTCCATCTTTTCAAGTATTCTGCTTCTTTTTCTTTATAACCCAGGCCTTCCTTAGTTTCTGGTCTTCCTGCTTCCCACCACTTCAGCCACGGTGTACCAAATGCATGAACGAAGAAGTCAAATAATCCTGTAAAACTTACGCCTACAATTGGATCCCAGGCACGACTTTGTCTATATCTTTCAACTTCAAAGCGGTGGTTTAGTAAACATGCAACGGAGACCGCAGCTGCACGGAATGCATCATTTTGTGCTTGTTCATCACCTGGATCAATTTGGTTGAGATGTACTTCCGCTAGATTGCAATGGAAATCAGCACCAAGAATTTCTCCGCATGGATTAAGTCCATAACGATTTAGTCGATGTTCGATTTCTTCCTCAGACATTGGGCCATGATTATGTTGGAGCCAACGACCCGCTTCATCACGTCCTTGTTCAGAATAGATGTCTATAAACTCATTTCTTAATTCTGGAGTTTTTAAAAGGTCTGCGCTCGAACGAGCAATGGCCTCGGGTGCGAATTGAATAGCACCCTCACCACTGTGAAATTGGCTCGTTACAGCTTCTAAAAGGATTTCCCTGGTAGGACGCGTGTGGTAGACACGCGTGTGATTGGCCATTCGTAAGGCATCACGTTCTGGATCAATCCTCCAATTTCCATCGGAATCTTGTTGCCAAAGATTTGCCTTTGCTCCTGCTGCTGATGTATCCCCAGATGCAAATTGCCGCATGCCTGCGCTACGTCTAATGTTTCCTGCCACGATTGTTACCGCAGCTTCATCAATCAGTAAGCAGCATTCAATGGAAGTAAGTTTTCTACCTACTGCTTTACTGAGTATTTTTGCGATACGACTGTATAGATCTTTTAGTTTTACAGGGTTGGCCATACCTCCAAATCCCTTTAAGGTTTCTCCAACGGGCCTTACATCAGAAAGATCGATCTCTACCTTTATTGTTTTTCCTTCAAAATTCGGATCACTACTTAGTTCCAATATTAATTGATAACTGTCGACCCAACCTCGTCTTGTGTCTCCAACTCTGATGGAAACCGTGTCTCCTGTAATGCTGTGTGTTGTACGTTCCTTCCTCTTTTGTGAATCCGTAATGCCTATTGCTGAAACACTAAGAACCTCTATTGGATTACGTATTTTTGGCAGTTGATCAATGAAGTGTGGCTCGATGATTGCGCCTGTGCCGCAGCCCATCATCGCCAGATCCATCATCAATCCGAAGGCTTCCCAATCGACCAGATTGGTTGAAGTGCAGTTGTAGGCGCCCGAATAGTTTTCTGGTTGTTCGATCCAGGGTGTCCCACCGATCCATTGCCAACGACCAGATGGCATGGCTTTTTTTTCAGCCTGCATCTTTTCCAGTAGAGCCATCTCCTCTGTGTTCAGAGACCCCAACTTTTGCAGTCCTGATCGATTGCGTTCCCCTACTTCCAGCCAGCTCTCTCTTCCTTTTGGTAGTCGCCGACTGTATGTCCTGTAAAAGACTGGGTTGGCTGCAGGAGCATCTGTAGGAAAATCACCGTTGGTAGGTGAATTTCCATTTTCCTGAGTACCCAGTTCCTTTGGTCGACTTGGTGTGAGTGTCACTTACAGGTTTTCGCTTGTCTTAACGAGATCCTAACGCCACCTGTGGAGTCTTCAAGTGCGCCTGGGCACCATCAGCAGTGTTTGCCCTATTTGCATTGTATTATTTGTTTCATTCTTTTCGTTTGTTTCACAGGCTTTTTTGATTTTTGGTTTGACTTTAGAGCGAATTTATTTCTTGTATTAATATAATTCTTCGCTTCATTGAGTTTTAAGTTGTGTTTTCTTGGGGTTTGTTTGACCAACTGGTTTTGCTGTCTTTTGTCTGTTTTTTATAGGATCTTGTAAATTTTAAATCAATTTATTGTTTTTTCGTATTTATTTTAGTTATTTATTGTTTGAGTTATTGTATTTTACTTTTTGGTATTAATTCTGATATTCTTCGGTTTGCTTCCCATCTGTTCAACCTCTATGCAACGTGTTCCAGAGCCTGAGCTGATGCGATCAGTTCCTCAGGTAAGTGCTTATTCTGATGCTAATTTTACTGAGGGTGATCAGTCTTTTGTTGATCATATTGTTGATTTTTTAAATCATTCAAATATTAGTTTATTGCCCGGAAGTTTGATTCTTGATCTTGGCTGTGGTCCAGGAAATATCAGTGAGCTACTCGCGAGTCGATGGCCGCAGTCCGATGTGATTGGAATAGATGGTTCTTCTGCAATGATCAACAAGGCAAACACGCGCCTTTTGGCCCTTAAACCAGCCATCCAAAACTTGAGTTATATCATTGCCAATCTTAAAACTATTAATATTGATCTTATTGATAAAGATAAAGGTGCTTCTTTGATTGTTAGCAATAGTTTATTGCATCATCTTCATAATCCTCATGATCTTTGGTTAGCTGTTCAGAATCTTGCTATTCCGGGTTCTTTTATGTTTCATCGTGATCTACGCCGGCCCTTCGATGAGCTCGAGGTTGATGCTCTTTGCGAACGTTACGTAAAGAATGCTCCACCTATTCTGAAGCGTGATTATCGAGCGTCGCTTTTCGCCTCCTTTCGTGTTGATGAGGTTCGTTTGCAGCTTCGTAAGTCTGGTTTGTCATCTCTCTCCGTGGTGGAGATTGGTGATCGTTATCTAGAGGTGCTTGGTCGTTGTCATTCGCGATAATGAGCCTGTTGAGCCTGTTGAGCCCGTTGACTGTCAGGCTGGTTCTCTCCAGAGTGAGATTATGAGTACGCCATTAGAGACTCAAGCCAGCAATTCCGACGATTGTCTCGGAGGAGAGCTTGATCTTGTCGGAGCAGTGGCTCGTCGTCGCAATTTTGCGATCATTTCTCACCCTGACGCTGGCAAAACAACTTTGACCGAGAAGCTTCTGCTTTATGGAGGTGCGATTCAGCAGGCAGGCGCAGTTAAAGCTCGTGGTGAACAGCGCAAAGTAACCTCCGATTGGATGGAGTTAGAAAAACAACGCGGAATTTCGATTACGTCGACAGTGCTTCAGTTTGATTACTCCGGTAGCACGATTAATTTGTTAGATACTCCTGGCCACCAGGATTTTTCTGAAGATACCTATCGAACATTAGCTGCAGCGGATAATGCGGTGATGCTTGAGGATGCTGCTAAAGGTTTAGAGCCACAAACTCGAAAATTGTTTGAGGTTTGTCGGATGAGAGAGATTCCGATCTTTACGTTCATCAACAAGATGGATCGCCCAGGTCGAGAACCTTTATCTCTTTTGGATGAAATTGAGTCTGAGCTTGGTTTAACTCCCTGGGCTGTGAATTGGCCTATTGGTAGTGGTGAATTCTTTCGTGGTGTTATTGATCGACGTACACGTCAAGTTGTTCTTTTTAGTCGAGCTCAGCGCGGTCGTCAGTCGAAGGAGAAGATACTCGATTTGAATGATCCTGATCTCAAGGATTTAGTTGAGCCTGATTTACTCGCTCAGGCATTAGAAGATCTTGAGCTTCTCGAAGCGGCTGGTGCTGAACTTGATCTTGAATTGGTTCACGCAGGAGAACTTACTCCTGTCTTTTTTGGCTTGGCTATGACTAACTTTGGTGTTCGTCCATTCCTTGACGCTTTTATGGATATGGCCCAAAAGCCAGTTGGTCGTTTTGGTACTGATGGCCTTGTTGATCCTTTGCGACCTGATTTCAGCGGCTTTGTATTCAAACTTCAAGCTAATATGGATCCACGCCATCGTGATCGTGTCGCATTTGTTCGTGTTTGCAGTGGACGCTTCGAAAAGGATATGTCCGTGCGTCTTGCCCGTACAGGGAGAACTATTCGTTTGTCACGACCTCAGAAACTATTTGGACAGGATAGAGCTGTTGTTGAAGATGCATACCCAGGTGATGTTATCGGTCTGAATAATCCTGGCATGTTCTCTATTGGTGACACTCTTTACGCAGGAGCAAAGGTGGAATACGAAGGTATTCCTTGTTTTAGTCCTGAGATATTCAGTTGGTTGCGCAATCCGAATCCTTCCGCCTTCAAAAATTTTCGCAAAGGTGTTAACGAGCTTCGTGAGGAAGGTGCTGTCCAAATTCTCTACGATATTGATGAAAGCAAGAGGGATCCGATTCTTGCCGCTGTAGGCCAGTTGCAATTAGAAGTGGTCCAGCATCGTCTTCAACACGAATATGGGGTAGACACTCGACTCGAGCCTCTTGGTTATCAGGTGGCACGTTGGGTGACTGGCGGTTGGTCTTCTCTAGATGATGTGGGTCGTATTTTCAATTGCAAAACTGTTCGTGACGCATGGAATCGACCTGTGTTGCTTTTTAAAAATGATTGGAATTTGAATCAACTTCTGGAAGAACATTCGCAACTTAATCTCAGTACTGTTGCCCCTGTTGTCAGCGGCGTTGAACCCATCAGCCTTTAACAGAGCTTTCGAGGCCTCTCAACTCGCAACATTGCTTCACACTCGCCAGACTGCAACACATGGATCTGTGTGTACGCAGTCACGTTTGGTTGTTACGGCCATGTTCGGATGGCGGAACTGACTACGTTTGTTTTCGTCCTCACGATGATCGAGTTGAGGTTGTAGAGGGTTATCACCTTCCCCCTCAAATGCCCTTGATCAAGCGTCGACAATGGCTTGAATCAGCTGATGTCCCACGTTGTCGTCATCAATTAGAAAATGTTCAGGGGTTTAAACACGGTCATCCACTGTTTTGATTCACCTCATCTCTCCCGATCTTGCACTTTGCTCGATACGCTCATTAAAGACTGAAGCGAACTAATGGCATCAGGGGTTGATCTCGGCTCCAATCCGGATTCCCAAGATCCTTACGAAAGGTTGGGGATATCAGCTGACGCTGGCTTTGAAGATGTTCAGCGGGCACGTGAATCGTCGCTGAAGGCTGCTGGTGACGACTCCCAGGCGAGAGCACGCATCGAATCTGCTTATGACGCGGTTTTGATGGGGAGACTTCGTGAGCGCCAGTCCGGAAAAATCAGTTCGGCAGCTGTCAATGCCTCCCGAATCGAGAACCAAAAAGTTTCTACTCCTGCGTCAATTCAGACCAACCCCCCCGCTCTTCTTACCAGAATTCGCAGCTTATCTCTGCCTAAACCTTCGTTAAATCCATCTGGCTTCTTGCCCAGTTTCAGCATGGTTCAGGGCCAAGGTTTAGTTGTGAGATTGGTTGCAGGTGGGTTAGGTCTCTTGCTGCTGCTTGCTGTTCCAACAGGTGCTGATCTGGTGCTTGCTCTCGCAACGATTGGGCTTGTTATTTCTCAGGTCAAGCGTGGACGTCGGCCCCTAGGTTCTCTTGGTTGGAGTTTGGCTCTTGTGGCATTAGGGCTGTTAGTTGGTGCCACCTTCAGTGCTTTGCTTTCTCCTCAGGTCGCGCTTCCACTCAGTTCAGTTCAGCTGCAGGCTTTACCCGCCTATTTGGTTCTTCTCGCTGGATCACTGCTGTTGCTTTAAGGATTCATCAGAGAGCTTTAATAATAGCCAATAATTCTGATTCGTTCAGCGTGTAGATCTCGTTGCAGAAATGACAAGTAAGTTCAGCGCCTTTGTCTTCAATTAACATATTATTGAGTTCTTCTTTTCCTAGCAACGAGAGTGCGTTCAAACTCCTCTGTCTGCTGCATGGACATGAGAATTGAATGGGTTGCATCGACTCCCCTGCGGGAATCATCTTTGGGTCTAGATCTGGAAAGACATCCTTAAGCAGATCCTCAAGGTGATTTCCGCAATCTCTCAGATGGTTGCCAAAATCATTAATTTCACGGCAACGTTCCTCTAGCAGAGCAATGAGAGCAGGTTCTTCTGCGGCTTTGGGTAACACCTGAACTAACAGTCCACCACTGCACTCCAGCCCATCACGATTAATAGTTTCCCCTACAAATACTGCTGATGGCGTTTGTTCTGAATGTAGCAAATATGAGGCAACATCTTCACCAATTCCACCGCGTACTAATTCGACAGTGCTACTGAAAGGTTCTCCTTTCCCTTCGTCTCTGACGACGTGTAAGTAACCAGTTCCCGCTGCAGTGTTGAAATCAAAGCTGTAGCGTCCGGCTTCATCCTCAATGGGGTCCAGTTCAAGTTCAGGATGACCTACATATCCACGCACGCGTCCGTCTCTTCCTGCATCGACAAACAGCCCGCCGATGGGTCCATCTGATCCAATTCGTAAATTCACCCGGCCGTGACTCACCTTCATAGAGCTGGCCAGCAATAGACCTGCACTCATGGCACGTCCCAGCATCACCGTTGTTAGGTAAGACAAGCCATGACGACGTCTTGCTTCGCGTGTGGCCTCTGTGGTGAGTACGGCTACAAGCCTGATGCCTCCGCCAGCTGCCGTGGCCCGGACAAGGCAGTCACCCATGGCTTTTTATCATCACAGCGGCAATGGTGACAGAGCGTGGAGACGGCCCTCTTTCAATTTCCAATGATTTCCGCGCCAGCCTTCAAAGAGATCCGGCTCATGAGTCACCACGATGAGGGGACGGTCGCGGGCGAGATTCAGAAGTAATTCGAGCACCTCAGTGCGCACCGACCAATCAAGTCCAGCTGTTGGTTCATCCAGAAGAAGAACTTCGGGGCGGCGCAGAAGCTGAACCGCCAGTGCCAACCGTCGTTGCTGCCCCCCACTTAAACGTTCCGGTGCCTGTCTCTTATCCACGCCACTAAGCCCTACGCGTCTCAAAACCTCGTTGCTCTGCTCGCTAGTGAGCCGTTTATGACCAAGCTTCAATTCCTGAGCGATATTCAACCCCAGAAAATGCCGTTCTGGAAACTGAAAAACCACTCCACATAGCCATCGCCGTTGTCGCCGAGTGAGTGTCTCATTGTTCCAGTGAATGGCCCCTTCCTTTGCTCCTGCCAAGCCACTAATCACTTCAAGCAAGCTCGTTTTCCCACTGCCGCTGTTTCCGGAGATCAGAACTGGTTGTCCTGATGTCACTTTCAGATTGATTCCATCAAGAACTACACGCTCTGAAGTCGCTGGCTGGAATCGGATGTTGTGCAGCTCCAACATGCGGCTCAAGTGATCTTGGGTAAGGCAGTTAGATCAACAGCATGATTGATTACGACCATGGCCGATCTTTTGTGAAGAAGCGATGATGCAGAAGTCTCCAACAGGTCATGCACGTTCGTTTTCGAGAGGTTGATCCCTTCAATTGCTGGGTATGGCTTCGCTTTAGTGAAATTCCAAGTCAAGGGGAGCGAAACTATGTGGATGGAATCTTTGACAGCTGGTATGTGATTGGGCGGCTGGGTGGTTTCAATGCGGAAAATCTCCAGGTGCATGAAGAGTCAGAAGATCTGAGTTGGATGAGTTACGACAACGATGATGCTGCATCTGTCATGCCTGCTCTGATGCACAACATGGGTCAGCTCGAGTACCACGAGGACTGGGCTCGTTGTTGGTTGGATTTGGGGACAAGTGATGGAGTTGGCTTAGATGTCTTGATCAATGCTTTGAAACAACTCAATTCAGACGTTGTCAAGCTCGATGAATTGCTGATTGGTGGTGTGAATGAAGATTGGCCTGTCGAAGATCACCCTGACAGTGTGTTTCCCTCACTGTCCTGACTCTTTGTTAAATTTGAATGGTCCTATTCACCCCGCACATCTGTCCGTTTCGGGTGCTGGCTGTTGTGCTCTGAGCAATTGCTCATCTCACGCCATACCTGACAGGTGGAGGCGAACCCGAAACCCTTAACAAACATGGCTGTCGTCACTCTCGCCGAGATGATGGAAGCTGGTGCTCATTTTGGCCACCAGACCCGTCGTTGGAATCCCAAAATGTCGCGCTACATCTATTGCGCGCGTAATGGAGTTCACATTATTGATTTGGTGCAGACAGCTGTCTGCATGAATAACGCCTACAAGTGGGTGCGTTCAGCAGCACGTAGCGGCAAGCGTTTCCTTTTTGTTGGCACTAAGAAGCAAGCTTCTGAAGTGGTGGCTCAAGAAGCTCTTCGTTGCGGCTCGTCCTACGTGAACCAACGTTGGCTGGGCGGAATGCTCACCAATTGGACCACGATGAAGGCCAGGATTGATCGTCTCAAAGATCTTGAGAGGATGGAGTCAAGTGGTGCCATCGCAATGCGCCCCAAGAAGGAAGGTGCGGTTCTGCGTCGTGAACTCGAGCGCCTTCAGAAGTACCTGGGTGGTCTTAAGAACATGCGTCGCATTCCTGACGTCGTAGTGCTTGTGGATCAACGCCGTGAAACCAACGCAGTGCTCGAGGCTCGCAAGCTCGACATCTCGCTTGTTTCGATGTTGGATACCAATTGCGACCCAGACTTGTGTGAGGTTCCCATTCCTTGCAACGATGACGCGGTCCGTTCGATTCAGTTGGTGTTGAGCCGTTTGGCTGATGCGATCAACGAAGGACGTCATGGCGGCCAGGATGGCCGTGGCGATGACGGACAGGGCTAATAGTTAGCCGTTCGATGCCTTAACGCCGCTGTGTTTTCACTTACCCCAGCGGCATTCCCATAGATCTCACCACTTAATTCTCATGGCGGCCGTTTCAGCCAAGCTTGTCAAAGAACTGCGCGACAAAACCGGCGCAGGAATGATGGATTGCAAGAAAGCTCTCGGAGAAACCGATGGCGATACGACAAAAGCCATCGAATGGCTTCGTCAAAAGGGCATTGCAAGCGCCGAGAAGAAATCAAGTCGAGCAGCAGCAGAAGGTGCAATTGGCAGCTACATCCACACAGGCGCTCGTGTCGGTGTGTTGCTGGAGCTCAACTGTGAAACTGATTTCGTTGCACGTGGCGAAATTTTTCAAGGTTTGCTTCGCGACGTATCGATGCAAGTTGCAGCCTGCCCCAATGTGGAATATGTAAGCACCGACGAAATTCCTCAAGATATTATTGATCGTGAAAAATCCATTGAGATGGGACGCGATGATCTTGATGGCAAGCCTGACCAAATGAAGGTCAAGATTGTCGAAGGTCGTATTGCCAAACGATTGAAGGAATTATCTTTGTTGGATCAACCTTTTATTCGAGACAGCTCAATGTCTGTCGCTGATTTGGTTAAAGAAGTTGCTGGAAAAATCGGCGAAAATGTCAAAGTTCGACGTTTTACTCGTTACACCCTCGGTGAAGGCATTGAAATTGAGCAAGTGGACTTTGCTACGGAAGTTGCTTCCATGACTAACGGCTGATTTTGACGACTGAGACGCAATCCACGAGCGGTTATGACCCCAACGAACAGTTAAGTCGGCTTCAACAACAAAGCCGACGTCTTGTTCCCTTGCTGTATCGAGAGCAAGCGCTCTATCTACAAACCCTGCGTGGATTGTTGCTTCCTAGTGTTCGCAATGCCATTGGAAATCTTCTATGTGAACGCGGTGAGCGTCTATCAAAAATAACAACAAAGCAGCAAACTGAACTTCAGCAAAAATTGGACGGACTTGTTCGACGTTGCATCAGTTTACTCACTGTTGAGCAGCTCATGGATCTTGCTAATCGTCTTAAGAAGGAGGTCTTTGAGTTTCGCCAGCAGGCCAATCTCGAAGTCAGTCAGTCTCTTCAGAGTGATATTGGAAGTGAAACTAACTCAATCAATCGAGGTGGTATTGAGTTAAGCCTCACCCCTCCTATTGAGCACCCAGATCTTTTGGAAGGGTTACTACCGCATCGAGATAATAGTGCTGAGGTTGTTGAATCTTCCACCGAGCAGGTGGATGAACAGCAGCGATCCGTCCAGGATCCGATTGACGCAGAGTCCGGCGCGGAGGCTGTGACGACTGACTTTGAGCTCTTGCGTTCACTCTTTCTTATGGCTGGGGAAGCAATGCATCAGGGAGATCCAGGAGTGGAGCCACCAAGTCATGAATCCGAATCATCTGGGTTGAGTTCATCAATTGGTCCTTCGAATCAGCGCAATGAGGAATTGCTTCCTTCAATGCCTGTGGAGTTGGTGAACTGGCTTGAAGGGCAGGATGCAGCTCTTGATCGCAAGCTTCGAGATTTATCCCATGCTTTGAACGTTGAATTATTGAGGGGTGGGCTGATCAGTAGCCTTCTTCCTACGTCTCTTCTTGATGCTGCGATCTCTGGACAATTGCAGGCTCTTCCCTCAGCTTCTAATCTTCTGCGACTCAAACTACCGTTGCCTATCCCATCCCAGGATCAACCGTTGGAAATTCTCAGCGTGTTGATAAGGCCGGCAGATCTTGAGTACGACAATGGTTCCCTGCGCCAGAGCAGATACCGCTTACGTCAACATCGCAGTAATTTGCTAACAATGGTCGCTCAACAGAGGCATTGGCAGAGTCGTGTCACTAGTCAGGAGGTTCAGAGTCAGTGGTGGCCCAATCCGCCGACGAAACGTCAGGACTGAATCCTTCGCTTGAGCGGCACTCTTTGGAGTGTTTTTCGGCTTGGCTTCGACCGCTGCAGCAGTCCCTCTCGTTAGAGGCTGAACGAGGATTTCTTGATCTTCAGGGCCGAAATGAACGCTTCCATACCTTTTTGAGTCGTCAATTATCGACTCCACCATCTGTACCTTTTCCAAAGGATAGTTTGGTTCGTTTGCAATCTTTAGCGAGCGAATTTTCCTCTTATCCCGAGCTTGGTGATGCTGGACGCCGCCGCCTTGTTACCGGAACACGTCAGTGGCTCCATGAATTGCGCACTCGACTCGAACCATCTACTCCGATGGCACCTCCACGTTTAAGGGTGTCTTCGACAGTTCAAGCTAGAGGTCGATCTGGATCTAGACCAATCATTTTGGATTTGGAGTCACCATTAGCTCAAGTCCATGGCATTGGTCCGAAGCTGGCAGAACGTTTGGCAACTCTTGGTCTTCTTCTCGTTCGTGATCTGATTCAGCACTATCCGCGCGACTACGTCGACTACTCAGCCTTACGCAGAATTGAAGCGTTGGAAGCAGGTGAGACCGCCACCATTGTTGCCACCGTGCGTCGATCGAATGGATTTACCAGTCCACGTAACCCCAATCTTTCGATTATTGAGTTGCAGCTGCAAGACCCCACCGGTCGCATCAAGGTGACGCGCTTTTTGGCAGGAAAACGGTTTAGCAATCCTTCGTACCTCCATGGTCAGACCCGTCAGTATCCAGTCGGTGCCACCGTGGCCGTGAGTGGTTTGGTCAAAAGCGGGCCCTATGGCATCAGCTTTCAAGATCCCTTGATTGAGGTGATGGAGAGCGCAATATCACCGTTGCGTTCTCGTCAAATCGGCAGGTTGTTGCCTGTGTATCCCCTCACGGAAGGGCTCACTGCAGATCGTTTTCGAAGCTTGGTTGAAGCGGTTTTGCCTGTTGTTCGTCTTGGGTCTGATCCGCTGCCTGCTCCGCGCCGGGAAGCTCGTGGCTTGTTAGCTCGCGATCAAGCGTTGGTTGCGATCCATCGGCCGGAAACCAGCGAGCAACTGCAGCAAGCGCGTCATCGCTTGGTATTTGACGAATTCCTGCTGCTCCAGCTCAGTTTGTTGCAACGCAGAGCTGCCTTACGTCAGCGTTCGGCACCATTGCTCTATCCAGGATTGGATCGAGAGGGATTAGTGGGACGCTTTCTGTCTCTTTTGCCTTTTGATCTGACGAGAGCTCAGAAGCGTGTTCTTTCGGAGATTGAAAACGATCTTGAGCGTCCTGAGCCGATGGCACGTCTCGTTCAAGGTGATGTAGGTAGTGGTAAAACCGTAGTGGCTATCGCTGCACTACTCCGAGCGGTGGAGGCGGGGTGGCAAGGAGCAATGATGGCGCCAACAGAAGTTTTGGCTGCGCAGCATTACCGCAGCCTTTGTAGCTGGTTGCCTCCCTTGCATGTATCGGTGGAGCTGCTTACCGGCTCAACTCCTCGCCGCCGCCGCCGACAGATTTTGAGTGATTTGTCTGGAGGTACTTTGCGCATTCTTGTGGGTACCCATGCCCTCTTGGAAGATCCTGTGTCTTTCGACCGTTTGGGATTGGTGGTTGTGGATGAGCAACACCGTTTTGGTGTGCGTCAGCGCAACCGCCTTCTGGACAAGGGGTTGCAACCTCATTTGCTCACGATGACGGCCACTCCGATTCCGCGAACACTGGCCTTATCGCTCCATGGTGATTTGGACGTGAGCCAAATCGATGAGTTACCTCCAGGCCGCACCCCAATTCGTACTCGAGTTGTGAAGAGCTCTGATCGTGAGGAAGCCTATGAGTTGATCCGAGAGCAGGTCCTTCAAGGTCAACGTGTTTATGTAGTCCTTCCTCTAGTAGAGGAATCAGAAAAAGTCGATCTTCGTTCAGCCGTTGATGTGCATCGCCACCTGTCGCAAGTGGTGTTTTCTGAGTTCAATGTTGGTCTTTTGCATGGACGCTTAGCTAGCGCTGAAAAGCAAACGGTCATTGCTGATTTTGCTGATGGAGCCACTCAAATTTTGGTCTCTACCACGGTTGTTGAGGTGGGAGTGGATGTTCCCGAAGCGAGTGTGATGGTGATCGATCATGCTGATCGGTTTGGTTTGGCTCAGTTACACCAACTACGGGGTCGGGTTGGACGTGGAGCGGCTGCTTCTTACTGTTTGCTCGTTAATGACAGCAGAAATCCATTGGCACGCCAACGTCTTGAAGTTCTAGTTCGTTCCAATGATGGATTCGAGATTGCCGAGATGGATCTCCGTTTTCGAGGTCCAGGTCAGGTGCTGGGGACTCGTCAATCAGGTTTGCCTGATTTAGCGCTAGCTAGCTTGGCTGATGACGGATCTGTCCTGGAGGAAGCCCGTGATGAGGCAGCGAGCATCCTGAAGGAGGATCCAGAACTGAAGTCTCACCACCAAATTCGTCTCTTACTCGAACAGCAACGAAAACGGGCTGCAGCAGCTGTACAACTCAATTAATCAGCTACCGGATTAATCCTCGTGATGACATGTCTTCATCTGATTTCTTCTTGAGAGGTGCGTTCTAACCAAGAAAATGGCAATCTTCTGACACTGTTCTTGTGATTCAAAATCCATGCAGCGTCCATGGCACTCCGTCTCGATTGACGATTGCGGTGAGTCTTTGCGGCCGCTGAGGTCTTTCGTGACCTGCATGGAGCCTCATCCCTATGTGGCATTAGGGGCGCCTTATGGAAACGGAGCAGACCCCTTTTGTCTTCGACAAGGTGTGAGGAGCCGTCTGCTGGCTGCTCAAGTTCATCTCAACAGTTTGACGACGTTGGATGGACGCGAACCACTTCGGTTGGGGATTTTTGATGCTTGGCGTCCATTGTCAGTTCAAGCCTTCATGGTGAATTACGCCATTGAGCAGGAGTGTGCTCGCCAAGGGGTTAATCCAAATGACTCTGATGAAATGGATCGTTTGCAAAATGTTCGTGCTCAGGTGTCCCGTTTTTGGGCTCCACCGAGCCCTGCTTTATCCACTCCGCCGCCCCATAGCACCGGCGCAGCTGTTGATCTCACACTCATTGATGCCATGGGATCTACTTTGGACATGGGTGGCGAAATCGATGCCATTGGACCTGAGTCTCTACCTCTTCACCATGTTGAGGCAGCAAAAGAGAATCCTGATGGGCAAAGTGCTTTGTTCCATAGCAGACGTTGCTTGCTGCATCGGGTGATGCAGCAAGCAGGATTTGTACGTCATCCCAATGAATGGTGGCACTTCAGTTTTGGTGATCAACTTTGGGCTTGGACCGTTCAAGCTAATCAAGCTATGTATGGACGTGATCAGAGCTTATTTAGCCTTGAGCTTTGAGCATCTCTTGGACAGTTGCATCACCAAGTTTGGAAATATGCTCACCAAAGCCACGCCTCCCGCCAGCATCTTTCCAGCTCAGAAGCAATGGTTCGATTGTGGATTCCAGCTCTTCGAGTGGCATTTTTTGTAGAAACGGACGTGCCAATGTCTGAAGGTTGGCACTGCCACCTAACCAGAGCTGATACTGATTGACTCCACTGCCGACTAAGGCAAGTTCGGCCATGTAAGGACGAGCACAACCGTTAGGGCAGCCAGTCATGCGAATCAGAATTGATTTGTTGATTTTTAAGCTATGCAACTGGGAATTAAGTCGTTCAAGAATATCGGGAAGGATTCGTTCTGATTCGGTAATAGCCAATCCGCATGTGGGAAGAGCTGGACATGCTATTGCATGGCGTACGAGGGGGGATATGTCAGCCGGAAGCTCAAATCCTAGATCTGTTAGATCACTTTTAATGGAGGCTTTTTGGTTCGAGCCGATATTGCATAAAAGCAAGTCTTGATTGGGTGTCAGCCTGACTTCTAATTGATACCTTTCTATGATTTGACGAAGCCCTTTTTTTGTATTTCCTTCAAGTCGACCACACATAAATGGTAGACCAACAAACCACAAGCCTGGTTTTTGTCGATGCCATCCTAAATAATCCATAAGTTTTGGTTTGACTTCATTTTGAATAGCATTAAGTTCTCCTTTGAAATAATCTTTCAATAAAGTCTCTTTGAACCAATTTATTCCGCGCTTGTAGAGTAAATATTTCATGCGGGCATGCTTCCTAATTTCGCGATCACCATGATCTCTCTGCAAAGCCATGATTGACTGCAGTAGGTCGAGAATATCTTCTGCTTTGATGTAACCTAAAGGATCTGCTATTCGTGCAAAAGTATCTTCTTGATTGTGCGTTCTTCCCATACCACCTCCTACATACACGTTGCAACCACGCATGCTCCCATTTGAATTTGTGAATAAAACAAGCCCTATGTCTTGTGTTAAAAGGTCTACAGAATTGTCTCCAGGTACGGTAACTGCAACCTTAAATTTTCTAGGAAGATAAGTGTCACCGTAAACAGGTTCATCTTTGCTGCCGGAAAAAATTCCTTCATCGATCTGCCTCTTGCGGGCTTGTTTGACCGGATTAGTGGGTTTAAATCGATAGCTGTGATCGCCATCGACCCACATGTCTAAATAGGAAGCTTCTGCTGCCTTTGGACTGAGCAAATCAGCAATGTCATCAGCGAGTTTTCTGGCAGCTGGGTATCCATTGTTTTCGAATGGTGCTGCGGGTGCCATAACATTCCTATTGATATCGCCACAGGCTGCTAATGTTGAACCTAAGTGTTTGATAATCGAACTAATAACAGTTTTAAGGTCTGCTTTTGGGATTCCATGCATCTGAAATGCTTGGCGAGTTGTTATCCGTAAAGTTCCATTTCCATACTCATTGGAAAGATCATCCAATGCTGAAAACAGTTGTGCAGGAACTCTTCCGCCAGGATTTCTTAAGCGGAGCATCATTTGCCAGCATTTTATTTTATCAGTTTTTCTTAACTCACGATGATTTTGTTGGTAGCTTCCATGAAACTTAAGTAACTGAACTGCGTCTTCACTAAAGCGAATTTCTTCATTTTCAAGCTCAGTTATTAAAGGTTCTCGAAGATGCCCGCTGTAGAGTTTTCTCTTTTCAGCTTTAGATAAAGCGGTGTCAATCGATTCAGTTGGTATTGAAGGGCCATCTAGCATCCGATCGCACACTGCCTCTTTCGTCCCTGAGGTTGTTGTCAAACCTTCGATCACGAGTTCAAGGGATAGGTCTTTTGAAACTAGCGAAGCGGCTTCCAATACAGTCAATACAGTCAATACCTACATAGTTAACCGGCGTGTCCTCAACCTTCCTTCTTGAAATCGGTACTGAGGAACTGCCGGCATCGTTTGTTCGCTCGGCGTTGACGCAGCTTCAGCAAACGGTGGAGTTAGATCTGGCTGAACTCCGCTTGGGACATGGCCAGGTCACGGTCACTGGTACTCCAAGACGTTTGGTAGTGCTAGTGGAGTCTCTGATCGATCGTCAGCCTGATCTGGAGGAAGAGCGCAAAGGTCCTCCTGTCAAGCAGGCGATAGTGAATGGTCAACCTGGTCCTGCTGCTATTGGTTTTGCTAAGCGCTGCGGTGTGGATCCTGCAGAGCTCAAATCCCGTGATACAGCGAAGGGATTATGTCTGTATGCCCTCGTGCGTACATCTGGAGAAAACACAACAGCATTGCTGAAGAAACGAATTCCTGCCTGGATTGATGGCCTCCAAGGCAAGAGGTTCATGCGCTGGGGTGAGGGTGAGCGGCGTTTTAGCCGGCCTGTTCGATGGTTGGTGTCGCTGTACGGATCAGAGCTAATACCGGTAGCCCTTCCTGAGACCCAACCTCCTGTTCACAGCGGCCGCTTCAGTCGACCTCATCGTCTCTTTGAGACCTCATTAGAGATTCAGCATGCCGATACTTATTTCGAGTCCCAGGCAAGGGCTGGGGTCATGGTGGATCGACCTCAGAGAGAGCGGCTCATTCGATCTGTATTGGCAGAGGAGGCAGCGTCTTGTTCGGCCACAATCGATTGTCCCGAAGGTCTTTTCCAAGAATTGGTAGATCTTGTCGAGTCACCGAGGGTCTTGAGTGGGGAGATTGCTGACTGCTATCTGGATCTGCCACCAGAAGTGATCGTTACTGTCATGCAGTCTCATCAACGCTACGTTCCTCTCAAGAAAAACAAGGCTCATCAAGATCCTCTAGCACTACAAGCACGTGATGTTTTGTTGTCTAAGTTTTTACTTGTCAGCAATGGTCTTGCCAGTGCTGATTTAAACATTGTGCGTGGTAATGAAAGAGTTCTCAGTGCTCGTCTCGCTGATGCTGAATTTTTTCTTACTGTTGATCGGAAAAGTTCGTGCGAACAGCGCCGTGAATCCCTCGATCGAGTGACCTTCGCGAAGGGTCTTGGAAGCCTGCGAGATCGATCTGATCGGATTACTTGGCTAATGCACTATCTGATCAAATCGTTGACCATTTCTTCAGATACTTCAACTCATGCTTTGAGAGCAGCTCATTTCTGTAAGCATGATTTGGTGAGTCAAATGGTGGGCGAATTTCCTGAACTACAGGGATTGATTGGTGGCAAATACTTGTTGGAGGAGGGGGAAGATCGTCAAGCTGCACTCGCAGTGGCTGAGCATTATCAGCCGCGTGGAGCTGGGGATAATCTTCCGTCGAGTGATGCTGGTGCTCTTCTTGCCCTTGCCGAGCGTCTGGAATTGCTTCTGAGCATCTTTGCGAAGGGTGACCGTCCGAGTGGTTCATCTGATCCCTATGCCCTTCGTAGGGCAGGCAATGGCATTGTCCAAATCCTTTGGGATCGTGGCTGGCGGCTTTCTCTGCAAACACTGCTGTCTGATGCTGCGATTCATTGGTCTGCACTTTTTCCTTCCTTTGCAATGAAACCAGGCCAGTTAGTCGCGGACCTATCGCTTTTGTTGCGCCAACGAATGATCAGTCAATTTGAAGATGATGGCTTCCCTGTTGATTTGGTTCAAGCTGTTGCCGGTGAATCAGTAAGTGATGAACGACTTCTCAGCGATCCAGTTGATGGACGTGAGCGTTTGCAGCTCCTTCATCAGCTGCGTCTAGACCGTCGCTTAGAGGGAGTTCAGGCTGTTGTACAACGTGCAGCGAAGCTTGCAGAGAAGGGTGATTTAGGAAATGATCAGCTCACAACTTTGGGGGTCGTTCAGAGCGACTTGTTCGAATCTCCAAGCGAATATTCTCTCTTGGAATCACTCGAACTGCTTTCTCCTCTTTCTCAATCGCGAAATTACGTTGAGTTGGCAGAAGGACTACAAGATGCAGCAAAATCGCTTGAGAACTTTTTTGACGGGCCCCAAAGCGTAATGGTGATGGTGGAGGATGTAAAAGTTCGACGTAACCGCCTCAACCTGCTTTGCATCTTGAGAAATCAGGCATCAGTTCTGGCGCAATTTGATTGCATCCAGTCTTGATGCCTAGGGTCGGGTCATCAGTTCGCGGTGACCTTGGATCGTTCTTCTTCGATTCCAGCTTCTCCTTGCTGACTGGCTTGCCCTGAGGATTGAGCTTTGATTGCTTGGGCGGCTTCATCCGCGAGGAAATCTCCATCAGAGCGCCCTACAGCTGAAGGAACGCAGTCGTAGGTCGATGGAGCCAAAGCTTGCCCTCGGAGAAGGCTTCCAAGGGTTCGCGCGGTGAGTTTCACCTGCTGCCAGGGATTCATCATCACGACCTTTTTGTACAGATAGCTGTCAAAAGTCAGCTTCTGGACGTCATGGTCATCGCACATTTCGACGAATGCTTCACGGGCTGCATCGTTGCGATAGAAAATCCGTTGAAGGATATCGAGAACGACGTACGTTGCTCCATACTTGCGATCCCAGCGTTTCAAATAAGTATTTTTGATCTCTTTTTCTGTAGGGACCTGAGTACCGTTTTTTGATATTTCAACGATTGCTTCGCCACACATGCGTCCACTCTTTGCCGCGAAGTAGATGCCTTCTCCAGAACTCTTAGTGACGTAGCCAGCAGCATCTCCAACTAATGCCATGCGACCCACCACTCTGCGAGGACGAGGATGTTCTGGTATCGGGTGGGCTTCAACCTTGATGACTTCGCCTTTGAACAAGCGCTTGCGAGCTCGTTCGCGGATACCTTTTTGAAGACCTTTGATCAAGGATTGATTTTGTTGCATGGTGCCTGTCCCTACGGCGACGTGGTCGTACTTAGGGAACACCCAGGCATAGAAGTCGGGTGAGACATCAGTTCCTACGTACATCTCGGCGAGATTTTCGTAGTAAGCCATCTCTTCTGCTGGCAGTTTGATGCGTTCTTGGAACGCGATCGCCACCTTGTATCCACCTGCGTCCATAGCCTTCGCCACGCGGGAGTTCGCTCCATCGGCACCGATGACAAGGTCAACATCCAGGCTCTTCATCTCGCCGGTAGGACCACCTGAGCTGTAATCCGCGTAATGGACTCTGTAAGGCCCCTGGCGCTTGTTTCCGGTGTCGATCTTTTGCACCAACCCATTGATAAGAGTGGTGCCTAAATCGGCAGCTCGATTGCGCAGGAACGAGTCGAAGACTTCTCGCCGACACATTCCGATGTAGGCGTTGTCGTCGTAACCGAGTGGATCCAATTTGATGTCCACCTCCCTATTGGACGGTGAAATCATTCTCATGTTCCGAACTTTGCGGTCGATGATCGAATCAGGTAGATCGAATTCTTCAACCATGCAAAGTGGAATCGCTCCCCCGCAAGGCTTGGCATTATCGAGTTTTCGCTCGAATAACCAAGTCTTGATGCCGGCCCGCGCAAGCACTTCTGCAGCACAGGATCCGCTCGGTCCGCCACCGACCACGGCAACTCTCAGCATCTCAGCAAACTCCGCCGGATCAATATTTTCAAACTAATCACGCATTCCGAGAAGTGGTACTGGGGTCTGGCGGACCCCCTTACGATTGAAACAACACTGCATGAATCCTCTGGGAAGGGTTGTCTCCACGCGTCGCAGCACCAGGGATGACATTCCTGTCGCTCGCCGGTCGAAACCTGCTCCTCGGCGGAGAGGTAGCGGTTTTGGGCTCTTTTTGGCTTGTCTTTCGTTGGGACTCGGGATACCGGCTGCTGTTTGGTTGGGACCGGATTTATTGGCAAGTCGATCAACGGAACCAGCTGAAACGGTTGCAGGGATTGAGACCGCGCCAGATCGAGACGGTCGCCTACTTGGACACTTTCCCTATGACGAAGCGATTTCAAGTCAACTTGTGCCAGTCGAAGCAGGAATTGAGCTCCATCAGGACGCTGCTCTTGCTTTTGATTCGATGCGACGTGCTGCCGCCTCTGATGGCATTGATTTAAGGCTCCTGAGTGGCTATCGCTCTCATAATTTGCAGGAGGGAATTTTCTTTGATGTGAAATCAGAAAGAAATCAGACCGCCGCAGAACGAGCAAAAGTGTCTGCACCGCCTGGTTATTCCGAGCACAGCACGGGGTATGCCGTCGACCTTGGGGATGGCAGCCGCCCAGATACCAATCTTTCTGTTTCTTTTGAGGCAACTCCTGCATTTCGCTGGCTTCAGGACTATGCCGCGAGCTATCACTTCACTCTTTCATTCCCTGAGATCAATCCGCAGGGTGTGAGTTACGAACCATGGCATTGGCGTTTTGAAGGTTCAGCCGAGGCTCTTCGTCAGTTTGAACCTGCTCGACAACTAGCCCTTGGGCGGTGAATGCAATATGTCAACCAATCTCAATTGATTCCTCTTTGCTATTGCATTTGTTTGTTATTCTCAAAACTATTTCTAAGTTTTTAAGCTTGTTTTTAGTTTTTATGGTTGTTCTTATTGGTGAGTTAGATAGGGTCTTGATGTGTATTTATTAAAGATTTGTGGATCGAGTGTCTTTCTTTCAGTGGTCAATTAGTTCGAATTGTGGGTTTTATGAATGCCGAGGCGAATAGCTTTGATTGGTTCTTAAAAGTATCCGAGTAAGATAAACTATGCATTCTTGATTTGTTGGGTAAGTGCTACATCGGAACCAATCTAAAGTGAATTTTTTAGTGATAGTGTGTTTTTGAGAAGGGTTTTGGTCAGCTTACTTATCGCTCTTAACTCAAAAGATGTGGTCAAAATTTTAAGATTTTAGCAGAGTTTGGGCACGTTTTGATTTAAATTTTAGTTGAAGGTTTGGGCGGATCTAGTTCTCGTTAGCAAAGCGCATTGAGATGGAGCTGCATCTCCATACGCCATGCATCTGGATCCTTTCAAGGACGTTTCTTGATAAATGGTCGATAAGATTGAATCTTTCGCTTGACGTGCCTTAGGTAAATACAAATTCTTGCGAGCGAATTTTTGGACTGAAGATCCAATGGCTTTTGTGCAAATAATCTGCTCCGTGCCGATGCATCTAGAGCACACATTTTGAACTGAGTTTGAAAGAGAGACTATTGATCTGCAAATGAGTAGAACGTGTGTCAGCTTGAGTATTGGTTGCGGAGATCAAGTCACGCAAATCTCACGTTGAGATAACATGACTTAGCTGCGCCCGCGGGCGTTCCAAGTCTCCCTTTATAACGATACTGACCTCATGAGCGCCCCGAACAAGGCGATCCGCAATATAGCGATCATCGCCCACGTGGATCACGGTAAAACCACTCTTGTGGACGCCCTGCTTAGTCAGTCAGGAATTTTTCGAGATAATGAGGCCGTTCCAACCTGTGTACTCGATTCCAACGACTTGGAGCGAGAACGCGGAATAACGATTCTTTCAAAAAATACTGCGGTCACTTACAACGAAACGCGAATCAATATCGTTGACACGCCTGGACACGCCGATTTTGGTGGGGAAGTTGAGCGTGTTCTTGGCATGGTTGATGGTTGTCTTTTAATTGTTGACGCCAATGAAGGGCCTATGCCTCAAACCCGTTTTGTTCTCAAAAAAGCTCTTGAGCAGGGTCTTCGTCCGATCGTATTTGTGAATAAGATTGATCGCGCTCGTGTTGATCCAGAGACAGCAGTTAATAAGGTTCTTGATTTATTTTTAGAACTCGGTGCTGATGATGATCAATGCGATTTTCCTTACTTATTTGGTAGCGGTTTAGGAGGCTTCGCGAAGCCTGATATGAAAACGGAGAGCGACAATATGCGTCCTCTGTTTGATGCCATTCTGCGCCATGTTCCGCCACCTGTAGGAGATCCTGAAAAACCCCTTCAACTTCAGATTACAACGCTCGACTACTCAGATTTTCTTGGACGCATTATTATAGGAAGAGTTCATAATGGAGTTATTAGACAAGGTCAAAATGCTGCATTAATTAAAGATACTGGGAATGTAAAAAAGGGCCGAATTAGTAAACTTCTCGGTTTTGAAGGCCTTCAACGAATCGATATCAAAGAAGCTTCTGCTGGTGACCTTGTAGCGGTAGCTGGTTTTGATGATGTGAATATCGGGGAAACAATTGCATGCCCAGACGAACCCAAAGCATTACCGCTTATCAAGGTTGATGAGCCCACCTTGCAGATGACATTTGTGGTAAACGACTCTCCGTTTGCTGGTAAGGAGGGCAAATTTGTTACGAGTCGACAGCTCCGAGATCGCTTGCAGCGTGAACTTCTAACAAATGTCGCGCTCCGCGTAGAAGATACCGATTCACCTGATCGTTTTTCTGTTAGTGGCCGAGGCGAGCTACATCTGGGCATCTTGATTGAAACAATGCGACGCGAGGGTTACGAATTTCAAGTGTCTCAGCCCCAGGTAATTTTTCGAACCATCGATGGTACTCCTTGTGAACCAGTGGAAACGCTAGTCATGGATGTGCCAGAAGCAGCTGTTGGTAGTTGCATTGAAAAGTTGGGAACCCGTAAAGGTGAAATGCAAAATATGGAAACAGGTGCTGACAGCCGCACTCAGCTTGAATTCGTTGTGCCATCACGTGGTCTTATTGGATTCCGTGGTGAATTTATTCGATCCACACGTGGTGAAGGAATTATGAGCCATTCTTTCTTTGAGTACCGTCCCATGCTGGGTGATTTCGATACCAGGAGAAATGGTGTTTTAATTGCTTTTGAAGAAGGCACGGCAACTTTTTATGCTCTAAAAGGAGCTGAAGACCGTGGTCAGTTCTTTATTACTCCAGGTACAAAAGTATATAAAGGAATGATTATTGGGGAAAATACACGTCAGCAAGATATGGAAATTAATATTTGCAAGGCAAAGCAAGTTACTAATATCCGTTCTGCTGGAGCTGATGTATTGGATACACTTCAGTCTCCGATACAGATGACACTAGAACGTGCACTTGAGTACATCGGACCTGATGAAATGCTTGAAGTGACACCTGAATCTATTCGTTTGCGCAAATTACCAGCTAAAAAGATGGCAAAACGGTGAGTGTACAAATTGATCCTCGTTTTCCTAATGCTGTAGAGCTTTTTAATGAAGGTTCCTGGTATGAAGCCCACGATGCCTTCGAAGAGCTTTGGCATGAAACGGCTGGTCCGGAACGGAGACTCTTGCAAGGAATCCTGCAAATCGCCGTTGCTCATGTTCATCTTGATCGAGGAAATCGGCGAGGAGCCACCATTTTGCTAGGTGAAGGGGTTGGTCGCCTCTCCTCAGCTTCAGCAGGAGATCTTGGTCTTGATCTCCCTATAGCTCGCAACCAGGCACGCCTAAGGCTGGAAGCACTTCAACAGGACGAAGACCCTGACCTACTTCCAGTTCCTGAATTGCGTGACCACATTTGAATCTCTGGGTACATTGGCTTTACTGACGAGTGTGATTTGCTGCTCTTACGTTTTCTGCTCCTAACGATGACAAATTGGTTAATCAAGCTTCTTCCTCTTACAGTTTTATTTGCTATAGGCACCATTGTTCCTCCTTCAAATGCACAGATTCAAGGTAATGACGATAGGTTGATTACGATCGAATCTGACACTCAAAGTGCGGACAACATAACGGGTGTGGTCACTGCGTTAGGAAATGTTCGCATCGTTTATCCAAGTCGTGGAATGGTTGCCACTTCTCGTCAGGCCCAGTATTTCAGCAAGGAAGCATTGCTTATTTTGAGTGGCGATGTAGATGTAGTACAAGAGGATGGTAATACAATCAGCGCGGAAAGAATTACATACAACTTGGATGATGAACGTGCCGAGGCCAATCCCTCTTCGGGTCAGCAAGTTCAGTCAACTCTTCTTTTGAACCAGAACTCTTCCCCGCAAACTCCATTAACGCCATGAGTTTGAGTCTTGATGAGGTGTCTCTAACCCTTGGAGGTAGGACCTTGGTTCGCCAACTTTCACTCACCTTGATGCCCGGTGAAGTGATTGGCTTGCTGGGACCGAATGGGGCTGGCAAGACGACCAGTTTTAATTTAGTGATTGGATTATTACGGCCTGATATCGGTCAGGTACTTCTTGATGGTCACCCCGTAGCTCATCTATCGATGCCACAGAGAGCTCGTCTTGGAATCGGTTATTTGCCGCAGGAGCCAAGTGTGTTTAGGCAGCTGACAGTTCGTCAAAATCTTGAATTGGTGTTGGCGCAAAGTGGCTTATCGAAAGCGGATAGCCGTGATCGCTTGCATCAATTAATTGAGGATTTTCATCTAACTCCGTTCATCAATCGTTCTGGCTTCCAGTTATCAGGTGGTGAGCGCAGACGATGTGAGGTGGCTCGTGCACTAGCTGTCGGTCTAGAGGGTCCGCGCTATTTGCTTCTCGATGAACCCTTCGCAGGCGTTGATCCTTTGGCGGTGGCTGATCTACAGCAACTGATCCATGGTTTACGTAAACGAGGAATGGGTATTCTCATTACGGATCACAATGTTCGTGAAACACTCGCGATCACTGACAGGGCTTACATTTTGACAGATGGCAGCATTCTTGCTTCTGGGCGATCTGATGAGGTGGCACATGACCCGCTCGTTAGACGTCACTACCTCGGAGAGGGCTTTCAGCTTTGAAAAGTGAAAAGTTACTCGCAGTTCAAGATCGATTCCGGAATATTTTGCAACGTATTCCACTGATCGATCGCTGGTTGTTGGGTGAACTGATAGGACCTCTGTTGTTTGCACTCACAGCATTCACTGTTGTGTCTCTTTCTGTCGGAGTGATGTTCGACCTAGTTAGGAAGATTGTTGAGTCAAATCTTCCTTGGACGATAGCGGTTCAGGTTTTAATGCTTCGGTT
>Ga0099800_1034_pt1 | contig 42551 bp, 34 predicted proteins | sample Uncmet6_SortRC_1_FD_89868 | JGI IMG/M metagenome (GOLD analysis project Ga0099800, IMG submission 89868) | Marine eukaryotic communities from CALCOFI LINE 67, Pacific Ocean - CN11_C50_N6_SortRC_1 | ecosystem: Environmental > Aquatic > Marine > Oceanic | place: Pacific Ocean: Monterey Bay... | reverse complement strand
TTCCATATCGAAGTCATCATCGTGATGGTCATCATGGTCATCATGGTCATGGTCATCATGGTCATGGCCATGGTCATCATGATCGTGGTCTTCGTCCCCAAATAAGATAATTTGTTCTGCATCATACTCTGAAGGCAGGGCCGCCATACTTGTTGAAGCAATGAAGCAGAGGCTTAAGGCTAATGAGTATACTGATGACAATTTCATACTAGACCTTTCGTAAGTTAATTCTATAATTTTAATGGTTTTGAACGTGATTTGATAAAAAAAACGGTTCATCCACTACCTGCGCACCTAGCCCCATTTTTCGGCAAAAAGCTCATTGGTACCTTGATCTTTTTGTTTCAGGGCCGTTTGTTCTATTGTAAAAAATTGCAATATTAGCAACAGGATTTAATGGGTATTTTGGATTCGAGCAAGAGTAATTAAAAAGAAATATATTAATTTTATATTAAAGATGGGGCGCCGAAAGATTCGTCGTCGTTTGGCTGCGGATTGCCAATCCCTATCTTGTGATAAAACTGATCCAAATAATTGCATTTGATTTAGGTTTATGTCATAGGTTGTTGGAAGATAGATGATGAAAGGAATCGCATGAGACATCTAATATTTTTTTGGGTCATGATCTTGAGTGCTTGTGGTGGAAGTGGGGCGCAAGATGATCTGGTCCAAGAACCAGCCAGAAAACCTCAATTAGATAATACCAATGGATCATCTTCAAATACCTCTAATTCTTTTGTAATAGGGCCTTTGCCGGATGGGTATTCTAACTGGGAAGAAATCGATCAGGTGAATCCCGAAGAACAAGCTATGATGATTTTAGATGGGGAGGATCCAATTGGAGGGTCTTGCAGTATCTACTTGATGGGTACCACCATAGGACCGGATGGCACGGTGCAATTTGTAGTCAGAAGCACGTTCGGTCATGGAGATGATGGTCACAAGCTTTTTGTTACCCAGCAACCGGTAGGGTTGGCTGTGCGGAGTATAGGTAAAAATATGGATGAGCCCGGGCAAATTGCTTTGGAGTTTTCCGGAGGCAGCTCCTTTAAACGTGTGATAACGGTGAATATTAAATGGTGGCATATTGACCATTTTGATATTGATCGTTGCACTAAGCTGCAGCCAAGGCAGTCTGGGGATTCGTCTGCATCAAGAGGGTTGGTACTTCCGGATGGAATCAACGAATTGGCTGAAATTGATGACACTAATCGCGAAGTATTCCACTTGAAAAAGTATCTTGGTTTTGACCCAATAAAGAGAGCTTTTGGCGAGGAAGATAGTTGTTATCTTTATGTGATGGCTATCGATTATCAGCAGACTCACATTAGCTATTACTTGAGAACTAGTTTTGATCATAACGGTGCGAGCCATCCGGCTTTTGAAGTACGATGGTTGGATAATGTAGACCAATCTGGCCTGCTGGAAGGCAATCATCAAAAAGATCCGGATAGCTTTTTACGTTTGAAGTTTAGTGATGAAGTGACGGTTAAGTGGCTGCACCTGGATCACTATCATATCGATCAGTGCAGGGGGTTAAAACTGCAGCCTTAATTGCAAGAAGACCCTGCAGAGATATTGAGGCGAAGCTTGATTATGTCTGAGATGAATTAGACATTTGATAGTTTCAGCTTTTAGAAATTTTAATTTTGATTTGAAAATAGCCAACCAAAAAAAATATTAGGTATATTCCCTTATCTTTTGCTGAGCCATTTAATGAGATTCAGCCGTTAAGACTTGTAGTCATCACTTCAGTTAATCTCCATCATCTATACCTATGCAATACGATAGACTATGTCATGTGAGCATGAATAATGTTCATAACAGCCCAAAAAGTAAGCCATTATCACGCATTTCTCTACTTTCAAAAGGGTTAATTGCAAAAATTTGCATTTAGATTCAATCTATAAAATAAGATTTAAGTTTACCGCCGCCATTTATGGATGAATGGTTGGCCATACTTAAGAACTTAGAGAGGAAATAACATGATCTTTCGACAATCCCTTTTTGCCTTCGCAAGCTTCTGCCTGTTGTCTAGTATTGGTTATGGCCACTATCCGGAAAATAATGCTCATGTATATGATAGTTTGAGCTTGAAAACGGGTATTACTGAAGCGCAGTTTAACGATGCTATTGACCAGGTTGAGGCCTTTTACCGCCCTCTGTATGAAGAAGCTTTTGGTGCCAAACTCGTCATCAATCGCAACTGGAGAAGTAGCACCGTTAATGCAAGTGCAAGCATTAACGGGAGCACCTGGACTGTGAACATGTATGGAGGACTTGCAAGACGAGCGGAGGTTACCAAAGATGGCTTCTCCATGGTTCTCTGTCATGAAGTAGGTCATCATGTTGGAGGTTATCCATACTATTCTAGCCGCTGGGCTGCTGCTGAGGGGCAGGCCGATTACTTTGCTACTCTGAGCTGTGCCCGAGAACTGTGGAGGGATCAGCTTGCGGCTAACGCCAAATTCAGAAAATCAGCAGACTCCTTTGCTAGGGAAAAATGTGATGATGTCTGGGATTCAGAAGAAGATCAGAACTTGTGCTATCGAGCGATGATGGCTGGAAAATCTCTTGGTGAACTTTTGTCTAATTTAGGTGGTACAGAAGCGAATTTTGATACACCTGACCAGAATGTAGTGACGAAGACTGCTACTCGTCATCCGGTGGGGCAATGCCGATTAGATACGTATATGGCTGGGGCACTGTGTGAGAAAGAGTGGGACCCGTCAGTTATAGCAGGTAAGCAGGGGAGTAACTCGGCATCATCAGAAACCAAAACCCTTCCCTATACCTGCATGACAAGTCAAGGGTTTGATGGTTATCTGGAGGGAGTAAGGCCTTCGTGCTGGTTTAAAAGTGTTTTGAACTAGTCACTTCAGCTGCTCAAGGGCTTTTATGCTCTTGGGCAGCATCTAGCTGGTAAGCTTTTGGGGGTTCGGCTTCAACTAGGGTTTGGCTTTTCGAGTTAATGTATTCGATTCGGTATGGTCGAACACCTTAGATTGAGCTTTCATCTGTATCCGAGTGTTTTCCGCATAATGGAAATTATCTTCATCTAGACGAGTAAACGTCGTCTCATAGCTTAAAATCTGAAACTCCTCTTGCAAGAAGGGATTAGCGCTCAAGCCAAAACACTTGGATCCGAGTTCTGCCTTAATAGTGAATTCGGTTGCATTAGGTGTCACTACACCACCGGCGTTGACCGCAATACCTCGTGGTACCACGAAGGTCTTCATGACTTCCTGACGTCCAGGATCCCATAACCAGTAACCAAGCTCCTCGTGGAAAGGTTCTGGCGTACCTTCCTCCCATGCGACGGTGTTATAGCGCAGGCCAAATAAGCTCTGTTCATGATTATTGACTTCACCGATAGGGGTGAAAGAAATTTCCTGACGAAACTTACTGTTCTCGACACTACGGTCGGGGGCGGGGGCGCGGTTCTCTCCTGCATATTCCGAAGTCCACTCTCCGGCCAAGTATGCAATCGGTCCGTATTGCTCGAGATCCATAGTTGCTCCTTTGCTCATCTTGATGGGATCTTAACAAATCAGGTGTGCGATTGCTATGACTCGATGCTGTATGGCTTCATAACCGAAGGGGGGTGGCCGAAAAATAGATGATTCATATGCTTTTGGTTATGGGGGAAGCAAAATTATTGGGTTTAAGACATCATTGGGTCGAAGACCTGCATTGGCTGGAAAATCTGTACTGATTCCAACATAGCTGTTTATTCAAGTGCACTTAGCTAGCCGAGATTAAATAAGGCCCCGTCCCACAAAAATTCCATTTGCTGCAGGATATAAAGAGTCATATTTGTTCTTCATAGCTTCTTCTTTATCTGTTTCCACCCAGCGATTGCTGCGATCTATTCTGGTCATGTACCGAACTTCCTGAAAAGGAAATGCATCAGTATTTATATAGTCGTCGATAGCATCGTTATAGCCGAGGGGACAAGAGATTAGCACAGCTGATCTATCTTTTACTAAATTGTAAACATGATTTACTGCAGCCATAACTTTTTCTGGTTCTTTAGGTGTTTCATCCCAACCGATATGCTCGAAAGTTGATATAGCTAAAAAGGCGTCATATGTATCTTTGGGGTGGTAATCCATGATATCAATGTTTAAACCATTTTCACTATTTTCATACTTGTCCACCACATCATGGGTGATTTGTCGATAATAGCAAGACACATTGCCTACTTCCAAGATACGCTTGTTGTGATGCTCATCAAGAAAATCCAGCATAATCGGCACCTCAACGGCCCGCTCATTTCTCCAGGTTGCATTATACGAATGAACAGCATAATTGAATGACCGATCGTTGAGATTAAAAGTTTGTTTAGCGTAGGTCATTTTTTTCAGAGGAGTTTCGGCGTAGACACCTAGTTTATCCAGGCCGCGCCAAATAAGCTCGCCTAAGGATTCAGAGTGGGATAGGTCTTGGTAGCGTTTCACCAGCCTGCTGAATTCTGCCATAATAGCCTCTGTTATTAAGTTTCTTTATTAAGATCGTTGATCGTATTGTTAGTTATGTTTGATTGCAAGTCTTATATGCTAATAACATAGAGTTTGCAGGACGTTAGTTGGTAACAGCAGCGAAATCGTTACCCCTGCCACTCTGGATAGCGGAAACTCTTCGATAATCTTTTCGTAGATACTGTTCTGACTCTATTCTGAGCGGAGTGATGTGATCTTTTGGTGGCTGTCGAGTTAGCTATGTGCGGTAAGACAAACGACGTTACCTCTTTTTTAGTGGCGTTACCGGTGTTTGCATTTTAATAATCTGCGAAGTACTGTCTTTTGGGCTTAAACCCATGGCCAGATTGCGCACCATTTTAAGGATTGGGTTTTTGATATGTGCAATTTGACCGATGCGATAGGACATTCGATTGACCTGACAAGTGACAGGGAACCGTTCCTTTTCATAAGAGCGAAAAGCCTCTGATCCAAAACCGTGCTGTACGACTTTTTTACAGAGAATATAGGCGCTTTCGATGGCTATGGAGGCGCCAAGTCCCATGTTGGGAGTTGTGCTGTGCGCGGCATCTCCAGCTAAAACGGCTCTTTCTGTGCTCCATTGCCTTGCCGGTGTGCGGTCGATAATGGGCCGTTTTATTATGCTTTTAGCAGGGGTTTTTCTGATTATTTCAGGAATAGGGTCAGCGAATTTTTTGAATATCCTAGTCCAGTCCTCCCCCTCGTCTTCCTTTCTAGTGACAGCAAACCAGTAGACACTATCATTGCTAATAGGGCCAAAGCCGAAGCGCCCTTTTGTGCCCCAGTATTCGAAAAAATTCCCCCCGGTCTGGTCGATTGATTCTTTCCCCAAATTGACTACTCCTCGCCAGCACATTTGACCAGAATCCCTGAGAGGAGGAAGCTTGAATGAGTTTGTGAGCATCTGACTATTCACCCCATCGGTTCCCACAACGTAGTCGAAACTATGTTTTTTTCCGTTGTCGAATGTCAGAGATATCTCGTTATCTGATTCACTCCAATGGCAAAGCTTGTGCCCATAATGTATCTGGTCTTCGAGGTTATGGGAAAGAGCTTTGAGCAATTGCTGCCGATGAATGGCTAAGTGAGACAGGCCAAACCTTGCCTTTACTCTTGTCATATCAGCTGCGCTTAAGATCTCCCCAGTATCTTTCTTAAGTCCTAATGTTTTGATGTAGAACCCCAAGTCTGCTAGTTTGTCTGTTAGGCCTATCTCTCGGTAAACTTCCAGAGCCCGGGCAGCTAAGATGATGCCGGCACCTTCACCTAAGGGTGGGTTGGATTGTTCAAATACTTGTAAAGCTACTCCTTCTTGTTTCAGAAGATGTGCTAGGGTAAGACCGCAGATACCACCGCCAACTATCGCTACCTTCAATTGTTAACCTCCGCTGCAGGAAAAATATGACTGGTACTAAAGCCGCCTCACTTAGGGAGAGTGAAAAACTAAATGAATACCTGTTTCCCACCTATGATTACCTTAAAGCGGGTGCTGTATGTTACTAAATTGACGTGAAGAAACAACCAACATTATTCGTAAATTCATATTTTTTTGCTAAATTTCTAAAAGATCCTTTGTAATGGTATTTTAATTAGAGAAAGTGATCTGAGCTTAAGAAATCGGCATGAATGTCCGAAGCGAACAGTAGACAAAGTTTTATAAAAAGGAACAAAGTGAACTTTACCGTTTTATGCGAAATAGTCTTAGTTGCGAGTTGTTGGTTCACAATCTATGGAATCCGAGGTCTTCCTAAGAATGCTTTGTGGTCTGCATCGATCGGGGTTTTCTTTTTATCTATTGCAGCTGTTTTGGGGGCGTTAAAGTTTGGCGGCGTTGATGGCGTTACAAGTATTCACAAGGTTTTCACGAGTTTAGGTGGAGTCGGAGTGTCTTGTTTAGGCATTAGCTTTGTTCAAGCTGGTATGAATGAAAGGCTTCGTAAATATTCAAAAAATGTAGGAATATTTGTTTTAATTACAGGTAGCGTTTTGGCGGTTTTTTGGACAAAAGGGCCGTGGAAACTGCCAATAACTATCATAGGCTTTGTTAGTCTTGTTTTCGGAAGTTACACCTACTATCGAGAATGTGCAAAAATTTTCGCATTAGGTCTAGTAGCAGCAGTTTTGATCGCTACTTCAGCTCTGGTAATAGGTACAAAAGGAACATTATTTGGTTTTTTGAGATTAGACTTATTTCATCTTACCTTAGCTTGCTCAATTTTGTGTCAAGGTTATAGTTTGAAAATGATAAGCGATAAATTAAAATAAATGCCTTGTTACCAAAGAATTCCGTGCAGAAATACTTTAATAAGCATATATTTATAGCCAAATTAATTTGTCTGATATTGCATCTTTGGGGCTAAAGGCCTGGTGAGAATTTTTACTCTTTAGTCTGCGAGGGGAAAAGACATAGAAATGCCATTCCCTCCCCTCCTCAGTGATGCCTTCTAATGTGATCTTGCACTATAACAAGTTCTTGAACTATGGTCCCAGTCACAACTCATTCTGTCTTTGCGGCTATTGCATATTTTAGAATTAGTATAGTTGTATTGGCTACAACTTGATCTTTTGTTCCAGCAGCGCCCGGTTTCTGACATCCATTCACCGGGCTGGCAGCGGTGTTTTCGATCATGTCCACCATGTCTTTTCTCGGGGTAACAACTACGATCCCTATGATTCCAATCACATCTAATTTTGTCTTTAGGGCTGTTACAGGTTTTGGAATCTGTGTGGTTATATTGACTGCACTTACCATAAACGTCGTAGCAGTAATCGTCTGAGTGAGAGTACCATTGGTCGCTACGACAGTCGTAGCTTGATGCAAATACCGATGATGCAAACAAAAGGCTTAAAAAGGTTAGTAAAATTTTCATAATCGTATCCTCCAGGGAAAAGTCATTGATAAGAGATGGTGATTTCATCGTGTGTCATCCGATAAATATAGTTATAGAGGAGATTGTGAACTTTTCGACGCTTATTGGGATGCTAAAGATGATTTAAAATGATTCGATTGCATATAAAATTAACTATATTAGAATCTTAACTCTTAAATCGATAATGAAATAATTGGATAGTTTTTGTTTAAAAACATCGTTTTTCGATATGTTTCTAAAAGTGAATTGTCGAGGTCAAAACATATGACAGAAGCTTGTCTAGCTCACAGAAAGTACTCACTGCTGAACGTGAATTGCCGTCAAGGATTTTGTTTTTCAGATATGTATATTGATAGATTTAGTCTGCAACCTATCTATTGACCTAAAGTAATGATGCAGCGGTGAGAAAAAACGATCCATTAACTAATAATCTTGGATACTATTAGCCGTACATAGGTAGCCTAAATTTTTTTATTGCCTTTTATAATTAAATTTATTTCAAAAATAAATTTAAAATTAATTATCATTCATGTATTATCAGAAAAAACCTTATTTACATCATATTTGAAGATTATCAACCTCGAGTCTGCAGGGTCTCCAGTGTTCCCCAATATTATTTGCGGAGCTATAAACCCTAGGATGAAGAACGAGTTGCGGGGGGTTATCAAGAGGAGTATTACGGATGAGTATCACGAAGCCGATCACGAAGCCGATCACGAAGCCGATCACGAAGCCGATCACGAAGCCGATCACGAAGCCGATCACGAAGCCGATCACGAAGCCGATCACGAAGTCAGCACACCGAACACTTTTATCTTAAAAACATAGATGACCCAGGGCAGGGCGATGCTTGCTCTCTGGCTAGTAAGGTCTATTTTGACCTTGCTATGATGCTTGCCATGATGGAGCCTGTTCCTCGATGGAGACAAGAGGTTGAGGTCTCAAGCACCTTTGTCATTATCAATTTAGTCCAAGCTGTGTATATTGAAACAAGTACCTTTTACAACGGGGCGCTGCTAGGGATTTGATAATGGGGGGCTGCTATGGAACTGGGAATTATAGGCAACTGTCAATATAGTGCACTGATTAATCGTAACGGCAATATCTCATGGCTCTGTTGGCCCCGCTTCGATTCTAGTTTTATATTTGGAAACGTTCTTGATAAAGATAAAGGCGGTTTCTTCGAAATTTGTGGCGACAACGATCAGGAAGGACAGCAGGATTATATCGCTAACACCAATGTACTTCGTACCGTTTTTACGACTGAAAACGGTAGTTTCGAGCTCATTGATTTTGCACCGAGGTTCCATCAATATAATAGATATTTCAAGCCAAAGTCCTTAATTAGAATCGTCCGACCGTTAACCGGTAAACCCCGTTGTAAGGTAAGAATCGATGCCAAGCTAGATTATGGGAAAGAGAGTAGCACTCAAACCTACGAATCCAATCATATCCAATTCTTTGGCTATGATTCTCCGATGCGTTTAACAACCAATGCTCCTCTAACTTATATTTCATCGGCCTCAAGCTTTATGGTGGATCGCACTTTTTACTTTGCCTTGACTTATGGACAACCAATTGAATCTGATTTGAAAGAAGTCTGCGATCAGTTTTACGAGAAGACCTGCCAATACTGGGATACCTGGATCAAACATAGTCATTTACCGGCTCAGTTCCAAAAAGAGGTTATCCGATCTGCCCTGGTTTTAAAATTACACCAGTTTGAAGATACTGGTGCCATCATTGCTGCGACTACAACAAGCATACCTGAAGCTGAAGGAACCGAAAGGAATTGGGATTATAGGTATTGCTGGATTCGAGATGCGATGTTTTCTCTAGCAGCTCTGCAGCGGTTAACCCACTTTGAGGAGCTGGAAAAGTTTATTCTCTACCTTCACAATATAGTCGAAGATTCCAAGTCAAAAGACTATTTCATTCAACCAGTCTATGCTATTGACGGTAAGGCATCCTTGGTAGAAACCATTAAAGAGCACTTGGCAGGTTATTTAGGAAATCAACCAGTAAGGGTGGGTAACCAAGCTTATGAGCATTTACAGTATGATGTTTATGGTGAGATTCTATTAGCCATCAGCCCAATATTCTTGGACGAGAGATTCAAAGACGAAGAAACGAAACTGCCACTTCACATTGTTGGTCAACTCATAGATCAAATAGAAAGGTACCTAACGGCACCAGATGCTGGTCTATGGGAATTTCGGGGGAAGGCGCAGATTCACACATTCACTCTATTGATGAATTGGGCTGGACTCTATGTCGGAGAAAAAATCTACAAATTAGCGAAAGACGAAGACAGAGAAAGTCATTGTCGAAAGCTCAAACATACCATTAGTGAGTATATCTTTGAAAAGGCTTGGAACAACGAACTGAATTGCTTTACTCAAGCCGTCGGCTCACATGATTACGATGCGTCTCTACTTATGTTGGTAAATATGGGCTTTCTGAGTAAAAATGACCGACGCGCCCATCAAATAGTAGATACCATTCAAGACAAATTATCCCATAAAACAGGCTTACTCCATCGTTATCTTGCCCCAGATGATTTTGGTGAAACCGAAAATGCTTTTTTGATTTGCTCTTTTTGGTTGGTGGAAGCATTAGCCCATCTGGATCGTCGCGACGAATCCATTAAACTTCTTAAGCAACTATTAAAGTATACAAACCATCTGGGCCTCTATAGTGAAGATGTTGATCCTGAAACAGGAAAACTTTGGGGCAATTTCCCTCAAACCTATTCCCATGTGGGATTAATCAATGCCGTGTTTACGCTTTTTCCTAATCACGGTTCCCTTTATCTTGATAGTGAGATGAATCATGAATAAGAGTAAATTAATTATAGTCTCTAACCGTCTTCCTGTAAGCATTGAAGAACAGGATGATGGTCGAACCATACTAAAAAGGAGTAGTGGTGGCCTGGTTTCAGGTCTAAGGGAAATCCATGATCAATCAGACTCTATTTGGGTTGGTCACTTGGGGCGGCTTCCTCATTCTTCTTCTATGGAAACTTTTTTGGAGGACCATAACTTAGTAGATGTCGCTATTGAAGATGAAATATATGATCAATATTATAATGGTTATGCCAACGGTACTTTATGGCCTCTGTTTCACAATTTTCTCGCTACTATGAGTGTTTCCGATAGCCACTGGAAGGCCTATGTGGAGGCCAACAAAGCATTCGCTCGGAAAATTACTGAGATCATAAGTCCCGGAGATAGGGTTTGGGTGCATGATTATCAGCTTATGCTCCTGCCAGAAATGCTTAGGAATAATCAAATTGATCTTAAAATATCTTACTTTCATCACATCCCCTTTCCGTCGAGTGAGATTTTTAGAACCATACCCAGACGCAAAGAACTGATTAATGGCCTCTTGGGCTCCGATTATATAGGTTTCCATACCTATGACTACGCCAGACATTTCATCCAAAGTGTTAAGCGCATCATAGGTGCTAAAACTAAAATAAATGAGATTACTCATGAAGACCGACCTATCAAGGTAGCAGCTCATCCACTAGGGGTTGATTTTAAAACCTTCAGTCGAGAAATGAATCCCACCGAGTCCAATCCAGAATTTTTCAAAGATAAAACTAGGATCACTTACTTGGGGATTGATCGATTAGATTACACTAAAGGATTAGCGGAACGGTTAGAGTCGTTTGGCAAGTTTCTTGATTTGTACCCACAATATCGAGGTAAGGTGCGACTCATTCAAGTCTGCGTTCCCAGCCGGCAAGATATTGAAAGCTATAATGATATTAGAAGTTCAGTAGAAAGATTAGTGGGTAAAATCAATGGTGAGTTTTCAACTGCCGATTATATTCCTATCGAATATATCTATCGTTCTATCCCTCTTGAAGAAGTCATCGACCTATACCAACAAGCCGATGTCATGGTGGTGACTCCTTTAAGAGATGGCCTTAACCTGGTTTGCAAAGAATATGTAGCTGCTCGTACTGATGGTGATGGTTGTTTAATCTTAAGTGAATTTACGGGCGCAGCCGCTGAAATGGGAGAAGCACTTCAGGTGAACCCATATGATATCGATACTGTTGCCCAAACCTTACATAAAGCTTTAGAGATACCGAAGGCTGAGAGGCAGCATCGCATGAAGGTGTTGCGGGGGCGCATGGAAGAAAATGATAATATTGCTTGGTCCCACAACTTTATAGAAATGTGGGACCATCATAATCAGGAGGGGCTCGTCACTACCAAGCACTTGACTCATAATCAGCAGTTAAGGCTCTTGGCTCAAATTAAGAGCGCTGATAGGGTTTTCTTATTTCTAGACTATGACGGTACTTTAGCACCTATAAAAGACCGCCCTGAACTAGCTATTCCAGACAGTCAATTAGATGAGTTAATGTCCAACCTGAAACTCTTCCCCAACCTTATTACATCTATCGTTACAGGGCGGCCTCAAGATTTCTGTGATCAATACCTTGGCACATACGGTGTTCATATCGTTGCTGAACATGGCGCTTTTATCAAGCTAGCGAATCAGCCGCATTGGGACCAGCTTATCAGAGTTTCAAGTGAGGACTCTCAATCCTTGCAAATTGAAATTATGGAACTGTTGGAGTCTTTCACTAATTCAGTGCCTCATAGTCATATTGAAACCAAAGAAACTTGTATCGTTTGGCATTACCGAGAATCTGAGCAAAAATTCGCTCAGGGACAAGCGCAGGTATTAGGTGAAACCTTGGAGCAAATGCTCAACAAAACCTCATGGTCAGTATACCATGGTAAAAAATCGGTTGAGATCCGCCAAAGTCTTGCTCATAAAGGCTATGGGGTGGAAAAAATTCTAGATCTGTTTAGCTGGCAAGAGGGCCAGGATGCATTAATCACTGTGGGTGATGATACAACCGATGAGGACATGCACCGTGTTCATATGGATTCCAATCAATCCATTCACATCGGTAACGAAAATGCCTATTCAAAGTATTTTTTAGAAGATCCTGCTGGCCTCTATGATTTTCTCAAAAGGATCAGCCTAAATTTGTAAGCGAAGCTAGTGGATATTGTTTTGAAAATTATTTTTGCCCTGATAGGTGAATTGGTCAGCGGTCCATTATAATTAAGAGCTTTTTAATGATAGTATGCCGCTATACTCACTATTCATTTGTTGAGGCTCTATCGTTGCAAAGTAACACCTGCGAGCGTCGGGGTCATCTCTAACCTGCATATCTTCTTCTTCTAGGTCGATTTCAATGAATAACAATCGTTGGTTGGGGCTGAGGCGGTCCATCACTTGTTGATGAATAACTATAATATTGCTTATGGGGAGGTCAAATTTGCTAAAAATTGCTTTTCTCATGCTCTCATATCGTGTCGCCAAAACCACCGTGTGTCCAAAAACGTCGTAGCGAACGCTATTACCGGTGGAGAACATCCCCTCAACCTCACCCAAAGCAATACCGGCTGCGCAATAAACTTTGTGACCAACGTCAGCTTCTATCATTACATTATTAAATTCTTTTATAAATAGACGAGACAATTTAACTGCCATATCAGCTTTTTCGGCAATAGGCGGCTTGAACGGAAAACCAATGGAACAGAGGAAACCATCTCCCATCTCTTTGATCATAAAGGCATTCGCAGTTAACTTTTCATCATCATAATTTTGCAGCATGATCAGTCGGCATTTTGAAAAGAAAGTTTCTAAAACATCCCGAAAGCCTGCATGCTTTACTTTACTGGATCCGATTACATCAAAAGCAATCACACATGCCTCTCCAGAACCTACAGGTAAAGTCCCTTCGATATGACTGCCTTGCCTGATAGCTCGAATTTGATGGGGATAAAAAACTTTTCGTAATTGAGAAAAAGCATGTGAGTTCTGCGCAATAACAGATTTTTCCTGAAGGCTTACTTTATATCCTGCAGCGAAGGAAAAAAAGATAATCTCTAAGCTCCAACCGATCGCTGGTGTATATAGGAAAATCGGTTCCTGAGATTTTAAATAAGCATAGTTAATGATTAAGATCAAATAGCCTAGACTCTGAAACCCCCAGCCAATGACCATCAATTTTGCTGGTTTAAAACCTTGGATGGCTCTGATCAGTGAAGTTACAAATGCCAAAAGGAATGCAACCAACCAAATACCTAAGTTTAAGGGGTGAGAAAAACCAGCAATATTGGTACCTATTGTGTAACCAATTGTCACTAGGGTTGCGATCAGATAGATCCAATACAGTCTTGGTGTATATTTTTTTAAACTTAAAGAGGAAGATTTAAATAAGAATAGGAATAATAAAGCCAAACATCCAGGCAGAAAAAGTAAAAACGACTGATAGCCGCGCAGAGTATCTTGAATATATGCAATGAAGGTGATGGATGCAGCTAGGTACCCACAATAGTAAAAGAAGTAATGACGACGAAAGAAGAAAAACATTCCAATATTATAGAATAAAATGGCGATGCCAACTCCTATCGCCACAAAGTTCCATCGGTTCCAACTCAAAGTGTTGGGAAGAAAGTTAGTTATGGAACTGATTGCCCACGATTCCAAATGAGCCGTTGAGTAACTGCGTTTAAGCTCTCGAACGGTCAGTAAATAACCATTTCCTTTTTCTCTAAGGAAAAATAAAAGGTATTCTCCTGCTGTTGGTATTTCAGTTGCAAACCCATTCTGAAACCAAAAAACTTTAATGGGTCCAAAATCACGTGCCATCATACCGGTCTTACTCACTACCATCTGATATTGGCTCTGATTATTAATCAAAATCTTTTCATAAATTTTATCGCCAGGCTTTAACCATTGCCGAGGAATGCTCATCTGACGGGATACCGGGATCCATCGATTTTCAGATATATTTAGCACATCGGTCAAAGGCCGATTACCATTTTTATCTACGTAAACAAGCATATTATTTTCTACCAAAACCTTTTCGGTATTATCATCTAGGGTGATCGGAACAAGGTTTGCTCTAGCCCCAGAAGTTATAACGATAAGCTGGCTAATTATTTGAATTATTAAAAAATATTTCGAGAACATCAGTTCTTTGTCCTTTATTCTTGTACTTAATTGATCATTCGGCTCATTCAGTTCTGTTCGGAAGGGCAAAAAATACCTAGCAAAATTATCGAAAATAGTATCTTGTATTATGCTGAAATTAGTAATAAATTCGGATGCCTACTCCTCTGAAAAAATAAAGTTGATGGAGGTTATTAGCGAGCCAGAAGGTGATCTAACAAGATCTGTCTACCTTTTGGTAAAAAAAAACAGAAAGATAGAAGGTTTGGAGATTTATATCGGAGAAAAGCTCGACGTAAAAGCCACAGCTAAAGAACTAAAGAAGAACGATATTTTGCGAGGGGGGATTATAGGTCTCGATTATGTTTTTCTTCATTGTGACCAGTGTTTCTCTGAAAAGAGCCAACTGAATTTGTGATGGTCGGATGCTTCATCAACACATGCATTCTATTTTGAAAGTTTGTCTCGAATGTTGTAAAATAAGCCTAAAACCATAGGTTCAAAGTTACATAATTAACTCTGCAATCATGGTCTTTATTCTTATCAGCTAGGTGATGGTTTTCTAATGGTTCAGCTTGATACAACAGGCATTTAGTAATGGTTAAGTCTGTTTGCATATGAAGCCACCTCGAATGAATCAAGGACAGACCCTTTAGCAGTAGCTTGGGGTTTCAACTAATGAATCGTTTTTTTCAATAGGAACCATTGACTTACTGGCTTCGTGAAACAGGAGATTATCATGGCTAGCGGTACTAGTGAGTATGAGAATTTTATGCAAGGTCTCGTCAAGCGGAACCCTGGTGAGGTCGAGTTTCATCAGGCAGTTGATGAGGTAGCTCAGACTTTGATCCCGTTCATTAAGGAGCATCCCAAGTATGCAGAGGATGCAATCTTAGAACGTCTAACAGAGCCAGATCGCATCATAGTTTTTCGAGTTGCTTGGGTGGACGATGACAATAATGTTAGAGCTAATCGAGGCTATCGTGTGCAGTTTAATAATGCGATAGGACCGTACAAAGGTGGGCTAAGGTTTCATCCCTCAGTAAACCTAAGTATCTTAAAATTTCTCGGGTTTGAACAGATTTTTAAAAATTCTTTAACAACATTACCTATAGGTGGTGCTAAGGGGGGAGCCAACTTTAATCCTCGGGGGGAAATCTGATCGTGAGGTGATGAGGTTCTGCCAGGCCTTCATGATGGAGCTCCATCGTCATATCGGACCGGATGTTGATGTTCCTGCTGGAGACATTGGGGTCGGTGCTCGCGAGATTGGCTATCTCTACGGTGAGTATAAGCGTCTCGCCAATAACCATACGGGGGTGATAACTGGTAAGTCATTAAGTTCTGGAGGCAGTCAAATAAGAAAAGAAGCGACAGGCTATGGCTGTGTTTACTTCGTCGATAATATGCTTAGGGAAGCTAACCATGAACTAGAGGGAAAGAAATGTTTAATTTCTGGTTCAGGAAATGTCGCTCAGTATACGGCAGAGAAACTATTAGACTTTGGTGCCAAGGTCCTTACGATGTCTGATTCGGGTGGTTTTATTCACGATCCTGATGGTATTGATAGGGAGAAGCTCGCATGGGTTGTTGACCTTAAAACTAACAAGCGTGGTCGTATCAGCGAGTATGCCGAGGAGTATAAAACTGCCAGTTATCATGAAAACCAGCAACCTTGGGGTATCCCATGCGATATTGCCTTTCCCTCTGCAACCCAAAACGAAATTCTTGAGGAAGATGCTCGAACACTGGTGAAAAATGGTTGTATGGCTATTGGAGAAGGAGCCAATATGCCGACTCACAAGGCTGGGATTGAGATTTTTCAAAAAGCCAACCTCCTATATGCACCGAGCAAGGCAGCCAATGCGGGTGGCGTTTCGGTATCTGCTCTGGAAATGGCTCAAAACAGCATGCGAATGTCATGGGATTGGGAAGAGCTTGATACCAAACTCAAGAACATCATGTCTAGAATTCATCGGGACTGTGTTCGTTATGGCCAGATTGAAGGGGGGAGGGTGGATTACGTGCGTGGAGCAAACATAGCCGGCTTCATTAAGGTGGCTGATTCTATGCTATCCTATGGTGTTACCTGAAAGATATTGGTTTAGCTATTTTCTCGCAGCTAGGCGATCATTCTTCTCATTTTCCGTTGATTATATGTTACTATTATATTTTTGGTGACGTTGGTTAGGTTTTCTTGTTAAATATTGTTATTTGATGAACTCACATCAAATAGAATAAAGAGGTGTTTTATGAAAAAATTTAGTTGTTTATTTGGCGTTTTCTTCGGTCTAAGTCTTTTTATGTCCCAGTCACTTTTGGCTGCTGACTCACCTTTAGGTTATTGGAAAACCATTAACGAAGAAACTAACAAGCCAGCTTTTATCGTTGAGATATATGAAAAGGATAATGTCGTATATGGGAAGATCTTAAAGTCTCTTGATGGTGCCCCTCAAGGAGTTTGTGGAGCATGTGAGGGGGATAAAAAAGACCAGCCTATTGAAGGAATGGTCTCTATGTGGGGAATGAAAAAAGACGGTGAGGAATATGCCGATGGTAAGATTCTGGATGTAAAAGATGGTAAGATATACACTTCTAAAATTTGGGTTGAAGAAGGCAATTTAAAGGTAAGGGGTTATATACTATTCTTATACAGAACCCAAACTTGGTTGCGTTTAAGTGATGATGAAAAGCAAAGCTACACAGCCCAAGTTGCGCCTCCGGTCGTCGAGGATAAGAAATAATTCAAAATCACATTTCAAAGTAGATGTGTGAATTAAAGTCGATAAATGAGATTGAATGAAGAGGACTTGGACTGACCAATTCCTCTTTTTTTATTCTTTATTGATGGGGTAAAACGATTGTTTTTCGGTAATAGGGGCCGGTTGAGCACATCTTGACCTATAGGGTTAACGCCAAAGCTTTTCGATTCTATGGTTGTCATATTCAATCTTCCCATAGTAATCATACCCAAGGCGCCTCCAGTTCCACTTCCACTCCTCGGTGACAACGGCAGTTTGAACATTCTGCACGAATTCATCAAACCCACCGTAGTTACTTTCATTTCCCACGATTGTTGCCCATGTTTGACCCTGTTGATCATCACAGGCGTAAAAACTTTTAATTTTTTTATCACAGTGTCTGTACACTGCGATATAGGATCGCCCTTGGCGTCCCATGATCCAGTGTCCACTTTTTCTGGTTTCATCGAATCCTGCAGGCCAGTAAAGACTCACGCTGTGATCCTTGCGGGCAATCAACTTTAAATCCAAGTTGGCCTTATACATGATGAGTGCTATGTTATCTTTTTGTTCGATAAACGGTAATGATGAGTTGGCGATGGTCCCACTCCGTTGCTTCCATTGTTCTTTAACTTCGCCTGACTGAGTCCAGACTGCTAGGTCATCAGCCCCTGCGACCCATGGCCATTGTTGGTAACCCTGTCGACCTTTACGATAATTTTGAATGGAACTCAAGCTCACCCCATTATCCTTGTATAGCTTAACGGTTGAGCCACTTAAGACAGAACTTCGGCTTATAGAAGCGACACGCTCTGAACCAAAGCGGGCCACCCAGTTAGGAAATTTTGAAAAAATTTCATATTCTTCAAAAGCCTCATGTTCCCAAAGCTCTAAGTCATTGAGTAGCCATGCTGTGTCCTCTGCAACGTCAGGATGGAAGTATGCGCCACTGCTCCATTGAAAAATAGTTCGATCGAAACGGTTGAATTCTTTGTATATTGGTGTCTTTAGGGGGTGGCCGCTGTATATAGATCCACTGAAAGACTGTTGCCATGAATCAATTACAGATTCCATCGGTACTGAGGTGGTTGCAAGGAATCCTGCAGCATGGCTCGCCCTTTCAGGACTCTGGCCTCGGCCCGTCAGCAGATAGAATAGAGTAGAATGATTGTGATGGAAACCCTGCCGATATTTACCAAAATAACTACGGCCACTGGCAGGGAAGTAGCCTCCCTTATCATTGACGAACAAAAGCGTTTCTTTTAAGAGTCTTTGGGCTGCTTGCTTAGCGAGGCTTTTTACCGTTTCATCCTCAGCGAAGTCAGCAAGGTTCAAAAGACCGGTAAGGGTGTATGGGAAGTAGGTTGGAGAAAAAAATTCATAAAAACCGTATTGAACTTTGACCTCTAGATACTTCTTAAGACGTTTATAGAGTTGGGGGTCTGATACAGCCCAGCCAAATTTTTCATGAAGAAGCCATGAGGATGACATCCACATGATCATATGATTTTCTGACCAATACTGACGAATTATTTCACCTTGCTCTAGCCAAAAAGGAACCTTGGTCAAGGTTTCTAATATTTCATCTCTCCAGTCCTCTGTGAAGTAAAGAATTCGAATTAATTGAACAATTTTGAAATCGGCAGTTCCATCTGTTAGGACTTGATCCATTCTTTGTTGTAGCGATTCTTCGTCAAGTGGCATACCTAGGTAAGCTTGGGCGATAAGGTTTTCGTGCCCAGTCTGTTGTGCCGTTGTTCCTAGAAATAGATTTCTTCGAACTTCAAAATCTTGTTGCGAACCCGCCTGTAGATTGGGAAGCCAGGTTGATAACAAAACGATTGAGAGGATAACATGAATAGCGTTCATTGATGACCTCGGTTTAATGAATGTTAAAGGCGAATATATCGATAGTAGTGTGATTTGTAAATCTGAGTTATATAAATTTAGTTTCTGTAAATAAACGATATTTGATAAGATATTTCGAAATCCTAATTCTAACTGTTTATTGCCGTGGCGGAGATAGATGATTCGCTTTTTGTCGTCGTGACAAAATAACATATAAATAGTTGAACACCATTTCACTGTGTTTTAAGCTTCCTCAGCAGCCTAATCATCTATTAATACCTAATACGTTTGAGAATAATTTTATGAGCAATCAATAAATTCATTCTCAGCTCCAAGACCCTAAAATGATTTTGATATAGAAAACAATAAAACAATAAGATAGTGTCCGCTGCAGTAGATCGACCGAAACTATAAAATTTATATGAATAGGAGACAGGAGTGAAGGACAAGTTTAATTCAAAATGGGTGTATCCTTTCACAAATAGTATTGTACTGGTGAGCACTATGTTTGTAGCCATGGCTGGCCTCACTGCCAAGGCTCAAAATTCGGCTGAAGTAAAGCCTAAGAAAATGACTGATTACACAGCAGTGCTACCTCGAGGTAAAACATTACCAGAAGGTGTCTTGCGGGTATGGGTGCCATATTCTAAGGTTAATGGTAGCGAAGAATTTAACTCCAAGGGTAAGAAGGTTAAAATTGGTGCCGATATTTCAGCTATAGGCTCTGCTGCTGTCTTGGAGTATGGATTATCTGAAGGGATGTCCTTTCAGTTGGTAGTCCCTTACTACCTTCAACAACAGGTTAATCCTAATGCCAGTGATGCTCTTGAAAAGGCGATGGATGAAAATTTCGTGACGCTAGCAGATGCTCAGAAAGCAAAAGTTGCATTGGCTCTTCAACAAGCATCTCTATGCACAAGCGTTGATAGTTGTATGAAGCTAAAGGTAGATGGAACTATAGCTGGTGCGCTTCAATTAACGAACACAGTGGTCGGTCTTCCTCTGGGAAAAGTCGTTGAAGCTGGAGTGACTGCTGCAATAGAGTCGCAAGTGGATGCCGCTGTTGCCGCCGGCGAACAAGTCAAGGATGGTGAGACCGATGTTGGCGATATTCAGATTGGTGTTCTGAAAGAAATCCATACCGATGAAAAAATACTAGTGGCTGTTGGTGCTGGGATTCGTTTTCCCACTGGCTCATTCTCCGAAGCAGATGTCGTTTATGGAACAGGTCGAGGGACTACGGACTTTGGTGTTAGGACTAACTTTGATTACGGTCTTAGCAATAACTTGATTTTCTCATGGGAACACTATGCTGAACTAATGGTAGCTGCAGGTGAGAAGAAGTATAGTGATGGTAGCAGTAAAAAATTCGAACGAGCTGGTGTTGTAAACAAGGGGTTGCTTGACTTCGGCTATAATGTTGGAGAAGTTCATCCATCCCTGAAAGCAGTCGGATTGAACCTTGGTTATGCCTATAATTATGATGGTGAAAATCGCTATGATGATGTTGCAGAAAAATCTCGATCTGAACTAACTTCTGCAGATGTTTCTCTGTCAATCAACGGCCTTGACTACGGAATACCAGGATCATTATCTGTTACATCTTCCACTCCTTTATCTGGAAAAAATAGCCAGGCATTGAATTCGAATGGGCTTGTGATGAAAGGTTATTATAAGTTCTGATCTGAATAAGATTGATTCATTGTGAGATCCTCTTGGTTTTGACCAAGAGGATCATGCTTTCCTCGATTTTTTTTGACTGAATAGGCGTGTATCTTTTGATGTGGCTGCCTTACGTAGTTTGTCTTTTTTTGCAATGTATCCCGTTAGCTTTAGTGCCAAAGGTCCTTAACAGTCTGGCCTTTAGGTCCCACCGAGACATATTTTTCAAGACCATCATAGTGAATCAAGGGAATACGGCCTACCTGGTCGGGATCATCGGCTTGGCGTAAATTGATCCCCACCGTGAAAAGTCCATCTTCATTAGGTTTTATTGCCTTCCAAAACAATGTGCAGCCGCAGCTATCACAGAAATGGAAGCCTAAGTTCTGCTTGTCTTGACGAAGGTAGAATCTGGTATCCCCGTGGATTTCGAGATCCCTGTCCTGGGAACCATAGATCCACATACTACCATGGCGACTGCATACCGTGCAGTTACAAGCGACAGCTCGCTTTGGTTCTATTTGATAGCGCCAAGATACCTTTTTGCATAAGCAGGATCCTGTGATCATAATACCTTCTCCTTTATCAAGTGATCTTAGGAATTATGGGGAGCCCCCCAATCCTTTGAGCACAGGGAATATAGAAGATTTTTTGGTTTTTGGAAAGCAGATTGCACGACCGTCCGAGGTTGCTTTCTACCGTGCTCAGCATCAATTGAATTTATGTGTTATCACAGTTGTTAGTTCATCTGGTAACTTAAAACTAACAAGTCTCTATGACGGTATTGTAGACTAGAATAATCTGGATTGACAGCTGGACTTGTTGCGAACGAGAAAAAAGTAAAGCAATAAACGACTCACGGTCAACAAACTGCGCCGCTTATCTTCATTAAATCTGATTATTATGGCTCAATCATATTAAACGGAGCGTATTGAGCCAACCTGTCAAGACATAACATTAGTTTCATAAAGCTGAGAGTGCTGCCCTCGACTTTCACATCATCGCTAGTAAATAGCTTGGCATATTTTATCTGGCGAGAGAGGACTCGATTTAATAAATCACGGGTAATTGTAATCGTAGCGTCAGCCTTTTCTAGGTTGCTAACTTGCCAGTGATTTAGAACAGAGTTTTCTAGGACCATCCTATATTTTTCATTAGTGTCAGAAAAATGCCAGTTAACAGATATTTTTTTTCCCTCTGCTTTATTAGCATCTAGCTGAATGGCCATAAAACTAAAAATTTTCTCGATAGGTAAAGTCGCCAGGATTTCTTTTTCTCTTGTCGGTCCGGGGTTTTTCTCGGGAGGGCCTTCGCGGAGTTCCTTGGCGCCAGTTAAGTAAAAGTTTCTCCATGGACCACTCTTAGCCTGATAGCCAAGTTGAGTCAGAGTGTTTGCCTGTAACAATCTTGCTTTTTTATTATCGGGATCATAAAAAACCAGGTGATTCAGTAAAGTAGATGCCCATTTATACTTTCCTGTATTGTAGGCTTCTTTTCCTAAGTTATATACTTTATCCGGTCCCCCCAAAGCTCCAATATAATGTTTAGCCTCCTGTGACGGTGGTATAGGAGCGAGATGGGAAGGGTTTCCGTCAAAATAACCTAAATAGTAGTTGTATATCGCTCTTACATTATGACTCTTAGATCCATAGTACCCCTGAGTACTCCAGACTTTTTTGAGACTCTTAGGCATTTTGATCAGTTCTGGGATTTCTTTGATGGTGAACCCTTTATTCATTAGCTGTACTGTCTGATCATGCAGAAATTTATAGAGATCTCTTTGGGCTTTTACATGTTCAGTAACTTCTTTATTGCCCCAAGTTGGCCAATGATGCATTCCTATCGCAAGTTTGTATTTTTGACCCCAAGTTTGTATCACTTCATTTAGATATTTCGCCCATAGACTGGCATCTCTGGTCTTCGCCCCACGTAAGGTATAAAGATTATGCATCGTATAAGTGGCATTTTCTGCTAGACTAACCATTTTAAATCTAGGAACATACCACATCATCTCGGCTGGAGCCTCTGAGTTTAGAGCCATTATGAACTCGTGCTCCAAACCATCAATGATTCGAACTTCCCCTGTTTTACTGATGAGGTCAGTTGGCTCGATAAGGCCTATTATCCCTGATGATATTGACAAGCCTAAACCCGAACTTACCTGTCCTTTGGGGCTGACAGGGAGGGAACTGCCAAACATATAGACGGCTCTTCGACTCATAGCCGCCCCAGCAGAAAGGTTTTCGGCAATGGCATGCTCATTAAAACCGACTGGAGCATAAATTTTTACCTTACCACTCTTAACGTCGGATGGGTTAACGATTCCTTTTGCACCACCAAAATGATCAGCGTGGGAGTGACTATAGATAACAGCTACAATCTTTTTCTTGCCTCGGTGTTTATAATATAGGTCTAAAGCCGCCTTAGCTAATTCTTGTGAGAGGAGGGGGTCGTAGATAATAATCCCGGTCTGACTCTCGACTATGGTCATATTAGCGAGATCTAAACTGCGGATCTGGTATACTCCGGGCACAACCTCAAATAGTCCTCCGTAGGTCAATAGCTGAGTCTGCCTCCAAAGGCTAGGATGAACTGTTGCTGGAGCTTTGCTTCCTGCCTTAAAATTTTTTTTGAACCGTCCAAAGTCCCAGATGACTTTGCCATCCTTGTTTTTTACGATTCCATTGTTATCAAGAGGAGCGAGATAGCCTTTTTTCGCTTGATCAAAATTTTTTGTATTTCCAAAGTCAAAATCTTTATAAACTTTTTCATTAAGTTCTTTTGTGTAACTTGTAGCCTCTAGATTATCGGCTTGTTCAGTAGGTGCTTTATCACAACTAAATTGAGTAAAATTTACTAAGATTAACAGAAAAATAGATCTCACCTTTTTATACTCCACTAAGTCATGAAAAGGTTGTGCCGTAGCCAGCTTGCTGTTTTTAAATGGAGCCATTGTTCAATGACACCGGAATACATTATCAGGAAAGCAACCTATAACGACCGTAAGTTTTGGTTTCAAATGAGAGTTACTACAGGAATTGTTATCTGATGATTTAGTTATCTTATGTTGAGATTCTGACTAATTTATTTCTTTTATCCTGAGCTTGCAGATACTTTAGTATAATGCCGTTTAAGGAGTTGGGGTCAATAGGTTTAACGATCCAAGCCTTTACCCCTAGTTCGTCGCATTTTTTTACCAGCTCATCTTCGTACTCGGTTGTAACCATAAATATCGGTGGAACTTTTTGGCCTTTTTTTTCTAATTCGACTAACATTTCCATGCCGTTCATGTTAGGCATGTTGAAATCTAAAATAATGACAGCAATATCCGGATGCTGATTAAGTGCTTCCAAGCCTTGCAGACCATCTTCTGCCTCTATGCATTCAAATTCAGACTTCGAAAAAGCATTTAGAAAACCTGTCCGGATAGCAGACGAATCGTCGACAAGTAAAACTTTTCTAGTCATATGAACTTGCTCCTATATCTCTTGGTTAAATGATCTGAGTAAGTGTATCATCACGAAAAACAAATTCGGATTTATTTTAATTCTCAAGTAAATAGATAGAAAATATGATCTCATAGTAGTGAAATATATGAAAGTATTTTTTGAATGTACTCTTTTTATCTATTTTAAGTTAAGAACTAATTTTCGAATAAAATAAGATTGTGATATTTTAATAGTATGTTTCAGTAATATTCCCGTACAGTGAAGATAGAGTATTACTTATTTAGTTTAAATTGTGACATGGTATTTATCATTTTATATTATTATTAAGGTCGTTTGTCGTAGGATTGTCTTAAGCTTGGAGCATACTATGTGTACATTCAGTCTTTGTCTTATCCTGACGACAATTTAGTAAATTAGTTGAATCTATCTCGATGAGAAATGATTTCACTGATTATAAGTGACTTGCTAACTTAATTTTGAGTAGAAAGAGTTAAATCTATTTTTTCTTGAGATTACAGCGATCTGTAAGTCTTTGTAGCTGTTTCATTTCTCAGGTCTAGTATTCGTCAATTAGGCAGATAAATAACAGAACTGCTAAAAAATTATTATTTTTTGAGGTGCAAATGTTGGCGTGTAGAAATCCGGTTCTTGGTATTTTCTTTTTATTAACGCTACTTGGGTGCCAAGAGTCATTTTCTGGTAGAAAGCCACCAAAGGCCGAACAGGGGATATTAGACCTTCGTGAATGGAATTTCACTAAGGATGGACCTCTTGACTTGAAGGGGAAGTTTGAGTTTGAGCCCAAGCAATTTGTGGCCGCTGACAACTTTACCCCTTCCCTTAATCCAAGGTTTCTGGATTTTCCAGGTCCTTGGAATGTTAAGTTGAGTGATGGCTCAGAGATTGAAAAGAAAAGTTTTGGTTCTTATAGGTTAAAAATATTAGTTGATAAAGGTGATGATCCATTTGCAATGCGATTTTACCATCGTCGTGTTCCTTTTAGATTATATCTAAATGGTAAGCTGATAGCTCAAAACGGAGTAGTTTCTGACAATAAAGAAATAGCAAGATCCGCAATCATATCGAAAGTGATTCCGATAGATGTAAATCAAGGTGAGAATTTTCTAGTTTTACATGTAGCAAACTTTGTTTTTCCTAAAGGAGGAACACGTACTGCTTTTCGTTTTGGTACATACCAGTCTCTCATTAATGAGAGGGAAGCGAGTCTAAATGCGAGGCTATTCGTTTTCGGCGGCATCTTTATTATGGCACTATATCACTTTATTCTATTTTTGCTACGTAGGGATGAGAAATCCACTGTATATTGCGGTATATTTTGTTTAAGTGCTTTAGCTGGGGCTTTGTGTGAAGGTAATATGTATATTGCTAAGATGTTTCCGACCATGTCGTGGGAAGCCTTTTTTAAGTTTAGATGGGCTGGGATCATCGCTTTCCTATTTGGTATGGTCAACTTTTTCCATAGCGTTTTTTCTGATTATGTCAGTAAAAAAGTTGTAAAGATTGTTTCGTATGTGAGCGTGCCTTCATTGCTTTTTCTCTTTTTGTCCGATTTTAGGCAATATATTCAATTTTTTATGTTCGCATTCCTTCCGTTCTTAGGGTGCGTGATATTATATATCGTTTTTGCTTCAGTTCGATCTATGAAGTCTTATCCGAAGGAATCTTTAGTGATTACGGGAGGTCTTGTATTCTGGGCTGCGACAATGATAAATGATGTGTTGAATACCAACTTTGTTATACAAACAGCTTACATTGCTGTCTATGGTATGTTCCTCTTTATCTTTTCTCTTGCCACTCTTTTATCTATGAGGTTTTCCTGGGCTTTCAGAGATTTGCATACGGCTCAGATAGAAATTAGAGAACTCAATGCCGGTCTAGAAAATATGGTTAAGCAAAAAACAGCAGATATCCGTTCCATGATGCTTCATATTCGTCAAGGTATTTTTGCTTTGGCTGGGAAAGGGGCGCCAGTTATCCAGAAAGATTACTCTCAGCATCTTGAAGATATTTTGCATACTAAAGATATCGCAGGCGCAACTATCGAAGGACTCCTGTTGGGCGAGAGTACACTGAATTCTGATGAAAAGAATATAATAGAGGAAACAATTAAGTTCAGTATGATTGGTGATGAATTAACATATCTGCTAAATGAACATAATCTGCCGAAGGAACTGACTTATAGTAATTTGGCCGATCAACAAAAAATTCTTGAAATCGATTGGGGGCCTATTGCTAACTCCGACGATCCTGAGCAGGTAGATAAGGTATTGGTCTGTATCCGAGATGTTTCTGAACAACGGAAACTGCAGGATGAATCCAAGGCACAGCAGAGAGAGCTTTCTATTATTGACGAAATTTTAAGACTCAAACCCGAGAGATTTAATGATTTTATCGAAACAAGTCAGGGTTTCATCAAGCAGAATCGTCAGCTAATCGAAGAAAATAAGGAATATTCTAAGGATGTTCTGAAGATTCTTTTTATCAACATGCATACCTTGAAGGGTAATGCCCGAACCTTCCATTTTCAGCTAATGACTGGTGCTGTTCATGAAGCTGAACAAGCGTACAGCGCACTGCAGCAAGAAGAATGTGAGTGGGACCAAACGAAGTTGTTGGCTGATCTCGACATTGTTCAAGAAAGCTTAGAAGAATACATACGAGTTAATATAGAAAAACTCGGGCGAAAACAAGATAGTGGCGATTATAAAACGGTAAAGACTCGACTGTTAAAAAATATGATTGAAAACCTAGATAAGATTGATAATCCAGATGAGAGTCTTAAAAAAATACAATATCAACTTCATAGGATTTACTATCATCACATAGTTGATGTGTTCAAAGAAATTACTAGTGGTGTCGATGCTTTGGCTAGAGATCTGAAAAAAGAGATTCCAGTAGTTGAAATAGATTCATCCGATATCCTGCTGACTAATGACGCTTTGAAAATCTTCAATGATGTTTTCGTTCATATTCTTCGGAATTCTATGGACCATGGTATTGAGGATGGAGCTACCAGAAAAAAGGCAGGAAAAAAACCATCAGGAAAAATCGCAATCTCATTTTCAAAAACTGATTCTCAGATAGTCGTAGATTATCGAGATGATGGTAAGGGCCTTAACTTGCCTTTGCTAAAAGATAAAGGGATTCAGAGTGGTCATTTCAATCCAGATAAGAAGCTAGATAATACTATGATTGCAGAATTAATCTTCGAGTCAGGCCTTTCCACAGCTGATAAGGTGTCAGAGATTTCTGGCAGGGGAGTTGGCATGGATGCTGTTCGAAATTACCTCGTTACCAACGGTGGAGGTATCCATTTAGATTTTACCGGACCAGAAAATGAAAATGGTTTTATCCCTTTTGCTTTTAGGATTGTATTGCCATCCAGTTTCTCTGTAAAGGTTTGAGAGAAGTCAGATGATTATCAAAAACTATCGGATGCGCTAAAAGCTAACGACGTTAATAAGTGTTTTTAGTCTGCATCTCCGACTCCTGTTGGAAAAACGTTACATATGCATATCCTAATCGTGCCGCTTAAATGTCTCGGTAAATCTATTTTGAATCTATTCTAAATCTATTCTAAATCTATTTTGAATTTATTCTAAATAGGTTTACATCTACCACAACAAATGCGCCAACATGACTTCCGTTTATCGTGATTATGTGCTAGAACCTATGGGTGATGCAGTAGGAGCAAGGAATGTTTAACATGTTATCTGGATTTCAGCTATTTATCGTATTATTTTTTACCTGGCCTGTGTTGGGGAAAGAATCGGTTTTCGAGAGAGTCGGAGGTTATCACACTCGGCGTCCAGCTTTTTTGTCTGTCCTGTCTACAGGTGAAGACAAGGATATCCTTATTTCCAGCTTTGATGTGCCAAAACTTGGTAATGAAAGTGGTGGCTTGCTTTCATACTTTTCAGGAATGAATTCTAAAAATGATACCATTCGGGTTATCGAAGACTTTGATAGCTTTCTGGATAATGGTGGTCATTGGCTTGATCGCTCTGGTGTAAAAAGCATTCAGCTGCGGGAATATAAGATACCTCTTGGCGCCAGTGATAATGAAAAGTGTTATTCGAAGGGTAAAATTGATTGGCCTAATCTGACCGAATCGGTGCCGACGCAGGTTGCTGGACCTAATATATTGTCTGTCGCGGCAGGATTCCTCACTCCTTTCCGTGATAACGGAAATATTTATCTCTTCAATGCTCAGGAACGCACCAAGCTTGTTAAAGGTAAGTGTCGTTCTAATGAGATCAACCATCATATTTCCTTGATGGATATTAAGGGTAAAACTAATAAATCGCAAAAGATCTGGTTCCACAAGGTTGTGTGGAAAGATATGAATAACGATGGCTTATTGGATGCAATCACGGCCTATGCTATCAGTGAATCTAAAATAGTTGGTGTGCATCCTGATTACGAGGCTCTGACAGACTTACCCAGACCTATTCTGGGTGGGAGTTCGCTCAAGGGTAAAGGATATCTGGTGTGGCTTGAGCAACCAAAGAGCTCATCCTGGAAGAACCCTCTGATAGATGGAAAGGGTGAGACAGTTTTTTGGAAAGAACATATTATCTCTAAAGGTCCTGATGTTAATTTTGTTATGAGCGATATTGATGGGGATGGTGAAGAAGAGTTTCTTGCCTCAGAGTTTTTTGGAGATGACGGAGAAGGTTCATTATCACAAGTATACAAGGGGGGAGATGGTGATTATCACAGAAGAGTAGTTGATAATAGCATCGGTCATGGATTTGATTTAAGCCTAACAGATCTCAATAATGATGGTAACAAAGATATCCTTCTCACTAATCACCAAGGACCGATCAATGAAAAATCTAAGAATAAGTTTCAGGGGCGTGTTTACGGTTTTGAAATTCCTAAGGACATAGTAGTTGGAGAGTTTAAAAGACACATACTTTTGGACGATATTACGGTGAATAAAAATGAGCTGATGCAAAACACAGAGATGGCTCCAGGAAAAGCAATCAGTTTCTATCCTGACTTGCAAAATAAATTGGGAAAACCCAATATACTAGTCGCTGGTGACGGTGCGAGTGAAGTTTATATTCTAAGGCCAATGTCAGACGCTCCTGCGAACTGGCAGTACGAGGTTGTTAATCTTTATCAGCGTTATGGTTTTGAACCTAAAAAGATTGAGTCTGTTGTGGGTTACCCAATTGTCGATGATATAAATAACGATGGCTTTTTGGATATATTGATACCTTGGTATGAAGCAGATTATATAGATATTTGGACTATCAAATAACTTTATTTCATATGTTATGCTGTAATCGAAAAGATTACTCTTCTTTCTTTATATAAGAGGTCTGGCATGATCCCTATCTCTCGTCACACGATGTCTGTGGCGTTAAAAAGCGCCGCCGCAATTAATATTGTAGCAGGTATTGCTGCTCTAACTGCTCCTCAGCTGAATGTCGAGCTGATGCTTATCGAAGGACCTTTGCTTGAGGGTTTACTACTCCGCTATCACATCATGATTTGGGGTTTTGTCACTGCTATGGGATTTGGTTATGCGGTCGCTTCACATAACCCTGAAAATCAGACTGGGCTAGTTTTGGCTGCAGGTCTTGGCAAGCTTTGTGTTGTTGCGGTATGGGCTGAGATGTTGGTTAACGGATATGGAAAGATCTTGATGTTTGGGGGTATCATGGTTGATGGATTCTTGGGTGCTCTCTTTCTTTTGTATCTCCTTTCTCTGCGCAGTCAGGTGAAGGATTATACAGCCTAATGAAGATAAGATTATATGAAGTTATCTTGGAGTAATTTTTGTTTCCGGCTTTTCCGGTGCATTTTGTCAAATTATTTCTAAAATAGAATGTGTATTCTTCGCTCTTTTTAGTTTATTTGATCTATTCAAGATAATAGATATGCAATCGAACTTTATCGTCCGCAAATCAAACTCAAACAATTGCTTCATGCTTTCGAAGCTAATTTTTAGTGCTAAGGGCGCTAAAGCAAATTGCAACATGCTATGATAAAGACTATTTTCTTGGATCTGTGTTAATGCTTTGAATCTAGAGTGTGCCGAATTCAAATTATAGTATTTGAATCAATAATATCATCGGTTGTTTGTGATAGTGAATTTTTAGTCGATTTAAAGATCCTACGATAACGTCGTTCTTTGTTGCATTTGAATGGATATCCCGCAACAATTAACTATCGTATTAATTCAAACTTTAAAAAAGGGCGAACCTATGAAGAAATTCATTTTTATAGCTTGCGGCTTCCTGTTGTGTTTAGGGAACTCAGCTTTTGGAGATATTCGAGGATTTGAATCCCCTTTGCGTATCGATGGTGAATACATCGTCGTTTTTAAGGATGCTCCATTAGAAAATGACTCGGAATTCCACAGCCAGACGGTATCCCGGCTTGACGGCTTGACTGGTGGTATAATCGGTAGAGAATTTCGTAGTGCTCTGAATGGTGTGATGTTCTATGGTTCGGAAGCTGATGTCAAAGTTGTAGTAAACGATCCGGCTGTAGAATATGTGGAAGCAAATCAGGTGATAAGCCTTTCTAGGGTCTCTTGGGGACTGGATCGTATTGATTCGGAAGAAGGTCTCGATAGAAGATATAAGTACAGATATACCGGCGATGGTGTTCATGCATATGTGATAGATACGGGAGTGTTCTCAAGCCACAAAGAATTCTCTAACAGAATGGGCGACGGCTATAATTCAATAGATTCAGGTGATGCCGAAGATTGCAATGGTCATGGTACTCACGTTGCAGGTACTATTGGTGGCACCGAATATGGAGTTGCCAAAGACGTTATTATTCATGGTGTAAGGGTTTTAGGCTGCCGTGGCAATGGTAGTATTGAGTCAGTGGTTGGCGGTATCGATTGGGTTGCAGAGAATCATATTGCTCCCGCTGTTGCTAATATGAGTCTTGGTGGAGCTTTTAGTGCTGCTATTAATGATGCCGTAAAGGGCGCCGTAGCATCTGGTGTAACATTTGTTGTGGCCGCTGGTAATGATTCCGGTAACGCTTGTAACTACTCACCGGCTTCTACTTTTGAAGCAATCACCGTTGGTGCTACAGATAAAAGAGATCGTCGTGCTAACTTCTCGAATCATGGTGGCTGCGTCGATATTTTTGCCCCAGGAGTTGATATCCCGTCAGCATGGATCGGAAAATCTTCTGAAACTAACACAATTAGCGGAACCTCCATGGCTTCGCCTCATGTGGCAGGGGTTGTTGCGCTTTATCTTGAGGATCATCCTGATGACACTCCAGCTGAAATGAAGGAGCGGATCGTTCAAAATGCTAATTCGGATAAAGTCTCTGATGTACTCTACAAATCTCCTAATTTGCTGCTTTACTCTGCTCCTAAGGGTAGTAAAAATCCTAAGATGAACGGTCCTCTTCCTAAAAACCCTTGCGGTGTAGACTGTGAAATCTTATCTGGAAACCTAAGTTCCGGTACCAAGGTACTCTACGAAATGAGACTCCGTGATGATCAAACCGAGACCATTCAGGCCTACCTTCGAAGTCCGGTAGGAGCAGATTTTGACTTGGAATTGCAAGAATATCGAGGGATTTTTCGTGGCTATGTGAAGATGGAAATTTCTGATCGTGTGAAAGGCGACGATAAAATTGATTTTCAAATTAAAGAAAAGGGGCGCTATCGATTGGTAGCCAAAACCTATTTTGGATCTGGTGATTATACATTCTGGATCAAAACGTCTTCATCTAGAGACTAGAGGGAGAGATGCATAGGCATCTCTACAGTTAGTTTAAGTACTGTTGGCAAGGCGGCACGTGGTCGCCTTGCTGCCTTTCCAAACAAGGCATGAGATAATGAGTTTTTCTCAGTAAGTCATTAATAGATCAATGATCGGAGTACTTCCTTTTTCCCTCGCATGTTCTTTAGATTGAAAGAAATCCTTTAGATGATGTTCTCCGGCCTCAGGAGCAATCATGTCAGCCCCATCTACTTTACTTAGACTTTCTAGATCCTGTGAATGCCACAGCCTCGGCTATGTCTGCAACACCTCCCATAAGGAAGCTAGGCTTTCCTGGGGCCTTGGCGCAATCTTCTTCTTCACTCAACCCGGCTTCCGGGATCATAGAAAGAACTAAGCCTGTAGTTTTGCCGCTTTCAACTTTAACAGCCTGGTGAAGATAGAAATAGTGATCATCAAATTCAAGACCATCAGGAAGGGGAATCCTGTTATTTAGAAAATCTTTGGGCGCTAAAACAGGGTCCTGAAGATTCCCCGGATTCCCTTCATTACGAACCTCCGCAGGGGTGGAGCCTTCATAGTATTTTGATGCTTCGCTGTTGGTGGTTAGGATGGCTGCAATTTGGGTATCCATAGTTTGCTGCTCGCAGGCAGCTCCTCTTTGCCAGTGAATCTCTGGGAATTCTATATAGATGTAGTTATAGGTTCCTGTTGGTATGGATTGTTTTGAAATATTAGTCTCGGCACTGGAGCCAGCTATCAAGTCGAAACCTCGCGGTGATCCCGCATAGATGTCGTGCCATGTCTTCCCCTCTTTGCTGATTGAAAGTTTTTGAATCATAAACTCAAAGCGGGAGAGAAATCCTGTTGCTAAAAGGTTTGGAACATCGATAACCAGAGAGCCGGATGGGAGTGAGCTTACCCACTCACCTGCAAGATCAAGCTCTGCATCTGATTTATCTAGCTGTGTATTAGCTTCAGATATGATGGCTGCCAATGGGACTGATCCGAAATTTAAAGTGCCAGATGATTCTGTATCTTTTACTGTGGAGGTTTTGTCGGTTAAACCTGTTTCTCCTCCATTATCCTCTGTTTCCCCACATGCGGCTGTCAGGATGAATAATAGTCCGACTTTGACGAGGCACGTGCTAACAAGTTGCTTTCGGATTAATTGGTGGATATTTTTACCAGGGTTTATTCCCATAATAGTACCTCCCTGCAGACGACTTGCTGTTGCTACGAGGATCGGATTTTTTTAGGGAAAATCAAGGAAATTTCATGATAGCATTGACAGTCGTTACGTTAGTTGGATAGGTAGGGGCAATTCTATTTTTTGTAGAGATTGATAGTAAGAAGGATAGAGCGTCATTCATTAGGAGTCGAAACATGCGAACAGTTTAGATCAATATTAGCAAAAAATGAGGTCAAAAACTGAGTACTAAAAATTTTCTTATGCTTTAGAGGCTTAATTCGAGAGCTTATATTCTCTTCTGCAAAAAATAACGATAAACATTTAATCCGCTTAGGAAATATTTGGCCTCTCTTTTTGTTCTCAAGAGACGATAGATACTGTGTACTAGTACGATAGAGGTTGGTGAAAATGAAAGCGGCATGCATTATCACATTGATCCTAATGCCTTATGCGATTGACTGTAGTTCTTCAGCTATAGCTTCTCCTATAACCCATGATTCTGTATATGTAGATATTGATAAAGACTTTGTCGATAGTGAGAACATTCCAAAAGATGGTCTATTCTTTGGAAAACAAAGCTATTACTACATTGGCGATGAAGACTTTGAAATCGTGTCGAGTCGTGATTTTCAAAAAAAATTCACCAAGTCAGAAAATGATTTTTTGACTTTTCCTCAAAACAAAACGCAGTTCTGGGTTAAAATAAGTTTTTTGAACAGAAGTTCGCAGGAAAGGTCGATATTTCTTTTCTCAACTCTAACAGTAACTCGCGAAATCTCTGTATATAATAAGAAATTGACTGGTACTACCACCTCTGACGATATTCTTCCAAGACGAATCATTTCTCTTAATCTCAAGGCTAATTCTGTATCAACATTTTATATTAAAAGGTTTTCTAATGTTCAACAGCGACAGGATTTTACATTCTGGAAAGATAAAGACGATCTGTTGAAAAATATTAATCATATCGAGAGAATCGGAGGTTTCATTTTTGCTGTATTCTTTATGTCATTAATATTTTCCTTTATGCTTTGGGTGAGTTACCGATCTAATGTCTATATATTTTATAGGCTCTATATTATTTTCTTCTTTGCGATGACTCTTTTAGTTTGGTCTATTATTTCTATTCCAAATGTTGATTATATCTCAACGATATTAGCAAGTATGTCTCTTATTGCTGGCTGTTTATTTTCTATTAAGTTTCTAAATTTAGGGAAAAACCTCAGACACATAATGTTTGTATGGATTATTTTATTAGTCATATTAATTGTTTTTATGTGCTTTGATCTGCAGTTAGGTAATCTTTTAAGTCAATATGTTGCATTCCTCGGATGCAGCAGCATATTACTAAGTGCCCTTTATATTTATAGTCAGAAAAAAGAGCAACACGTAGCTATTTTTATTTTAGCTTATGGAACTCTTATGAGTGGCTATATCCTTCAGTTTCTCATGTGGAAGAACATTATACCTTTTTGGAGTGGTAAGCTCTGGTTTTATTCAGCTACGTTAGAAAACATTCTCATGTTATTGGCATTAGCTGATAAGATTTATAATACCGAGAAAGAGAGAATAAACGGTTATGAAGATATCGCTCATTCCTATAACCAACTACGAAAAGTTTTTTACCCACATCAGTTGACTTCTATGAAAAATGGAGCTCATCTTGAAACCACCATGCCTCTGGGTGGAGGGGAAGCCTGTGTCATAAGTCTGGATGTTGCCGGTTCGAGTCAAATCAAAGCCGGCAGAATTAATAAATTTCTTCGTGATGTATTTTCAAGCTGCAATAATTTAATGATTAGAGACTATCAAGAAAATGTTGATGTCAGATCAGTCGTCTCTAACGCTTTTAGAATTAAAGAAATGGGAGATGGATTAATATGTTCAGTAGGATTCCCTTATAAATCACCCACTAATGATCCTTTTGCTGATGCTCTCTCGCTATCAGAAGAGTTTATTGAAATTTTTAACGTAAAAATCAGAGAATTTCAGTATCCAGAGGACACCTACTGTGGGTGTGGAATAGCTTACGGGCATATTGAAACTTTCTATCCTGATTCAACTCCGGTCGAATATGATGCCTACGGAAGTGGAATCGTATTAGCGTGCCGTTATGAGTCGATGAGAAAGACAATACTTTCTTCTCTAGGAACCACAGGCAATATTTTAATTTTGAGTGAAACTGTATATAACAGCATTGAAGAGAATAAGAGAGAACAGTTTACTCGTTTCAACTTGAAAGAGCATCAGATAGATGTGCGTAACGATGAGTCAGCTGATTTTCTTTATTATAAAATCACAGATCGCACAACCTAGGATAAAATTAGCTCTACTATCGTCGTTTCTGAACGAAATAGCCAGTAATACCACTTTCATCATAGTGTACTAATTCTTTGGCATCAGATTTTACTCTCAGGCATAGTTTTTGGAAATATTTTAAATTGACATCGAGGTTGCTGCCGATTTTTACCTGACTACAATTTTCAATATTTTTTAAACGTGTGCTGGTCAAAACATAGAAGGATTCATTCATCTCCTCAGCGGTCAGAAAGTGCGGATTACCAGTGAAATTTAATAGGACTATAGAGGTTTGTACCTCAGGAATATGAGGCTGCAGACCACCGTCAATGAGCAACGGATAATCAACGCTGACATAGTTTTGAGCAAAATGCCTAGCGTCTTCTCGGAAATGCACAGTCCTTGAGTTCATCATTCCCAGAGCCAAGCTGTCAACTATACCATTATAAAATATAGTTAACAGCATCGCAGGTATGATCAACCACCATTTTGTCGGTCGCACTCTTGCAAAAAATTTAGTAGCTAAATCGCCATTATGGATTCCAGCAACTAAAAGAAATGGTAAAACCGGGATTAAATAATGATTGCCGATATGATGGATTTGTCCTGAATGACTCAATAATATCACAGCCATCCCTGGAATGGCTCCAAGAGAAGATATGCGAAACTTTATAAATGGAATAAATCCAGTCGCAAAGATCAAGAGAGAAATTGTCTTGATACTCCTCAAACTAAAAAGGTTCGACAATAAAATAAAAAAGGCATCTAAATAGTTTTCGAATCCGTTCGGAAAATAGAACGACTGATAGAAGTAGTTTACGCCATTAGAGTGACCCGGCATCCAAAAGAAATATAGAAAGCAAAATATAGCGGCCTGAGCTACCGACAATAAGAGTTGCATATATCTTTCTTCTCTCACATACCATGCCCTAATTAGGCATACCCAAGCGCCGACCACCCATAAAATCTCCTTGCAACCGCCACTCCAAGCTAATACTAAGAACCAAATGATCCAAGGCTTAGGCTCTCTGTTGTCTAGTCTGAAAGCTAACCAAATGAGAGCAGGAATCGCCATAATATCTGGTGCAAAATTATACCAAATTCGGCCTGAAATAGAAGGGTGTAGGACAAAAATACAGGTAATCACAGCAAGCCATACATTGGAAGTTTTCGCTTCTCTATGAAAGATCATCACGCCGATCAGTATCGATCCGATGGCTATGAAAGCCGACATGATAGGGTTTGGGAAAATAGCTAAGAGAGGGCTAATCAATAGAAAAGAGGGCTGAAAGTGAATGGAAAGAAAATTATTTGCTCCTGTAACACTACTGGCAAGGCTACCATTGATTATGTAGTTGACCGCTAGTTGAAGATATAATCCAGTATCAAAAGTATTGAAAAGTGAATGGGTATGACGAAATAAAGCTACTGAGAAAAAAATCAGGATAAATACTAACGGCCATAAAAGCGATTTCTTTTGCATTATGATACTCGCAGAATTAATTCTTTAACATGTTCGTTTAGGTACAACTTTCCAGGAGATAATCTCCACCTATATGATATCACAGGCATTAGGTCTTTCGTTATGGGCTGCCAACTGCAGGTTTGATTTTAAATCGCAAAATCAGCCTTACATTCAGCACACAGGACCTGTTCACGCTTTGGAGTGTTTTGCAGTTCAAAATCAAGTTCAAATACATATAGACTCATGGCATCCCTCTTGTAAGAGAGGCAATATTCAGTAGAGCAATAAAAAAAACGTAGGGTACTACTGCTGAATAAGAAGTTCGGCAACAAGGTGCCAGTACCCTTCCTCTGGGATCAGTGGCGTCATGATAGAAGCCTTTCGTTGCATAGATAAAATGCTACAATGCTGATCTCGTATTTAGTCATACTTAATCGCTTTATTTGTTTAAATTGCCGGATTGCGATGTTGAATGATTCATCGAAATTCAATCTGTGGCGGCGTAGCGGATCCAGAACTTTGCCATTGCCGAAATTTATAGCATAAAATCTGGTTTTACTGGCAGCAGTTGATTTTGAAATAGAAAACATGTTGGTTTTTGAACTTGATTTTCAGCATCCACGCCCACGGGGCGGTGAGAAATATCAGTTTTGGCACAGACAAGATGGCCGAATGGTTCTGGCTTTTTTTCTTTCAGTTGATACGGGCCGGGGCGCTTTTTTATTGTCGGAAAGCGAATCTCTCCATAGAATGGGCCACTTGTTGAGTGTGAAAAACAGGGGGCGACTTTGAGATACTACCTATCGAATCTGCTAATGTTTTTGTTGTTGATGATTCCTACTCATTCTCTTGAGGCGAAAACGGAGTTTTTGAAATTTACTGGGGGCCCTACGGGAGGAACCTTTCAGCTGTTTTCCAATAGTATGGCCTCATACTTAAGTAAGTCATTGGACAAGACTAAGGTCAGCAATCAAGGATCCAATGGATCTACCGAAAATTTACGCAAACTAAATGGCGGTCGGGCTCATTTCGGCGTGGTTCACTCTGGCGACTTATTTTTGGGCAGGCAGGGAAAGCTCACGGGAGATCCCAAAACCTATAAAAATGTCTATGCTCTTTCAGTTCTCTATCGCAGCGCTGCCCAGCTAGCTGTGTTGGAGTCGAGTAAGATCAAAAAACTCTCTGATCTTGTGGGCAAGAAGGTTGGTATTGGTGGGCCCGGATCGGGGGCAGCTGCATCTGCAGAGCGTTTTTTCAATCAGGTTGGACTTTGGGAGAAAATAGATCATCAATTCCTGGGTTATAGCAAGGCAGCTGCTGCCATGAAAGATGGCCACCTGGATGCTATGTGGGTTGTGTCTGGTTATCCGACTAGGGCGATTATCGAGCTTGCTGCCAGTAAAAAAGTAAGGTTGATTGATATCGAACCCGAAGCTCGAGAAAAAGGTTTCTTTAAAAGCTTTCCTTTTTACCAGGCAGTCACCATACCATCCGATACCTATGAAGGTGTGAAACAAGATTTGCAGGCCTTTGCTGACTCAACTATATGGGTAGCCAGTAAGAAGGCTAGCTCCGATCAAGTCTACAATGCGCTGAAAACCATGTACTCCCCCGAGGCTTTAAAGCAGCTGCGGTCTGTGATTCCTTCTGCGAAGTATATGGCCAAGGATACCGGTATTGTCGGTATAAAGGTTCCCTTTCATCCTGGAGCCGTGAAGTTTTGGGAAGAAAAGGGGTTAACCATCCCCAAGGAACTTAGATGAGTCATAAGGCAGTCGCCCGGGATCTGCCTGTCTGGTCCCGTTATCTCTTCAACCTGCTTGCCCTGACTATGGTCGGGTTTTATTGCTGGACTGCTCTCCTGCGGCCATCTTCTCCGCAGTTTCATCGGGGCGTATATGTCCTGCTCACTTTCTTGATGATCTTCATTAAGTATCCAATGGTATCAGGGAAACATAGCAAACTAGGTACCATCGTCGATGGCTTCCTGGCGATACTGTCTGGTGCTGCCGTTAGCTACTGGATCTTTGAGTACGAAGCCCTCAACCTGCGGGCCGGCGCTGAAAATGAAACCGATTTCTGGGTTTCAGTGGTGGGGGTAGGGGTTAGCCTGGAGGCTGCGAGGAGAATGCTTGGGAACTCACTGCTGGTGATTAGCCTAGCGTTTTTGGGCTTTGCCTATTTCGGGCCGCACCTACCAGAATTCATCCAGCACGGTGGCTTTGAGCTCAAAGAAATTTTTACCTATATCTTCACCTCCACAGCTGGCACGTTTGGGATCATGGCTAATGTGCTGGCCACCTATGTGATCCTGTTTATTTTCTTTGGAGCTTTTTTGGAGAAATCTGGAGGATCTAAATTCTTTATCGACTTGCCACTGGCTTTGGTGGGGCACAGGGCTGGTGGACCCGGTAAGGTTGCAGTGATCGCCTCGGCTATTTTCGGCTCTATTTCAGGGAGTGCCATTGCTAATACGGTTTCGACAGGAACCTTCACCATCCCCTTAATGAAGAAGTCTGGGTTCAAACCTGAAGTAGCAGGTGCCATAGAGCCCGCTGCATCCATAGGGGGCATGTTTCTGCCACCCATTATGGGGGCTGGAGGTTTTATCATGGCTGAGCTCACTGAACGGCCCTATTCCGAAATCATGGCCATTGCTATTGGACCTGCGTTACTATACTTCCTCGGTGTCTTTGGGATGATTCATTTCGAAGCGAAAAGATCAGGTGTTACAGGTCTCAATCGGGAAGATACGCCTCAGTTAAGAGAGGTTTTGAAAACAGGATCATGGTTTGCGCTGCCTCTTCTGGTCATCATTACTGTGATGGTCATGGATTATTCTCCTGGATACGCTGCTGTTTGTGGAATCCTGACCACCGTAGCAGTCACCTGGGTCGTTGGTGAAAATAAAATGGGGCCAAAGGCTATTGCCGAGGCGATGATTCTGGGAGCGCAGCAAACCCTTGTCATTGGGGCAACGGTGGGTGTGATTGGCGTGATTGTTGGTGTTGTGGAGTTGTCAGGGATCGGCCTTCAGATTTCAGACTTAATTGTGAGCTCAGCTCAGTCAGTCTCACTGGATCAATGGGTTCCGGGGTTTCTGTCGGCATGGGATACCGATATTAATCTGGCCACCCAAAAAGTGGTGACACTGTTGTTGGTTGCGCTGGCCTCACTTATTTTGGGCATGGGTGTTCCGGTGACGGCTTCCTATCTGATTATTGCCGTGTTGGTCGTTCCCGCATTCGGTGATCTTGGTATCTCGGTGATGGCTGCCCACATGGTGGTTTATTGGTTGAGCCAGGACTCGAATATTACGCCCCCGGTTTGTGTAGCGGCCTATGCTGGCGCGGCCATCGCCAAGGCAGATCCCTGGCGTACAGGCTGGATTGCTTTCCGCTATGCAAAGATGCTTTATATCATGCCCCTGATGTTTGTGTTCGTGCCCGCTATTTTGCTGGAATCTTCCTGGGATGAAATTGGTATCAGCTATCTGGGGGCTATTGGCGGTACCATCTGTTTTTCAGCCTGGATTCAAGGCTACTTAACTCGTCCCGTAAACGGCGTCTGGCGATGGCTGCTGGCCATTAGCTGTATCTGTTTTTTTATGCCAGGTATTGGTAGTTCGGTGCTTGGGCTGGCTTTTTTGTCAGTCTGTATTATAAGAAAAGGAGGTTCCTCTGGGGATGATATCTCTTTGAAAATGACGGCACTTTAGCTGAATCAGGCCCGAATTTTTTGTTTTGCTGGCGTCCTTTTCGTTTGCAGTTAAGTCGTCAGCATACTCATGGCTCATGTCCGGAATCATCAGTTATCAGATATTAACTTTACTCTCGAATGAGTTGGCTCATTTTTTTGAAATTTGCGTGGTCTTTACGGCGGGTCCATTCAAAGGCAATGCTTTCGAAGTTGCTGATAGTGGCTCCTTCGTGTTGTAAACGCGACATAGCAAGATGGTGGCGTCGAATCGAGCGCCCTGTGATACAGTCATCAGCCAGTACCAGTCTATAACCCTTTACCTGCAGGAGCTCGAGAGACGTCTGTAAAACGCAGATATGAGATTCGATACCCATAATAATGAGATCAACAGGTGCATCTTCTGGCAAATCTTTACGATTTTTCTTTATCATTGATGCTTTTTCACTGAGAAGAGCTAAGAAATTGTTCTCACCACAAGAGCCAAAAGATAGTTTTGGAAATACCGCTTTGTCGGATGTCATCGCTTCAAAGACTGCCAACATATCAGAATCTGTATGACCGAGTCCTTGAGGGTATTGTTCACATACTATGGTTGGAACCTGAAAGAGATCAGCAAGCTTTAGCATTTTGATAGCTAGACTCTTCACATCTTCCCATTCAATGGTGTGCTGCAAAACTTTGGGTTGAAAATCGATCGCAATGAGAATGGCGTTATCTGCTTTGCAGAGGCTAGATGAGTATTTCATACAATATCCTAGTTTTTCATAAATAGTTCAAATTTGACTTAAGTCTAGCCCCAGAGGAAGGAAAGATCTAGTAACTTCCTTGAGTCGCAAGTCTGGGTTTAAAGTTTATGTATCAGACCTAACTTATAACCTATTTTGTTATAATATGCTTTAATTTCTAGATAAATAGAGTTATGCTTAATAAGCTAGATAAATTTTTATGGGAGAAAAATCATTTTAGTAATGATGTATCGATTTCTATTTATAGCCTTTGTATATACGCCTATGGCATATGCTGAAATCGAGATGCCTGATGATGAAAATCGGGAAGAAAGATATGAAGAATTTTTTGACAACGTTCTCGTGCCTTTCTGGAAGAAAGGTTCCAATGCCTTTGTTAAAAGTCATGACGGTAAAGACTTAGTTTATCGAGGTTACCCATCTGATCCTGCTGCTGGTGAGACTAAAGGGAATGTTCTGATTGTCCATGGTTTTACCGAAATGATGCCGAAATATATTGAAACTGTTTGGGATCTTCATAAAGTAGGCTATACAGTTTATATTTTTGAACAGCGTGGTCACGGTTATTCCTACAGAGAAACGGCTATACCAGGTCTGGCTCATGTTCAGGAATTTGCTTCCTATGTTAAGGACGTTGAAGCCGTTGCTAAGCAACTATTTGATTCCAATTTACCCAACTTTTATCTTGGACACTCTATGGGGGCGCTGGTAAGTCTAGGTCATCTTTATAGCTATTCAGGATTGTTTCAAGGCGCTTTTCTTTCTTCCCCTCTTGTTGATACAAAGTATCCGGTTCCGAAATGGTTAGCTAATCCCTTTGTTAATGCATGGTGTTATATTCAGGGAGAAGAAAATTTTGCTCCTCTTCAGAAACGGCCACCACCTGTTCCTTACAAATACAATAAACGTTCCGGTACTAATTCATTACCACGGTTTCATAAAGTCGAAAATTTGTTAGTGGAAGAGGGTTACGATCAGAAGCGTCGAGTTCAGGGTGCTTCTTGTGCATGGGTCAAGACAATTGGTCAATTTCAAGACATTATTAGAACTAAAGAGGCAATAGCGAAGATTAAGGTGCCAATCATTATAGCTCAGGCAGGACAGGACTTTTATGTGATGCCTGAGGCGCAGGCTGCGTTCTGCAAAGAGCATTATAATTGCAAATTACTTCGCTTCGCTGACTCTCGCCACGAACTATATAGAAGTAAAGATAAATCGCGCAAGCGCTGGATTTCGGAATTAATTAGTTTTTTTGATAAAATATCCAATGAAGCTAAAAAGCAGTCTGAAAAATAATTTCACCCTGTCTCTTAAGGGGAAAGCTATTTAGATGATGGCGCAGGTTTTACGATC
>Ga0099800_1033_pt1 | contig 43166 bp, 18 predicted proteins | sample Uncmet6_SortRC_1_FD_89868 | JGI IMG/M metagenome (GOLD analysis project Ga0099800, IMG submission 89868) | Marine eukaryotic communities from CALCOFI LINE 67, Pacific Ocean - CN11_C50_N6_SortRC_1 | ecosystem: Environmental > Aquatic > Marine > Oceanic | place: Pacific Ocean: Monterey Bay... | reverse complement strand
CACCACTACTATTATTGTTATTGTTATTATCATTTACACTCTCATTGTAAGCTTTTATCTGTGACAACGTATATTCTTTATTTTCCAATGCTGCTAACTGAGACTGTAAACCATGCAACTCTGGATCATCAGATCTACTTTGTGACAAGGAGACAGCTCTCCGTCTGTCTCTGTCTGTATTACTATAACTACGATTTGGTGAATAAGAATCGCCGGTATAATTATTTCTGGTCATCTCAGAATTCAAACCAGATTGATATACATCTAATGTCCTATATACACCCAACTCTTGAAGACAAGTTCTCAACCGATTTTCTAATAAATTTACTTGAGATTTAAGCAATCCTGATCGTTCTTTTTCTCTAGCTATCTCTTGACGAATGTTGTGCATGGCTTTGTCTTTCTCTAATCGCATTTCTTCAGCATTCTTCCAACTAGTTACAGTGGCTGATAGATCCGCACGTAGTGATGATAATTGTTGTTCAGCTCTAGATCTTTCTCTCTCTCCTACACTCTTTGTAAGCGTATCTCTTTCTCTTCTTGTATCACCTAAATTTACTCTAAGACCATCTATCGTTACATTAGCGTCATCAAGACTAATTCTTAAGGCATGAGTAGTATTTTGTGCAGACTCTAGTTCCTTAGTCAATATCGATTTAGTTTGATTAAGACTATTCAATTCAGCAGTTAAATAACTCTCCTTCAACTTACTCTCACCTTCTAATTTAGAGAAACGTTCATTCAATGATGAATATTCAGATTTAAATTGATTTGCTCTAGCTAGATTAGATTTTGCATCAGATAATGATACTTCCAACTCACGTGCTTGTGATGATAAGACATCATTGGCAGAAGCTAACCGAGAAAGGTCTTGAGACATACTATCCAACGATGTCTCTAAACGACTCTTAACAGCAATCAATTCTGCTGCTTTACGTTCCGATGACAATTTCTCTAATTGACGATCTCGTGTCACTTGTCTTTCTGTGAGCAACTCATCTCTTAGTCGCACAGCTTCAGCTCTAGCAGCAACTAATTCTGACTTTGTAGTGCGTAATTCACGTTGTGATGCTTCTTTCTCATGTGCAATTCTTTGACTTCTTCCTTGTGCTTCAGAGGCGGTAGTGGCTACAGTATAAGTCTCAACAGCACTCATTTTTGCCGATTCTTTATATATTTGCACTTGTTCTTCCAATTGATCGCATAACGCTGCCTTCCTTGAAGCTTCTTCAAGTTTTGTTAGTGTATTTTGATGTGCTGCAGCTACTCGCTCCACTTCTCCACGCAGATCACTTATTATGCCTTCATACATACGACGATTTTGTTCTTCACGTTCTACAAATGTTGATGGTGTGATATGACTGGCTTCATCTTCCACCTCTCTCTTTGTCAATTGCCTTCTTAAATCAGTTAATTGGGCACGTAAAAATTCTACTTCAATTGAGAGTTGCTGGGAACCTTCGTTTTCCTGTAGACTAGATTCTAATTTCATGACTCTCTCTTTTGCTTCTTGAAGTTCCTCACGTAATGAATTTTCTAATTTATTTTTTTCTCCAAGATCCGTTTCTAATCTATTTCTGGTTTCCAAGACAGCGTCATGAGCAAATTTTAATTCATCAACTTGATTTTCAAGTGCGTTTCTTGAAGCAATGGCAGAATCTGCTCTTATAGAGGCAGCAGTATTAGCATCAAGCTCTGCTTTTAATCTTTTCTCCATCTCATTGAATGCCATCTCGCTGGATCTGTGTTCCTGGACTATCTTATCTTTTTCTAATTCTAATGATAATACTTGCTTATTAAGTAGCCCTTCAGTGTTCTTCAGCTCATTCAATTCAGCCGATAATGAATGGATTTGATTTGTTTGTAAAACAGATTTCTCTACAGATTCTTTTAATTCATTCTTTAAATCATCATTAGAACGCTTCATATGAGCATAATCAGTAGCAATCTTAGCATTAACTGCCATTTGTGATGATAATTGATTCATCTCTCTTGCTTGGTCTTGTACAATTGTATTGACATGTTCATACTTTTGTTCACTCATATCTCTTAAACGTATAGCTCTTTCTAATTCTGCTTGTAATTCACCAATCATAGATTGATTTTGTTGTAATCTTAATTCATATTCTTCAGATGCTATCTGTGCCTTACGCCACTCCACTCGACATTGTTCAGCTTCAGTTTCTAATTGACCTCTTGCTTTTACTTCTTCATCGATACGCTTTGATGATTCGCGTGCATGATCTTCCATTTCACTTAATTCTTTCTTTTGTGTAGATAAACTATCTTCAAGTTCAGATATTCTACCTTTTAACATTGATTTATCTTCCTCTAAATTTCTATTATTGCGATTTGATTCATCTAATTCATTCAATGTAGTTTCCATACGTTTCTTTAAACTTTGCAATTCAATGCGCAAACGTGCTCGATCTTGTAAAGCTTGTGTACTTTTATCTCTCTCATTCTTCAAATCAGCACTGATCTTTTCTAATCCTTTCATTGGACTTAATAAACCACTTTTTGAAGGCGAAAACATCCCTGGCATTGGTGAATTCGAACTCATCCTATAATTTATTAAGTTTCAGTGGAAAATACTTTTAATTCACGACAGATTCCTTTTATTCATATAGGGACATTTTTTTGGTAGTTTCTTTTCTATAGCAACGCCAAGCCTATCAACGGTATCAGCGGTAACCCTAACTGTTACACAAGGTACTCAGGGGGACAGACAGGGGGATAGGAGCTAGGAGAATCGAGAATAGCTTATATCCTCTCCTTTTCAAAAGCTAAGTGTTTATGTCAAATTTAATGCCCCAAACCACCGTCGATCACGCTTTTCAAGTACTTAAGAAACAATATTCCAAAGAACTAATAAATTTGAAGACATCGATATTTTTAAATCCCATGTTGAAATCTGTAATCAATGATGAGAGTAATTTTACTTTAGTAATGATAGAATTTTTAAGATTTTTATACATCAAAAGTCATATTAATGATAATATATCCCCATCAGCTTTCATTGATCAAATATGGCATATTTCACTTCAATATCCAAAGTTTTATCATATCATTTGCTGTCTCATCGCCAAAAAAGTACAATTTCAATTAAATCATGACACTAGAATTTCTGTTGACACCATTATTGATCATAATCCATTAGGTGCGCATGATGATCAAAAGATGCGTCAAGAGAGATATGCTCGTACTTTAAGTTTACTAAAGGATACTTTTAATGATCAATTTTCTTTTCCTGCGGCATGGCCTGTCACTAATGATAATGGTGTTTTAATTACAAGTGAATATCATAATGATCAAGAACAAGAGAATCATGGTAGAAAGTATGAGAAACGTAAGATTAAGAGCGAAGAGCCGAATAGTAGAAGAGTAAATCCTAAAAGAGAACTGTGCCAAATATTGGTGATCTCGTTGACTGGTACTGCTGCTGCTCCTGCAGCTGCTGCTGGTGGTGGTGGTGGTTTGCTAACCTCCTTCTTCTCTACCTTCTTCTGGGCAACTGGTACTGGTACTGGAGCTGCTGCTGCTGCTGGTGGTGGTGGAGCTGTAGAAAGACATACCTTTGATGTAGATGTATCAGATTCCGTACAATCACTGAATAACCTTATTAATGACCGTACGGGTATTCCATTAGATCAACAAAGACTTACTTTTGAAGGCAAAGAGCTTGATAAAAATAACTCGTTAGCTTCCTACAATATTCAGAAAGGGTCTACGTTACTTTTACGTCTTCGTGGTGGTATGCAAATCTTTGTTAAGACTCTTCCTGGTAAAACTATTACTCTTGATGTCGAGGCTTCTGATACCATCGATAATGTCAAAGCATGCATTCAAGACATAGAAGGTATTCCATTAGATCAATTTATACTTTTTTATGCAGGCAAACCGCTTCATCGTGAAAATAAGTCATTAGCTTCCTACAATATTGAGGATCTAGCAACGATTGACCTATTCTTACGATTGAGAGGTTGCTAATTTCTGTCGTACACAATGACAATCTTACCTACACAACCAACACTTTTACATCCGCTTCAGTTCACTTTACGTCACTGCATACTTGTACCATAAATGACTGAAACAAGATTTGCATGTTAGTGGTGGATTCTGCTACCGCATTGTACACTCGTGATCATTGTCTACCGGAACAAAATATAACGGAACAAACTATTGTAGTATTACAAATACATATTTGTTTCTGCTTTAATCTAAAATTTTGCTCATTACGCAACTAAATACTGAGTATCAAAAATAAGAACAGAAAACCCCAAAAAACAATCACAATGTACTGTTTATATTTAAAAAAAAAGGGTTTAAAACTATTCCTCACGATTCTACTCTTCATGATACTTCTCATCACCTCACTCACCTCTTTCTCTTAGCATTGCATGAATTGCATTGCGTTTCATCCATCTCCCTCCTCCATCAAGTAGATTCTCACGTGTATAGTAGAAAGAAACAAGGACAGAATCAATCTTAAACCTTCATTCCTCTTGAGGAAATGTGATGGACATGGAGTACAGCAAAATCGATATGATGGAAATATTTACAGTAGAGACTGAAGTGGGTTGCGATTCTTACCTCCTTTCTTGTTATTACTGCTACTGCTGCTACTGCTACTGCTGCTACTGCTACTACCACTGCTACTGCTACCACTATTATTATAATTATTATTGGGTTCCAACATTTCACTATTACTATTACTATTACTATCACTACTACTATTACTATTACTATTACTATCACTATTACTATTACTACTACTACTACTATTACTATTACTATTACTACTACTACTACTACTATTACTATTACTATTACTATTACTACTACTATTACTATTACTATTACTATTACTATTACTATCACTATTACTATTACTACTACTACTACTATTACTATTACTATTACTATTACTACTACTACTATTACTATTACTATTACTATTACTATTACTAATACTATTACTACTATTACTATTATTACGCTAACATAGGTCTATATTGCTCTTTCTGTTGATCATAAGCAGTACTATTGTCACATCCACAAGCCTCATCACCTTTTTTTCCACGAAAAGTTTTATAATTACTGTCATTATTGTCATTCTTGTCATTCTTGTCATTCATGACCCTAGTTAGACTATCACCACTAATACTACGGGTCATATTACCAATGATACTCATACGATTCGCATCATTCTCAATAGTGATGGTGCATAAGCCTATCAGTACCCCGGCTAGAACCCATAACGCCAAAGATGCCTCGATAGCCGTTTGTCGGGATGCATTACCGGTACTCTTCATATATCCTTTTGCCATCAACGGACCTATTCCTCTTCCTACGCAATTCAGTAAATTACAAATTCCGATAATTGGTCCTCTGGAGTTAGGATAACTAAGATTTAGTAATGATGCCCGGATATTGGAACCATTGATGGCACATAACACACCAGCTGTCACTACTACAACTGCGGCTATATACATACCTGTCGAAGCTTGCTCACTATCTAACCCAACTAAATGATCTTTATTACTATTACCATTCTTCATGACAACAGATACTCCTGAAGCATTACTATTATCACCATGTATAAGTGTATCTATACCTTCAGTCAATAACCATCTTAAAATCAAGGCACCAAAAATAGTAGCAAGAGATTGATATAAGAAAAAAATTCTTCTATCCCTTCGATAAAGCCAACCACCTACCACCCCACCACCAATACCACCAACAGCTGATCCAATACCAAAACATGCTATAAGAGAAGTAGCTAGATCCATTTTCAGGTGTGATTCTTGAGTCAGAAAATCAGTTAAAAATGCTCCTAACACACCCCAAGGTATAGTATTAGGTAAAGCTTGTACCAATAACAGTACTACAGTAGGAACCTTTAGACTATAAATAATACCACCATATGTACTCTTTTGCGATGGATGAAACGAAGTGGAACCAAAAGGATCACTTTTGAACTTGCTATAACTACCTAATTGGTGTGATCTCATAAAAGATAATGATGCTGGTGCTGATGAAAATTTAATTACATTATTTGCTTCATTATTTGTATAATTGGTGCCATTTCCACTTGTCCTTCGATTACCAGTCTCAAGTAAAGAAATCGACTGTAATTCATAATCTTCACTATTATTATCATTATTATTATCATTATGATTAGATATTCGATTTGGTACAGCAATGTCCAATCTGCTATCATTTATAACTCCATTACTATCACTATTACTCTTAATATTACTCTTACTATTACTATCATCACCCTGCCAATGATGCGCCAATGAGTCTGCATAACCTGGAGCAGGATCTTGAAAATATTTCAAAAATGGAAAAATAAATAAAATCGACATCACACCAGCATTGGCAATTAAATGATTCCATTTCAATACACCATCACAATAGCCTGCATACAACTGACCAACAAGCATTCCAGCACCAATAGCTCCAGATACAATTGCTGATGCTGATGGTCTTGATGAAGCAATATATAAATCTGCTACTATGGAAAAGACTGTAGGAACAATAGCACCTTGAGCTAGACCTAAAATAAAACGTAATGAAAATAATGTTATGAACTTTTTTGAAATAAATAGAAACGAGGAGGTACCACTCAATGTCAGTATAATCATTAATAATTTTTTGCGACCTTTAACATTATAATTTGAAATTGATTTTGATAGACTCTTATCATTATCATTAACATTGGTCGTAGAAATGTTAGTCTTGTCATCGTCATTCATATTTGATTTATTAATACTATTACTTTTTAATGCAACATACCATCCAGCTAATACTGTACCAATAATTTGACCAACCATAATTGCAGCTGATAACCATCCACCAAGATAAGCATCACGTTGATTATCATTAAATTCATATTCATGAGCAATTTTACTTAAAAAAACAGAATGGATATTCGTAGAAAAAAAAACTATAAAACATGCAATAGAAAGTAATATTTGACTCTTTTTTGGATTAAATTGTTCGGCAACTCTAACTTTACTATTCATTTTTAACAATCATTTGCAATAATTCATGATATGTAAGGGAAAAACAACAAATTAATAAATTTTTGTTTTTTTTGGAGTGTTTCCGTCATCTGAGGCTGTCTGGTTGACTAATATCGAAGAAGGGTTTAAAAAAGAAGAAAAGGAGAAAAAAAGGAAAAAAGGATAGAAATATATATTTAAGAGTTCTAAAGTATATGTATTATGAACTATGATTACACATATAATATTTCACATATTAATACTAGTAATTCAAATTTTTCTCATCAAAGGAGGTAAAACAATTGCTTATGATAAAGAAAAAAAGATTATAGTGTGTGTTCCACCAAAATCTGGTAGTACATCATTTTGGAATTGGTATTATTCAATAAAATTTAGTAAAAAATGGAAGTATAAAGATTTTCCATGGATACAAGATGTTACAAGTATTAGGTGGAATGATACAATGCGTTATTTAACATCAAGACAAGAATGGTCTTATTTTCATCAAGAAAAGGATGATAAAGTGGCATACTCTATAGCAATTATACGTGATCCTAAAGAGAGATTAATCAGTAGTTGGAAATCTAAACTAGCATGTGATGTTAAAAAATATAAAACAGATATTCATGATAGAGCAAGAATGATCACATCATTATTAGAATTATTACCAGATTGGAATGAATACAATATTAATGGTGGTAAAAAGTTGATACCAGATTGCTTAAAAATATCACATTTTTTAGATGTCATGCTTAAAATAACAAAATCAGTTACAAATTTACGACAAATGTCACAAATAAATGGTCATTTTCGTTCACAAAGATCAATTTGTTTTACTAAAGCAGATCCATCATTATGGAATCAGGTAAGTTTAATCTCAAATACTACAGTTATAAGAGAATTAGGTCAACATTTGGGTATCGATATCAATGAACATCCATTAGAACATGAACATAAGACCGCCAAAGTCCGTGTTAATCTCACACCCGAAGATGAACGAAAGCTGGATCTCATCACAGCCACTGACTATAAATTTTTAAACAAGTATTTATCAAATTATAGTAATTCTAATAAACAAAAGAAAAAGAATGGAGTTAAAAAAGAAGCATTTATGAATATTGATTAGAGCAAGCAGGATTCGATTTTGTTATATATAATATTATATTTACATTGTCATTGACATGATGAATTAAATGATAAATTTATTGGATAAGGATTAACTCAATTTATATAAATTCGTATTGTTCACGTGCATTATCAGCATTCAATATTAATTTGCTATTTGTGTATTTTCCTAACACTTAATCCATTTTGCAGGTACTAGCGCAATCCCATGGCTTAGGTCTACGACTTGAATATCATGTATATGTACTAGTGCACATGTTGACTATCTACAGGTCTGAGTTATACAATATAATAACATAAAGAATCTGATGAAATGGTCGTAATTGTGAATTATTGTTGGTAAAGGAGGAACGATAAGGATAATCAGAAAGGCTCTTGATCTTTTTCATGTAGTTGTTGTAGTTGCAATGGAGTTAAGGGTTAGGGTTCAATGTGTTCTCTCAATTTTTGAGAAAGCTAGGTGCCACGAGAAAGTCGAAGATGTTAGAGTCACTTCTTTGTACTAGCCGACCATGTCTCTCAGAGGCCCTTTTGCGGGTGACTACTAGCTCCCGTATATCTTCAATAACTTCACGACTAAGATTGAAGTAGCTATGACGTATTGAATGAACATTACTTTGTAGATAGGTGGCGTTAATGATATCTATATCAAGAAGTCTACCTATATTTCTATTGGTGGTAGCTGTATTGGCAGAAGGGAGAGTCATATCATTTGGATGTCTTAGAGCATTATACACCGCTCTACCTAATGACGGTCTAGAAAGGGATAGAGTGAAATTGGAGATAGGACACCAATTGAATGGAGCTGATGATGATGGTTGTGCTATTACTGATGACGATAATGATGAAGTAGTAGTACTAGTAGTAGTGGTGGTGGAGATATTACTATCATTGCCTAACAAGAATCTATTCATCTTTTCCGCCCAAAACAAGGCTGTATCATCTTTGTCTGCATACACTGTCACTCTCTCTGCGATGCTCTCCAGAAGGACAGCTTGAGATAGGAAGGTGTGTAGGTCTGCTTCCGGGTTGCTTAAAATCACATTTCCTAATTCTACTTGACACATACTATCACTATCACTCTGATTTGAAGTAGGAGTGCCACTTTTACCTCTACCACTCTCACAGGCATCCGCAACGTCATTAGCTATATCAGTGGCAGTGACAGTATTAGACTCGAATTTGTCATTGGCATGACGAAACTGCTTCTCTTTCTGTTTCTGTTTTTGTTGATGCTTCGTCCCCCAGAACAAAGTATGCGTGAGGTAATGCACTAGAGCTCTTGCTCCCATTGAATGAGCAAGAAAATTCACTCTGGTCATGCCATTCTTTTGCAAATCTAATAAGAACTGATCAAGATTTTGCACTAATTCATCTGAATGGGCGACTTCTAATGCCTTAGGGTACGTCAAGATATGTTGCGCTGGCCACTGGAATACGAAAGGTAATAAGGACTTAGGGTAGCCACCTAGTGTGAGAAATTGGGAGAAAATTCCTATGCAGAAGTTTAGATTAGAGTTGAAGCCTGGAATAAAGACGAACACCTCTACAGTCTTAACATTCTTCATGTTCTTATGTCGCCGTCCATTGATATTATCCGGATGCTTATAACGACTTTTAGATGATAAAGGAGGTTGTGACAGTGGTGGGAGTAGGGATTTCTCTTGGTGTTGTTTCTGTTGGTGTTTGTGTTGTTGTTGCTGTCGTTGTCGTTGTGCACCATTTCGCTTTTGACGATTCCTCTTGTTGGTTTCGTCATCATCGTCAGAGAAAGGAGAAGCGGCAACATCTGAATCACTAGTAGCAGTATCCATTTGCGAGATAGAAATATCTCTCAGTGATGTCAGACTGATACTTGGAGTCTGTGTGTCTATAGCGGCTGCGACTTTCTGTCCTGTCCATATTCTAGCATCTCCTGTAATACCTTCAATACTTGTATTGATCCAATCCCCACATCTATCCTTATTGTTGTCTTTCTTCTGATGCTTATGATTCAAACTAGTAATGAAGTTAAAAGTATTATGATGAGAGTTAAGACGACTTACATCTCCGTAGCTATATGATCGTCGAGGAGGGCCACTGAAAACTTGCTTATTACCACTGTTATTGACTCTATCATGACTATTCATATGAACGGAATCTAAATTGTGGGCATGATGGACGTTACTTGGGGTTAGCGTTATTTTACTACCAATATCATCGCTATTCCCTTCAACTTCAGCGTCCTTTTGCTCTTCTCTATGATCGCTTCCATAAGCAAATGATCGACTGCGTTGGCTTCTTTGTAGTGATTGTGATTCATGTGGTACCTGGAGAGATGTTACTGGTTTTTGTTGTTGATGATCTACCGTCGTATTACACGGACTTATACGGTCATTGCCCATTTTCACATCAATACTACTATCATTGTTATCATTGTTATCATTGTTATCACTGTCATCTGCTGCATTCAAGTTTTGTAGGCGTTTGACTACTTCTATTACTGGAACTCCATCACCAGGTGGCTTACCTAGCAAATATGTAACTGATGGGAAGTTCTTGTAGAATGAACCACTAACACAGCTCTCTGCAGCACTCAATACATATTTAGGTCGATCAAGCCAAGAAGATTTGAGCGATGGTGAGTGAATGTTTCCATTACTGCACACAGCAGCTCCTATGCGAACACTAACAAATGTACCTCCATTCATATATTCCCTGCTTCTATGTGGTGAATATGGAAGCCCGTCTTGGAACACTCCGGTCAGCCACTCTCCATGGGGATCGGAATCTCTCCATATACCATTTCCATGGGGCAACCCTTGTTTGTTTACTTGACCTTGGTATTGAAACCGTAGAAGTGGATATCTACAAAGCTCACATGAACGACTATTGTTATTGCTATCATCACCAGTATTGGTAGATTCCTGCAATGATTGCTGTGCTGGTGACTCTGACATTGGTGGTAATTGAGGTGAAGGAGGTGTTGTTTGTTCTTGTTGTTCTTGTTGTAATGAAGGAGGGAGGTAGTGTGGGAGAGTATGAGTAGATGCTTCATCCGCATCTTCCCCGCTGTCACTATCAATATTAGTATTCTTGCCACCTTTAACCACAGATGTAGTTCCAGATCCATTCATTATGTTTGATGTTGTAGTAGCAGTTGTAGCAGGCTGCTGCTGTTGCTGCAGTTGTTGTTGTTGCTTCTTATCTGCATCCCTTCTAGAGTTACGACTACACAGACAACAGTAGTCAAAGAGTCGACATAGGCTGCAAGGACCATCAGCTGGCCGATAACTGACTGTAACAAGTACTGTACGGTGACAATTACTTTCGCTAGTATTATGGTCATTTCTACTTACATTTCTACTTATATTAGGAAGTCCATAAAGATCATCTGCAATGGATGAAGGAGTAGATGGCGCTGGCTGTGCTGACAATGACCCTAACCTTAGAGGTAAGGGTAACGGGGGTTGATGGTTGTGATTCACACTGTTGCGAGTTTTATTTTCTTGATTGTTATTCTTGATTTGGTTGCCAATAGCTGATGTAGATGAAGAAATACCAGGACTATCATGGTAACTCTCACTCTCCGCTTCACTCCTCTCTCTGCTTATAACTGAGGCACTACTCACAGGGGTTCTGAAGCCTTGGTTGTCTTCTTGCTCCTGTTGGGCTCGACCTCTACCTGTGTTCCGAGTAGGGATATCAATTCCCATCGGTATACGACTTGACATCCTTCCCATAGGAACACCAACAATACCAGTACTAGTACCAGTACCAGTACTAATATAATCTATAGCGCTATTTTCAATTGGGTGTCCTTGTATGGATGAAGGCACCTGCACTGATGCAGGAATTAAAAGACTATTATTATTGTAATTATTGTAATCATTGTAACTATTGTAATTATTTTGGTTGGTAGAGCTGTATTCATTGAAACTACCATAATCACTGGCATGAGTGTTATCATCGTAAGCATGTTCGAAGTCCATCTTATCGTAATCGTAAAAGGCACCGTTGTTGTTACGGTATGAACCATTAAAACTACCTTGACTATATCCGTAATTATAATCACTATTATTACTATTGCTAACGTTACCACTATATTTACTACTAATCTCTGTGTTAATTTCATTTTCAAGTTCGTTCTCATAGTCATACCCATTTCCAATCCTAGGATTATCATTCATACTGTCATATACTTCATAGTGCTCAATATTCAATATGAAATACTCCTCATTGAGTTTGAACAATACATTCCATGGAAAGAGAATGTCTAGCGGAACACCAAACATTTGCAATAAGGCATTGATAAAGAGGACACCCAGGATAGGTAACCATAATGGTAATATTAATAGTAGATATAAAGCTAAACGGATGCATGCAACGTAAGGAAATCTACGATGACTTAACAGATGTGTAGGAGTATTTTTACTTTTTGATATATGATCATATCTCCATCCTAAAAATGCAGGAACAAAATCCAATAACCATATAGCATTACCTATAATTAAACCGAGCAACGTAGCTGATATAACTGCTACTACACTCAACGTTAGAGTATTTGTATACGAACCTTGATCTGTCAAAGTTTGAGTAATAATCGAGGCTAATGCTGCTAATAATAATACAATAGAAAATGCTTCCAACACATATTGGACATTCCATTGTATTGCAACAACTATTAGTATTAATGATACAACTAATAAACCTACCCCTACACTCAAAAGTGCCTTAGATGGTATAGTATCTTGATCCCATTCATTAAATTTAAAAGATAAAGTACCATCTTTATATTTGATACTTGATATCAAAAATATAATCGCCCAAAGAATAAACACTATAATACTTAGCATAGGATGCCTATTAGGTGATAAAATTGCGCCGCCATAAGTACGTTGAATCTTACGAAATTCGAAATAACGTAAAGTATCTAGGAAACATTCAGTAGACATTATTAATTCGTCTCTTCTTTTTATCGATGGACAACTACTATTTAATGATGTTAAATTAGGTGACTCTTGCTCTTCCTCAGCTAACAACCAAGTGTGCACTGATGGAATTGAAGAATACAGTATGGATCTATAATATTTTAAATTCTATTTCACGATGATGGAAATAGAAGAAATTTTCAAAGGTATTTTTAAAAATTTTTCGAAGGTATTTTTTCTCGAGTGAGCTGTTGTGGCAAGATACAGACAGACAGACAACCGGACAATGGGAAGTTAAGGAAAGAGAAGCAAACTAGGTGACATAGAATGAGAGAAGTATAGAGTGAAATCAATTTTTTTTGAAAGAGTGAGAAGTCACCTGTAGTTGGAGCGATTCTTTTATAGGGACATTTACAAGTATATTATTATAAAAATCACGTAAATCTATTAATATAAATAACAAAATTAGCATTCTAAACACTATTGTGGAATACATCCATGTTAAAAAAATTAAACAATCCGTAGTAAATAGCCACGATTACCGTGTAAGTTAAAATACTCCAGTGTGGTCTAGGTGAAAGCACTACATATATGTGAAAACCCGCTGCATCTAACACATTTAAATAAAATATAAGATAAAAAATTGCTACTATAAACCCACAATATAAATCAAAGTAAGTCAAACTATTATCATAAGTACCAGTATTGGATAAAATAAACTCTAATATAACTAATGGTAAATTCATACCATGAAAATTCAGTAAAGGAAAACTAAAATTAAACTTCCAGAATCCATCTCTATGCTCTTTATCCATTAATGAATGTATTATAGGTACCAGCACAAGCCACCAAATAACAACGGTCATAGTGCACCCCACTAATGCTGGAAACTTACAGATTCTTGCAATAATTTCAAATAATTTGAGAGGGAATATATCATTTAAAAATGCAAATAAATTTCTTAATATTAAAAAATTCCAGGATGTAATTGTATAACTTTTTAATAACCAATAACCCCTTGCTTTAATCGCTCCGATCAACAATGATAAACAATAGAACCCTATTAATAATCTAATACCTGTTACAAATATTGAGACTGATCCATCAGGTTTATAGCTGTTAATAGCACGAATAAGATTGATTGTTAAATAATAGCCAAATGATGTTAAAAAAATATAAGCTGATGGAGACCATGGTCCTTTTGTTAAAGAGGGGGGTAAGTGGTCTATAAAAGATAATATTCCAGGCTGATTTGGATGAGTTGGCATGCTATTCTTATTTTCTTCTCATACAATATCATATTTATTTCACACTGATATTAACTGATATGTTGTCCCAATGTTGCAAATGATAGTTGATAATAGAGAAAAACTCTTATAACTAAGGATTCAAAGCTCTTTGTTACTTAATATATTGAAAAAAAGTAACATAAAATATAGAATTTTTTCTGTCAAAATATTTATACAAGTAATTGTTTAAAATGATGGATAATCAAACAATAAATAGGAAAAAGCAATATGAAGATTATGTAATAGTATTAGAAGCAGATTGTAATCCATCATGGTCAATAGAAAGATTTGTAAAATCTTTGAGATTAGAATTACATGATATACGTTCTATTCCATCAAATCCTAAAAGATTTACAGCATGTGGTCCTGAAAAAATATGTAAAGAAATATGGAAAAAATATATTAAACCAACTAAAATTAATAGTAGAGTTACTATTACACGTTTAAATATACAACCTTTGAGATCATATCAATGGTTTGATAAAAGTGCGATAGATGAAACTACCAAAAGATGGCGTCTAGAGGGTACACTTGAATTAAAATTAAAAAATCCATTAAATATCCCAGATCAAGATGAAAATGCTAATATATTGGAAATGCTTGATGCATTAAACGAAAACATCATTACTGTTAAAAAAGCTTTTGATTATTATAAATCATACGACGATGAAATTGGTATTATCAATGCAAAAACTGCATTGGACAAATTACAAATATGCAAACTTGATACTGGTGTGCCACTGACGGTATTTTTTGACTCTACATATGCAGAAGATAGTAAAGCAATAAGTGGTGGTACTAGCTATGCTCCCAAGAATATCAATTTTAATGATTTCATTAGAGCTTTTTTTCGCACAAAACGATTAAGTGGACTTGAGACAGGTCTCGCTCCTCCTAAACCTATGGTTGGTGGTAGTAGCAGTAGCGGTGGTAGTACTGATAGCGTTCCTCTACTTCCACCGATTGTTAGTGCTACAACCACCACTGAAAATACCGTCCTAGTAGATGATAGCCAATCAGAAGATATCACCAATAAAGAGAACGAGAGAAAGGGTGGAATTACTGCCATTAACAGTAATATGAAGCATATTGATAGAGATGCTACCAGTGAATTAAATGCGATTAGACGTAGTCGAGTGGAACGATTAGACAGAACTCCTGCTCTATTCTCTTCTATGGAAGGAGCAGCACCTATTAACGATACTAATACTCCTACTGATACAACTTCAATAAGTGATGACTTGCAAATGAATACAAGTGTGAATAATCTCAATATTACCACTAGCAATAGTATAGACACTAATAAATACGATGATCGTAATCACTCTAGGGTTGAAAGCATGGATGACGATGGTGACGACATAGAAGATAAAGACAAGATCAAAGAGATGATAGATCGCATACAGAAGCGTATGGTCAAAAGCCAAGTGAGATGGTTTGAGAATATAGAGTTGCAGCAGCAACAACAAGGGCTACCGCTATCTTCCTTGGTTCATTCTCAATTGCATGACGAACATAAACAATCAGGATATGCTACATCATCACCATCACCACCATCATTAGGAGTATCTCGAGCGGTACGTCCTCTTGCACCTCTTGCTTTAAATGGTTATCGTTTCCAGTGTCCTGAAGCAGGTACTCCGTCCCCGTATCTACGCCAATCCTGGAACGTGCTCACTGCTGGATCTGCTTCCATTTCTACATCTCAAGAATTTCAATCAAGTGTGGCTCCAATGAGCAATGCTGAGAAGTTCTCATTGCAACAGACTTTGACAGAAGAGCTCCAAAGATTGAACGTCGAGTCCACTATAGGAATCACAGTAGAATCGAAAGTCCAAGTAAATGAACCAAAAGCAGTAGAAGAAACAATTCAAAAAGAAGGAGAAATCAAAAATGAAGGAAATACAAGTATTTTATCATCTGGTGATGTTGCTGCTTTGAATGTTGATCTGCATGATGTACAGAAGGTATTAACTCAACCACAGGTGCAATTAATGCATTTACTCCAATTCTGGGAAAGAGTGTTATTATTTGACAGAGCACTATCTCTTAGAGGTAGCACTAACCCTAAACCTACTCTTAGAGGTAGCACTATTAGTACCAATCATAGTGATGCAAGTGATAGTACTGGTGTTATCAAGATAGAAAATGGTGAAGGGGCTATTGAGGTAGGTGTAAATGTTATGAAAATCAGTGACAGTGTGGAAGTCAGTGATAGTGTGGAAGCAAGCAACGATAGCAATATTCAAATGAAGAGAGCAAGACGCTTCATACACAAATCCTTTCTTTTGATGGATATAAATTCAATCTATGGTACGGAAATTTCTTCATATAATGATATCAACCTAGAGAAAGATATTAATCAGAGTCCACATAACCAGAAATCTGTTGATCCTGTTGATCATGTCGATGGAGACGCCAATGCCAACGCTTCCACTACTACTGCTATGGCTACTGCTACTGATGATACCACAGCCACTGCTTCTTCAACGGAAATGAAAATTGATGATAAAAATGAAGAGAATATCCAAACTGCTGCCATTTTTGTCACAGATTTACCTGTACTTATGTCTGTCCTTCGTTTACCTGCTAGCGCTAGTTGGTGGTTGGAATGTTACAGTCATGTGAAAGACATCCTGAAGAAACAGGCACGTATAGTAGCTTTAAAGAGGAAACAAAAAGCTGACCAGGCAGCCACTAGAGATCCTGATGAAGTAGACACAGAGAATTTGACGCCTCCATCTCGCTTGTCAGCGGAAACTATTATCGATCAAACCAACACAGAACGCTTGCTGTCTTGGAGCGACTTCAAAGAGTTCCTCTTTACCCTATCCCATGAAGCTAGATTAGAGTGTCAGAACTTACGATCTAGATTGTCAGAATCTTTGTTTAACACACTGACGAAAGTAGCCAAAAGAAAAGCTAAGACTTTTAAGAATGATGAAGAAGCAAGACACATACGAGAGGCTATGATTGAGGAGGTGAAGTTGCGAGAGATGGATGAAGATGCAAGACTCGCTTTCGAAGCTGATAGAATTTTTATGACAGCAGAATCTGATGAAAGTAAGGCTATCAGACGCAGTATGGGCATATTTAGTGAGATACTTAATCCTTTCAAGAGCAAGGTCAAGATGACATACGAAGAGAGATATCAGCCTCAAGTTAATAATGAAGAAGTAGAGGGAGCAGAAGAAGAAGCGGTTGAAACAGAGACTAACGGTAACCCTAACCCAACCGTTAAAGGTAGTGCTGATAAAACAACAAAGTCAGCATTACAAGAGAACAAAGCTGGTGGCACAACTGACACAACTGATGGGGTTGGTGGGACAGGAGCTGGGACAGAGGCTGATGGGACAGGGGCTGATTTGGAGGAAGCAGTTGCAGAAGAGGATGTTGTTGGTGAGGGTGTATCTCCATCCCACCTTGATACTGCTCCATTGGATGAGGCCATTGAAGATGATGATAAAAGGGGAGAGGAAGGTAAAGGCAGTAATGAGACAGACATTAAATCTACGAAACTTTCAGAAGATAATGCGCAACAGATACAGAAACAAGAGGAAGAAGAAGCCCCTGTTGATCCCGTAGCTGCAGCAATGACAGCGATAGATAATGCCATGGCAGGGGATAATAATGCTGACCCTAACCCTACCAACACCACCAAAACTACTACTTCTGCTACAATTGATACAAAATCTAAAAAAGATGTTAATGAATCTCCATCTACTTCGAATAATCATCCTAACATTAGTCCTGATTCCAGTCCAAATAGCAAAGCCAAGGCTAATAGTGGTCCTAGGAAGAGCCTAATGAGTAGTATGAAGAAGATAGGAGTGAAAACGGGTAGCGATTTCAACGCTACTCCTACCTCAAGTCCTGTTGCGAAAGAAAATGAAAGAAAAGAAGAGCCCAAAGAGAAAACAGAGCAAGAGGTTGTGTCTAGTAGTCCTAATCTGAGTCCTAGCCCAAACACCAAAGCCAAGGCTAATAGTGGTCCTAGAAAGAGTTTAATGAATGGTATGAAGAAGATGGGAGTTAAGACAAGTACAGATGTTGCTTCTCCTACTGCCAGTCCAGTTGTGGATCCTGGTAATACTGTTACTAGTCCATCTCCATCCCCATCTCCTAACAGCAAAGCTAAAGCTAATAGTGGACCTAGAAAAAGCTTAATGAGTAGCATGAAGAAAATTGGCGTTAAAACTAGTGCTGAAACTGGCAATACTGTCCCAACTAGTGCCAGTCCAGCAGCAAGTCCAACAGCCATTACTACTTCTACCACTGATAGTCCTTCTTCTACCGGAAAAATTAAAGCTAACAGTGGACCTAGAAAAAATTTGATGAGTAGCATGAAGAAAATTGGTGTTAAAACCAGTACAGACAGTGGTCATAACAACAATACCACTATGTTGGATACATCTCAATCCCAAGATGTGATAGAAGAAGAAGAAAATAGCCCGCTTGTCTCTGGCATCGCTACTCCAACCGTAATGTCACCACAACCATCGAAACATAAGGACACTGACATTTCAATTGACTCTATTGATCATACTACTAGTAGTACTGAAAGTGTTACACCTTCCCCTAAAGCCAAAGCTAACAGTGGTCCAAGGAAAAATTTGATGGGCAGCATGAAAAAATTTATGAAGAAATAAGAAATAATACCATATTCTTGATATTTTATATGATAATAACATAATGATAATACTAATCACAACAATAATGATCATTAACATGTAAAGTCTATGTAATTGTTTATGTTACGTCCATTTGACTTCATTCAATTCCACTCGGTATAGATATTTTCAACCCTAGCCCTAACCTCATTTTGACTATCCTTCTAATCTTCGCTTCATTATTCATCAACATGAGCATCATTAGCGGTAGCAGTATCACTAGGGAGGGTGAAGCCATATTGCACTAGCAATCGTCTATTCGAATAATTACCATAAGAGATGGTCAATTCTTCTCCTGCTTGTATAGGTTTTAAAGCCACTAGTCTAAAACCACTTCTATTATGTCTCAGATCTCTATTATTATTGTTAACCCTAACCCTATCTCCATTTTCATCACCATCAAATTCAGAATCAAAGTCAGCTTCTAACTTACAATTAGGATCAAGGGAATGATTACATGAGTCAATTATAGGTACTAAAGCAAAAGAATCGCTCGGAGCATGGTGAAACACACGTGAACGGACGCAAGCAAACGCCCACTCTAAAGGAGAACAAACTTCTTCTATTTCTTCTACTTCTATTTCTTTTGATTCCATTTCATCTGAAACACTTTTTTTTTCTTCCTGTCTCGATAATTTTTTAACCCTTTGCAAGGCCAAACCTAAAACACGATGAATTTTAGAATTTCTTTTATTTATTTCATATTTTGTTTCAGGAAATAATTTACTTAATCTTTGCTTTTGTTTCAACGCTCCTTCGACTACCTGGGAAGAATATCCAAAAGTATTATTGGTATTTTGCAAATCTTTGATAGAACGAGTAAATGGTATTGTTAATGATTCAGGTTTTGGTAGTAGCCATGTATAGCTATCATCCCAAAATTTTGATTTTAAACCTGTTCCAGCGGTAGCATCAAGCAAAGCCAAGCTTAATTGAATATCCCATGTCCATTCCTTTATCTGTGATGTGATTGGATATCTTAAATCAGCAATTTCGTTTGTCAATTCTGTTTGTCCCAATAATCCATCTATTCGACCCCCACGATCAACCCATAAACAAAAGGATGACGGTACTATTGTAACTATTTCTTCTTTCTTAAATTCTTTTAATGAATACAATGCAAAGCCACCATACTCAACATGTGGTGCAATTTTAATACTATTGAAATCGGGTGCACCTTTAACTACATTCAAATTAATTGCAGCGATTGTTGCTAGTATCAATAGAAAATCCATTAGATGTAAACTATTTGTTTTAGTTTGAAGTTGTGTTGTATTGAATTTTTCTTACTATTTACAGTAATAAAAATTGAATTTTTTAAAGTGATGTTTAAAATAATTTCTCAAAATATTAAAAAAATACAGAATTATGACGAACGTAGAAGAAATCAACGAAATGTTCTTTTTTATTTTTAAAGTTTAAAGTCGGTCGGAGAGGGATAAAGAAAGGGTTAAAAACTTCCCCCCGCGCGCTCCCGGGCTTATCTGCTGTTGCGTCTGATTAATCAGTGACCAAGTATCTAAATATCTTTGTATCTTTTATCATGTCCTATGTCCTTCCATTTAGGAATTTCTCAGTCTTCTATCTTTTATCTCTTTCCTTTTTACGTTTTGTTTCGACCGTCTCGTAGTATCTTCAGATCTTGAGTATCCGTTACAATCTTTTTAGGAAATAAAATAATAACATTATGATAATTTTGTTTTTGTTGTTTCTAAATATGACCATGTATAGTATACATGGCCAAACCAACAAATATTATCTAGAATCAGATTTCTTTTCCCAAATGCCATCCAAATTAAAACAAACTTTACACATGTATCCATATACCGCTGCAACAGAAGGTATTGCTTATGATCGTGTTGCTAAAAGTATGTATTATTCAGAGGCAAGCGGTAGAGTAAGAGAATTTCCTTGGAGTGCACGTAATAATGTTACATATGATTGGAATAGAGGGAATATTGGGAGAGGACCGATTGGTAGAGTAATCTATTCTGATCCAAATTGTGATTCTAATCCATCATCTGATGATTGTCTCTTATGGACTTTAGGGTTAGAAGTCTTTTACAAAAATAATCAAATTGGTATTGATAATAGTACCAATACTCCAATATTTGAAGAACAAAGTTATTTGATTATTGCTGCAAATAATAAATTTTTTCCAGCCAATGATGGTACCCAGCAGTGTGCTGTCATTATAAAAAATATGCAAACTAAAAAAACATATAAGATTCATGTGCCATCCAGAGATTTAGTTAGTTATCCTTGTTTTGCTAATGATGTTACTATTACTTATTCAAACGGTAATACTGGAGTTTGGGTTAGTGATATGATTGGATATCAAACATCATATGCTAATATTACATTCGATGCATGGGGCAATATCACACATGATAATACAACTATTGTAGCTATTGATGATCCTCAATACACATCTGCATCAGGAGTATTGATCGCATACGATCCTTCCACAGCATTGCAACCTGGTGGACATCAATTTCAAGGTACAAATGGAATGGAAGTTTTAAACCCCTTTACTAAATCTAGTCTTATGACCACTGATAATACAGTATTTTATATGGCAGCATGGCCTTCCAAAATGACCCGAGTGGAAATACTAAGTTTTAGTCCAACCATGCAATTAAATCTAAGTCTTGTCAATGTAGATTATGTATCTGAAATTCAAGGTTTTGATGGTTTGATTATGATTGGAGGCTCTGATGCTTTAGGTGAACATCGAATCTTACATACAGGCACCGGAATACCTGGACATGGTAATAATGCTTACAAAGTTGTTGATAATTACGATGGTAATGGTACTGCAAATTTTAAAGTTCTCATGAAGATTCAACCAGAAGTAGTACCTGGTCAATCTCAAGTTTGTACAACAGTGGCGCATAATCTTGACACAGATGAAATAGCTACAATATGTAATAATAATTTTGGTCCACCACCTTATAACACTGCTTCATATACTAGTAAACTTAGTCTAGCAGTAGCGTCATCACGACCACAAATGAGATATTCCGATTTCTCGTACAGTAATCGAGCACTTGAATATCATGAAGAATTAGATATGGTTTTATTAGGTTCATCTTCTTACCATGGTATTGGTGTCGTTGGTATTCCTAATGCTATGACTGAGAATGATTTTACTGCAGATTATCCAAGTGATTATGATGTTGTTAGAATTTTTACACCACAAGATTCCAACAAAAAATGTAATCAGATCATATATATGCAAACCAATCCTATCAATAAATGTCATTTGTGGCTACTTTGTAGTACAGTTGCTATTGATAGTACTTCTTTTGATCAAAGTTATCCTCTATTTACTAGCTCTACGAATGATGTAGGCCTCGGTATGGTAGACATTTGTGATCTGACTGAACCTAAGACTGCAATTGATTGGTATGTACCATTAAATGATCAGTTTAATAATGGCATACCATTATCTTTTGCAATTAGTCCAAATCATGATAATACTGTAGATATCTTTGTATTAGAACAAGTGACTGGTATAATTCGAATATTTGATGTCTATGCATCTACTGCTAATACCAGTCCTAGAGTTGAAATAGCAATTACTCCTACTACAAATGATGTGAGTAATGGCGGGCTGGCAGGTGTTGCTGTTGATTCAAATTCACGAAAGTTAATTTGGATGACACAAAATGATGGTTTAATTTATGTGCAATCAATTACTAGTGGTATTACAAGCAAATCAGCTGATGCTGTGATTGGTTTGGGTACAAATTTAGGGAATCAAAATCCTACAAGACTACCTCAAGGAATTAAATTTAATTCAGATTTTTCTTATTTATTCGTTCCCACTGGGTCCCCATCTGCATCTGAGGAGACTTGGATGACTGCTGTCAAATTTGGGAGTAATTGGGAAAGCGCTACAATTGCTGCTCGCTTTCATCTGGATTGTAGACAACCTATATCAGATGGTAAGCTTCCTGCCGCTAAAACTATATTAGATTTTCCTACTGCAGTGATTTTCCCTAAATCAAACATTGATTATAACTTACATAATAATTATGATAACCAATCTCCTTATGGTGAAGATTTGTTGATGTTGTGTTCAGGACATGGATATCTTGGAGGTAATAATAATGAATATGTTACTATGGTTAGGAGTGCAAATTATATGACAACTTTGACAAATAATGTAGTATCAGATCCATCTGTCTGTAGCACGAACAACGTAGTTCAAGAAGATCAAGGAGATCAAGATGACGCTGTTATTGGATTAGCTGTAGCATTCTCTATCATGTCAGTTGTAGTTATTTATTTGATAGGTAAAATGTATTTCAATCAGACAACTCTCTCTCGCCCTTCTTTGAAGGGACGTCCATCTAGTAATAGCGCCACGCAAAATCCAATGGCTACTAGTGCTAGTAACATTTAATATAATATTCGAAACATATCAACCTATGTTAAGTCATACAGATAGATCATACATAGATATGATAGCTATTATCCAAATGTTACTTGAAGATTTATTCTGTAATGCTGAGATGAAAATGCAAAAACTAGATAAGTATTAGAGTAAGTCAGTCAGTCTTTAAAAAGTATCTATGAAAAGTTAATTATTAAATTTCGACACACCTATGCATTACATATTATATAATCTTTATTTCAACTTTAATTGTACATCTTCTACTATGACATATATTCATACTCAAGCCATTGATGAGGAAGCTGCAGCAGCGTCCGCAATTTTCGCCCTTATTTTTGCTTGTCTTTCTAATTGCACTGTCACTCTCTGTGAAAGTCCATTTTGTCCCAACATCCAGGCACCTACAGCAACTAAAAAGTATTGCAACACAATGAAAAGGATCACAGTCCTATCTCCAGGTGACATGACTACATGTGTGTGAGTACCATCAGTCTCAATTATTGGCTTTGGTTCGTGTTGGATACTAGATGCCAAACCCGTTGCAACTGCTATGCTTATAGCCCATCCTACTTTGAGTGCAGCTTTTCCAGTACTTATACCATCAGAGGATATTGGAAATGGTAGCCTAGATTGTAATAGTAACACAGTCGGCTCCGTATGTAGCAACCCTAGAATACCAAAGTATAAAATCAACGGTGTAAGACTATACATTCCACTAAAAGCTGCAGCAAGAATCATATAACCTGCTAAGCGACCATATCCATGAACTTCATATTTAGTTGGATCATGAGGTTGTAATTGAAAATCTTTTTCAGGGGCACTCATTTGATTTAATAATTCTTTATATGCAATTTCTTGTAATTCCGCTTCTTTGTCTTGTTCTACGAATGCCTCGAGATGCTGATTAATAATAGATTGTTTCAAAGCTTCTTTGTGAGCCTTTTTGATTTCTTTTGGATGAGGTGATAATTCTTTCTCTAATATCAATTTATTTTTATCTTCTGCAACTATTTCTTTATCTCCAATATCAACTTCATGAGAGATATCTGTAAGATTGTTATTATCAATATTATCATTGTTGATACTATTATTATTATCATCTGAGGCTATTCGAGTAAAATATTTCCATATATTCTCAATTGAACCCTCATTTGGATTATTCTTAAACAAACGATCATAATCAATGTTCGTATTGATCTCAGTGTCTCTCATCTCTTCAATTTCTTTTAATTTTTTAGCGTTACTTTCTTCTAATGTTTGTACCAATAGGGATGTATTTTCCCCGACTGAATCAATAATATTATTTCGTTCTATTTCTAATTTTTGTTTTAATTCGGTTGTTGTTTGATGTAATACATAATGTTCATATAATTGTTTCAGTTGTAATCGACTCCAACGATATAGCTTTAAAGCATGAGGTCGCAAAGTTGGAATTAATATAGGGAGAAAACTCTCCATTATAACCATACTTATCAATATTACTGGTATAGATGCCTCTAATTCCTGTGCACATGTATTATTACGTGAAAAACATCCGATACCAATCACAGGTTTGAAGATTCCAATATAAGTTAGCGGTGCCAGAATATTAACTATTTGTAGAGGAAAATATTTATCAAATACTGCATTTTTAAAATATTCTACTGTACGATGATTTTCTTTTTCCGCCAATAAATGACAACCGTTTAGAAGAAGATCATTAACAATTGTAATAATTACTCCAGAAAATACATTAATAATAAATCCACTTAACGCAGATTTTAAACCATTTACTAATGCTACTAATACTATAATTAGGAATACTGTAAAAGTACAAATAAATCCACTCATAATCTGAGAACATAATCTATGCTTTCCAGTGGGCAACTGTCTTCGTAATGAACCATCACCTGGCCACAATCTCATCTCACCTCTGAATAGGTGATGTTCCGATGATGCCCATGCATCAGCACTATGAATTATTCCGCCTTCAGCATGGTCAAATTGTCTCAATCCTTGCCTTCGCACTAATTTAGTAGTAGGGCTACCTGGACCATTCTCTTTAAAGTTATTTAATTCATGATCAGCATCTTTTTGAGCATGTGTTAATGATGATCTTGAGATTGTAGTATCTTCAGCTTGAGTGCAACTACCCCATCTTAATCTTAATCCTGACTCTGTTTTATGCCATTGACTAATAAAGAGTACAGTCCAAAATGGTCCTGCTATTACGAAGAACCATATATTAAATGATGTTTCTCCTTGATGTCCAAAGATTGCACTATGTAACACTGGTATTAAATGTAATATTTGTAGAAATAATAACCATCCTGCAAAATCACCTAATAATGCAAAGTAAAAAGCTAATTTGGTACCTAAATAAGATGAAATATTATCAAGAGGTAAATTAGACCAAGGATATAATTTAACTCTAGCTGAGGTACATTTATCTAATAAATCAGTAGCTATATTACTATCACGTAATGGAAAATGAGAAATAACTTCTTCACATCTATCTAAATTAATAGAACAATCACATCTTAATATTGTATGAATAATTTGTACTCTTTGTACTAATCCAAATGGATGAGGTAATCCAGTAGCTGGTGCAAATAAAGGTTCTAAAAAGTCATAATGTTTATCCCATAATGCATAGATGTATTTATAAGGCATTAATGGAGTTATATCTTTATCTTCACTCATTATAAATGGACTAGTACGGTTATTAAAACCATTTTCACACGCATCTTTCAAATGATTTTCATCTAATAACATTGGCATTTTTAATATTTTAGCTGTTTCTGCTAACCTTATCATGTGTGCCCGTAATAATAAAATTGTCATATTATCTTTTACAGACTTTAATTGAAATGTTTCCAATAAACCTATTGTTTGAATATGTTTGATAAAATTTGAAATGTTTTCTTTATCATCCGATTGTAAAAATATTGCATAATCCCAAGAATAACCTTCACCATTAATATCTGCTCCATCATTTTTATTAATTGAATCATAATCATCTATGTTTTTTTGATTCAACGCAACACTTTCCATTTTTACCCTTTTAGAATGGTGAAATCGGAGATGATGTATACCATATAATTTGAAATTCATCACAGAACATCTAAGCATCCAAGGCATCCTTACAGTGAACCATTCCGGCATTCCAGTCCAATTTTATTATTAAAATATCCCGTATATTCCAGCTTAAAAGAAATATAATATGAAATTACACAGCAAGGAATCTTTATAATCATGATTAATATATTGTTACAAATTTTGCTTGTTGTAGTAGCTATATTATTGTATTACTTGTCAAATGATAATAATTTTCTCATCGATATAAAGCAAAAGATTTTCAATTGTAATAATAATCATAACAATAACAATGACATAAATCTTTTATTAAAAGATGGTATGAAACGTTTTTCTAAAAATGTCAAAACTTTAGAATGTCAACATTTGGTAGAAGAGCATCTACTGAAACATATTTATGCTACAACTTTAGAAGGACCATATCCATTTGAAGATGTATCATTTCAAACACAATGTCCTACTGCACGTAATTATTCAAGCATGCCTCAATCATGGTTTTATAAACATAATTTAAATTTACCTGTCAATAACGATAATAATAATAATAATAATAATTCTTATGTTGATAGCCACAATAGTAGTAATAATCATGTTCATGAAGATAATTTATCAATATGTTATATAATGTTAACTCATAATCATCCTCGTCTAACGTTGCGTATAATTCGTACACTTCTAGACGATGATATTGATCATACTATAATTATTCATGTAGATAAAGATGAAGATAATGTGTATTCTATATTACAACAAGAAATCAAGAATGATACTTCCCTTTATCAACGTGTGTTGCTAGTACCCAACAATAAAAGAGTTTCTGTAATATGGGGTGGATTTTCTGTAGTACAAGCTATGTTAAATGCTATGGAAATGGCTATGCAACTGAGAAATAATAAGGATAATGATAATCGTCATAATTTTCAATATTTAGCTGCTATTAGCGGATCGACTTATCCACTCCGAAGTAATAAAGAGATAAGGCGTGTATTAAGTAAGGATACAAGTAAACTCTATATGGATATCAAACCTCGAAGAGTGATAGTGGGTTTACCAGAGTCATGGAATTATTTTGTAGAATGTGATAAATCTTTACACAGGGTTGCACGACTGACTATACCCAGAGGTATAGACATGTTTCTTGGAAGTCAATGGTGGATACTACCAATTTCTGCTATAAATTGGTTGTTAAATGACCCTTTATCGTTACAATATGCGAAATATTGTCAACATGTAGTAGTTGCTGATGAGAATTTTTTTGCTACACTATTTAAAAATTCTCCTTTTTGCTCTGATATTCAAAATACTAATTTATTGTATCTTCATTTTGATAGATGGGAGAATGGTTTAGAACAGAAGAAGATTTTGTTAAAAGAAACAAATGGAGATGGTTGGTACGATGAAAAAAATTATAATAATATTATTGGTAAAAGAAGAAGTGATTATAAATGTGTAAATAGAGATCCAAATCAATGTGGAAGATCTCCAACAACACTTACGACTGATTATGCTAATTATTTAGCCATGTCTCGAGCATTATTTGCTAGAAAGTTCGACCCTACAGTAGAGTCATCAATATCAATGCTAGATAAATTAGATGAATGGAGAAAAGTAGAACAGAAGATAGGTGAACTTGATCAAGTGGAAAACAAGCAAGTAAAGAATGATGTAAGACCAATAGTATCGATACTTAAAGGTTCAAATCGAGTAATGATTACACAAAAGTATCCTACTTGGCTTATTCATGCTTTAGTAGGATATGAATACCAATTTATTAAAGTTGCAGCTGAGATAGAAGGATTGGAAGATATAAGTAGTAGTAGTGATAGTAGTAGCAGTGGAAGTGGTAGATGGACCAAAGTAGCCTATAGTGGACCTCCTCTTGCTTCATCCTATTTATGGCCATTGCAGGTAAGAAACACTGTTAACGAACTTATTACGTTTGATTTAGAAATGCAGAGTGTTGATCATATGAATCATCGAGAGAGTGTGAGATTGAAATTACTTGAAGGATTGAAGCAGTATAGATTATGTGTCGAGCTGTCACAAGGCCAGATGGAAACAGTCCGACTGGCTCCGTGTGATCCTGTACTTGATATGCAATGGTTGCATTTAGGACCATGCGTTGATGGTGATGACACAATCACTGATTTTAGCGGCAAGCAATTTCACCATCAAAATGATGTACAAGGCATGGCAGGAGTCTCTCAACGATGGGAGCTACAAGATGAAGGTATCATTTCAAAGAGAAATACACATACAATCAATGCTGCTACCAGTCGTTTTCCTCCTAAAAATGCTACAACCTCTAATGAAGAATATCCAATGTGTTTCATTACGAGATACCAAGCATCCATTCAATCTAAGGCAGATGATTATGTATTCAAAAAATCATCTTCAGTAGTGAATCGATGCTTGGATGTGCAAGGTGAAGAGGTAGATGAAGGGTCTCCATTGGTCTATTATGAATGTACAGGTAATTGGAATCAGTTATTTAGTCCCTTACCAGATGGGAGTATAAGTGTAACAAGACCTGGTCTCATCTCTCAACTACGTAGGAAGGATCTTCAAGCTGTCAACGAAACCTTTTGTTTGCAATCTCGACTTGGTGATGGCGGCATTATTTCTTTAGTTACAGCAGTATGTGGAGATGATGATGATATAAAATTCTCATTCATTCTAGGAGATAATGAGCATGAATCTGAAGGTCATAATGAAAATTATAATAAAGATGATGTAGTATCAGGTCAACAAATACTTAAAGCATTGGCTCCTCAAAAGATGAGTCTAGAAGAAGCTGCTGCCGATGGAAGAGCCACACTCGAAGCACAAAGGAGAATACAAAGGCGTAAAGAGAGAGAAAGAGATGTTGATAGAAGCAAGGATCATAATGATGTAGAAAATAGTGGACGTGGTATTAGTATTGATTATGATGAGAGTCAAAAAGATCAAGGAAGAATGGAAATAGGAGAAGGAATAGAGGTCGACGATGATGCTGATGCTTATGCTTATGCTGATAACGATGCTGATAGAGTAATAGTGACTCGAGGACAGCGAGGAGCACCTGGTGTGATGCATGCAGATACGATTAGTGGTAGACGTCATCCATAATTATGAAACGGTATCTTAAAACGAACATATTACATATGAAAGTATGAATTAAAGGAAGAAAATTAGGTGGATGTTATATTATATTTGGATTGTTGTTAAAGAAAAAAGAGAAATATCATTATAATTTGAATGGACTGAACTGTGTTATTATGCTTTTATTCGTTTGCTCTTGTTGTATTATTATTTCTCAGAATCATGTCATTGATATAATTATCATCGTGGATATGGTCGTCACTATTATGACTTAGTTATTCAGTTATAATCATAGGTCCATGCTTTGCCTATCAAGCAAAGATAAGTAACGAGAACTGCAATTGATAACAGGGACATTCATAGGAGTAAAAATGTATTGGCAATTACATGTACACATATATATATGCAAGTATAATGTAATATACGTAAGTAATGGAAGGAATCATGGATTTGAAGCAAAGTTAGTACACTACTACTATGTTGCTGTTTGGGTTTCCACTGCGGATGCTTCTATCGTTGCGCTTGTGGCTGTATTCGTTTTATTTACAGATCGATCATTAAATTTTAAGTCATAATCAAAGTCACTACCACTATCAATATCAATATCAATATCAATACCATTACCTGCATCTGACACTGTCGTCAGTGGTAATTTCGATGGGACTGGTGGTTGAGATCTACTTGTGACTTGAATACTACTATCGCCACTATCAATAATATCAGTAGTGATAGCAGTATCAGTAGTATTTGTGACTTTGCCTGTATCACTCTTTACTACAGGCATATTAGTAGATCTAATTTGTGGAAATGGAGGTAATGTCATAGGAGTTAGATGAGATTGTGATGATGTTAATGTTAAATGAGTGCCCACCGAGTCTATGTGTTCATGAGTGTTGGTATGGACAATACAAAGCTTATCAGATCGACAAGGGCTTTGGGTTAACACCCAAGTAGGAGTATCTGTTCCATTATCACTGCTACTTGTTCCGTTACTACCAGGAATAGCAAGTGGAGTTGTATTTGTTGATGCATTGGAAGAAGTTGTTGACAAGGTGCTTCGAATTGGTGAATCATAGCTAAAGATCTCTTGATATCCGCAATCAAGAATATTTCCATTATTTTTAAGATGAAACTTTGGAATTGGGTCAGTGTTATTGCCCACCTCCGTACCTTTGAATCTCTTCTGACTTAAATCCACATCTCCAATATTCACATAATCTTTTAAAATACTGCTAGAGCTACTAATCATACTATGAATAGGAACAACAGCTTTATTGGTGCCTTCACTTACATTTAGATTTGGAGTAGGCAAAACTAGTGCTTGTACATTATTGTAATTATTAACGATATCAGTAGTAGTAGCAGTAGTAGTAGCAGTAGTAGTAGTAGTAGTGGGGACATGGGTGATGGTAGCCTCAGGAGTGACTCGTTTACGATTATGATAATTTTGTTTCTTCTTCTCTATCTCTGATTCTTTGTGACTAGAGCAGTGGTCGTTTAATCCTGTAAAACAAGGATCTTCATGCTCTTCAGCGATTAGAAAACCTTCATCATCATGATACTTTACTCTTCCATTATTGCATAATTTGTTGGCATTTGGTACTTTATTCTCAAATTCGTTATCTATCTGGGCATCTTCTTCTCTTTTACTATCATCATGATCATCATCATGATCATGATCATCATCAACATCATCATCTATTTCTTCTGCTTCTTCAATCAAAGTCTCAGCACTAGCACTAACGTGATCATCATTTTCAGATATAGGAGTGAAAATCTGAAAAACACTGTCATCATCATCAAAGATTGCATGGAGATTGTGTATGGAATAGCTCTCGCTCCACTCTCGAAACATATCATTTCGACTCAAGACCGCCACACTATCTACTTTTTTATCATTCTCTCCTATTTCTCTTTTCTCTTCTTTATATGTATTCTCCTTACCAGTAACTGAGTAACTGTTAATCAAAGTCTTGACACCACTATTTAAAACATCATCATCATCATCATCATAATTACCATCATCATCATCATCATCATCATCATCATCATCATCATCATCATCATCATCATCATCATCATCATAATTACCATCATCACCATCGCCATGAATACCAAATCTTCTTCCACGACTACTATCACTACTACTGCTGCTTCGTATAACATGACTAGTATCAGGTTCAGTGGTTGTTCTAGCATTTTTTAGATCGTTTAATTCTATAGTTAAAAGTTCTTCTCTTTCATCATCTAATGCTTCAGCGACATCAGCATGGTGTTTATACGCACTTCTTAGAGCTGTGATTTCATACCTATTTGAGTGAACATTATAAATCATGCATAGATCTAATTTCGATACTAATCTAGTAGAAGTTGCCAAAGTAGTTGATGTATATGGTGTAGTAGATGAAGTTGAAGTAGTTGATATAGATGATACACTATGTAAGTCTTTCCAACATTTAAATAAACTTAATTGTTTACTTCGGTCATCGGAAGAATCAATATCTTGTACAGAATAATTATCTTCCTTCATTTCATTGTTTATTAATGTAAGAGTAGTATTTGAAACGTTCAAACAGACCACATCTATTAAAGAATATAATGTATGTAATTGAGATTCTACAGCCGCCACAGTAGGACGATTAAATAATTTCAAGGATCTTGTTTCCAAATGAAATTTATGTGCTATGTCATTTAAAGCTTTTCTTTCATCTAAACTATCACCAATACTAATAGCTTGAGTAATCACACCATTGTTATTAACGTCAATATGACTACTATTGTTGTTACTGTTAATATTATTGTTATTGATAATATTATTGTTATTGATAATATTATTGAAAGCCAATTCATTTACCTCATTTATAATAGATTCAAAACACCATACTTTCCATTTCCATGAATATTCTGTTTCATTTGAATACATTTCACGTGCTGATCGTATAGGAATATGGGGATTTTGTATTAAAAAATATTTTAAATTTGGATAATATTTCATTGTATGATTTAACCATAATGTATTAGCATTGGTGACAATATAAACAATAACATCCATATTATCTAACTTTTTTAATAATTTTATAGCTGCATTTTCCTGTGATTTTAATGTATCCAAAAATTCTTGATTATTAATTGAAGTTGATGATAATGACGATGTTTTACTTCTACTTTTCTTTTTTGATATACAATTTAGTTTTGATGTTAACCATGATGATGATATTAGTGTATCATCCCAATCTAAAAAGACTTTTTTATAGATTTTTAATTTTTATGTTAAAAATAAGGTTTCAATAAAGATAATAAGTATATGAAATTTGTATTGTGCTAAAAAATTTCAAATGTCTTGAATTATACATAAATATAAAAACTTACCTATTGTTCTCCCTGAATTTCCTTGATTTAACATATTGTAAATTGTTGTAATTATATTTTATACCTTAATATATTATGTTCACCCACCTATTAGAGAACTTACAACCAATTCCGAATTCCTTGAGAAATGATCGCAACATTGGGCCATCACTTTATGAGTTTAAGGTTTAGGGTTATAGCGACGTACGTTAAAGTGCAAATTATATAATCCATAGTGTGTATATTGCCTATTTTCCTTTACAATACATACAGTATAATTGAAAAATATATATTCCATAATATTGCTAATTTTCAGTGAACAGATATTGATATTTAGATAATCATAATAGATTAAAGTATTATTGTTAGCACAAAACTAACAACTCCATCAACATCTAGTCAAAAGGTAGTAGAGTAATAACTAAAATTTATATCATGACGAGTTCATCAAAGTCCATTCCAGCACATAACGTATTTGAATTAAGTGATGGTGTGATACTTTCATCAAATTTCGATAATGGTAATTTAGCTAGTGTAGAAAAAGGTAATAAAAATGGTGAGTATTTAATATGGACAGCACCTGATAACATGGGGTCTTCATTTCAATCAACACATTGTGCATGGTTTCATTTTGTTATATCTATTGGTGCAAAACATGATGTAGGTTCAACAATAAAATTTAAAGTAATGAATGCATCAAATCATGGTGGATTATATAAACATGATATGAGACCGGTATTTCGTTCTACAACAGCTAATAAAAAATGGTCGCGTGTAAGATCACCAGCAAGATTTCAAAAAACATCTGAAGGTTGTACAATGCAATTTGAATATCAAGTAGAATATGCTAATGATAAAATTTATTTTGCATTTACATATCCTTATTCTTATACTATGGTTCAAAATGATATTAAATTATGTAATAAAATTGCATCTCAATATAATTATAATAATGATAATGATAATGATAATGATAATAAATTTGCAGAAATTTATGTACAAACTGAGGTATTATGTAAATCTGTTGATGGTTTAAATGTAGATTTAATTACAATAAGTTCAGAAGAAGGTGCTGATTATTCTAATAGAGAAGCATTATTACCTGGTTTATTTCCTAATGCTGGTACGGGTAATACAGCAATTAATAGTAGGCCCCCAACATTTCCAACAAAAGAAATATTTTATATATCTTGTCGTGTACATCCAGGTGAAGTACCTGCTCAATATACTTTTAAAGGTATGTTAGATTTATTATTAGATAAAACAGATTTACGTGCAATAACATTAAGAAAAAGATATGTTTTTAAATTAATACCATTATTAAATCCTGATGGTGTATATCGTGGTCATTTTAGAATGGACCAATTTGGTAATAATTTAAACAGATATTATACTGATCCTAATCCATCACAACATCCATCAATATTTGCTACTAAATCTTTATTAGATTATTATTCAAATGAAGGTAAATTAAGTGCTTATATTGATTGTCATGCACATGCATCTAAAAGAGGTTGTTTTATATATGGTAATGTTATGGATAATATTGCTGATCAAGTACAAAATCAATTATATTGTTTATTAATAGCTATGAATACATCACATTTTGATTATGAAGGTTGTTTATTTTCAAAAGAACATATGACTAGAATTGATCCTGGCGATGCAAAAAAAGGTTTGACTGCTGAAGGTTCTGGTCGTGTAAGCACGTTTCTAAGATATGGTTTAATACATTCATATACTATTGAATCAAATTATAATACATCTAAAAGTGGCAATGACGTACCACCATGTGATAATAATACAAATAGTGAAAATTCTATTAATAATGATGTTAATGGTTATAATTTTACACCTAATCCTGAAAAGTACACACCATCTAGTTATGCTTCTGTTGGAAGAGCGAGCATTATAGCCATGTTGGATATAAGAGGTATTAATCCGTGTTCAAGAGTTGTGAAGAGTAGACATCGTACAATAGAAAATTTAAGACAAAAAGTATATGATATGGTAAAAAATAGAAAAGAATATAAATCAGATAGAATAAAAAATAGAATAAGTGGATTAAGTGTTGCAAGTATTAGAGAAAAAAAGAAAAATGATAATAGTAATGGTATAATACCATGGAGAAGAAGTATAAGTAGTGAATTTTCTGAAGAAAAACCAGAAAGTAATAATAATATTAATAATAATCATAATAGTAGTAGTAGTAGTGGTAGAAAGAAGAAAAATGCTCCATCTAAATTTACTTTAAATACTATACCATCCATCAACAATAATACTGCTAATCATACTTATAATGCAGAAGTAAATAGTAGTAAATCTGGTATCAAAAGAGGTGTGAAACGTAATCCTATTATAAGTAGAGGTTTAAATTATGTGGAAGATAAAAATCCAAATACAAATGGTACTATTCAACATAATAATAATGATAATAAATTGGTTGAACAAGATGAAAAATCTTTTTCTTTAAAAAGATATCAAAAAGGTAATCCACAATTAGATACATATCAACAACAATTATTATTACAACAACAACAACAACAACAAATGTTATTAGGTAATAAAATCAATAATGAAATTGTAAATAATTATAACAATGATAATTATAAGAATGATAATACTGACAATAATGACAACTGCATCTTACCAAGTGTATTTCCGTTGGATGTAAATTCAAACTTCAATTCTACTTCTGGTGATAATAACAAGATGATAGTAAATACTGGTAAGGATGGTTCATCTATATTTATACCACAAAATCAACAACATCATCATCATCAACAACAGCAACAAAATTATAAGGATAATTCCATCAAAATAAATAATGAACAATCAATTTCTATTCAAGGTGATGCTATACAAGTCCCTATACCACCTACTGATATGAGTCATAATTTTCACAATAGTAAAAGTAATGGTTATAGTAAAAATTACAATAAAGGTACAAATACCAGATATCAAAGACCTCCAAATGCCATAGGTAACATTTCAAGTAATAATAGTGTGTTACATACGAATATTAATGCAGCTATTATGAAATCAATTAATAATCATATGCATCATTTAAATAATGGTACTAATATTAGTGATAATATTATAAATGGTAAAGAACAAGTTAGATTAAAACCAATGAATAGAGATATTGCTGTGGGAAGTAATGATAATTCTGATCAACTTATTAAACCTATTAATTTTCAACATCAACAACAAGAGCAAGAAAACCATCAAGAGTGTCGTTTAGGTTTGATTGATTCTACTGCACAAGAAGTTGCTGCTTCTATTGCTGCTGCTAGAGGTGATAAGATTCGTATTAAAGCAAAATCAGTATCTACTAATGTTGTTGATAATAATTTTATTCTAAAACAAAATTTATCACCTACAAAACCCACTGGAATTCCATTATCACCAAATACTGCCGGTATTGTACGTTCCAGTGGGGTCAGTCAACAAAAATAGAAGATGTCGTACTTAATGGTTGTTTGTATTCCAATCATACTTTAAGGCCTGTATAGTTGTAATGGCAATGAAATTGTTGCTGATCATCTCCTGCACGCATGCGCATTGGAAGAAGCCTATTGTGACAGACAGACAGACAAGTCAACTACATCGGGCTACTGCCTGTCGAAGCCTGTCGAACGGATTCAGTCCCGATAATCACTTTAGTGATTGTGAGTTAAAATCTTCTTTAGCTAAAAATGTCACGTGTGTGTATAGTTTGCCTATTTATAGATTCATATGGTACTTTAGATAAAAGTAGATTTAATTATATGATTACATCAGAACTGATAATGTAGGTTAATGTGTGTGATTGGGTTAATGGCTCATACCTATGCAATTGATCGTCTATATCCCTTTAAATTGGATATTACTATACCTCTTTTAACCATCATATTTTCGCGTATCAGCCGTTAGTATCAGCATCAACTTCTGGTCTACAAACTTGATTTAAATGTAATATTTGTTTGATAGTTATTATTAATAGCATTAATATCTTTTTCTAAATCTCACTGTATAAATAATTTCAATTTCAATTTTTGTTTTCTTTTATGTACTTCAATGGCCATGTCATGTGTAAAGCTTATAAGATCTATTCCATTATATAATAAATAAATCCTCGATTAATTTATCTCAAGCAGCAAGTTGCTTCCAAAGCAGCGATTAGTAATCATACCGATACATACTACACCGATACACGTACCCATATACATTCATGCATTTCAACGGATATGTATCCGGACAGAATATCGCTCTGCTCCCCCGCCAGCTTCAATTCCCCAAAGCAACAAAGTAAATAGGTGTTGTGGTGCCGCAAGGAGATCGATCACCTCCTTGCGTGCTGCGCATGTGCGCATCAAGGAGATCACCGGCTTTGTGCACATCCTGGACACGACATGCATCCCGATTGTGTGCTCCTATGTTGCAATACCATTGGGACATATTTAATTTTCCCTGTTTTTCTAATTGAATTTCTAATTTTCTAATTTTTTTGGGATTTGTAATTTATATAATCCTTGTGTATGAATATAAGGCTGAAAATATAGTCTATATTGCTTCCACCTTCAATCATTTTTCTTCGTATAATCTCTGTTTAAGTTTAATTTAAAAAAAGTTTTGGGAGTAACAAAGAAATCAAACATTAGCGAAGGACTCGGTTGTTTTAATATTTAAATGGGAAGGAGAAAAGGTAAACGCAGTAGAACTGGAAGAAACCGAAGAAGAGGCATTAAAGGTTCTCGTAATGGTAGAAGAAGGGGTATTAGACGTTCAAGGCTAGGAACACCTAGATCAAGAAGAAGACGAAGAACAGTATGTTCTTCCACTATTAGATCATCAGGAAATGCTGCATTACTTACGACGACATTGGAAAAAGGTTCACCAGGTCTTTTAAGCTGTATATTTAATTGTTTGGGCTGTTCAAGTAATGTTCAACCAGGAAGATCAGTACGAGCAAAAAGATTGCATGACATTATATCGCAACGTGTGGCTAATAGACTAGGAAGAGAGAAAGCAATAAAAGAAACATCATTTCCCGAAAAATTTAGTTTTTGGGATAAAACGGGCACTGGTAGTCTAAATCGAAATGAACTTAGGAATTTATTAACATTTATAGATAGTACTACGCCGCTCGGTACTTCACCATCTGATGATGAATTGGATTATATATATACTTCAGTCAAAAATAAATTTAACATTGATACTAACATGTACAATAATACTCCTAGAAATGGTATCACTGTTAATGAACAGATACAAAAAGAAGATATTGTAACAGTAGTTGCTCATTATTTTGAGTATGCTTTACGAAGATCTACTATAGTCGCTTTAGTAAGAAAACATACATCAGATCAAACATATACCTACTCAAATAACAGTAATACTGCAAGTGGCTCATTTGTACAGATGAATGATTATCAATTATTTTATTTATTAAATGATTTGATCGGTAATGTAGATGCTAGCGAATGGGAAGCTCACTGCAATCGAGAGCGTGGACGGCCATTACAATTACAATATGATAGTAATAATTTCACTCCTTCTGCACCTGCTATGGCTGATAATACTAGTAATTACCTACCATCTGCTCCTCCTTTTATATCACATCGCTCTCCAGTTGGTGCAAATGAGATGATACCACTTACTATGGCTACAATATTAGAACAGAATGAATGTAGAATGTTGGAAGAAGGAGAAGAAGATGATGATGATGAAGATGATAATGAGGATCATCAGATCATACCAGCTTCTGTACCTATATCATCTATTCCTATAGCAGAGAAGGTAACAAATGCCACTCATTCCACTTCTAAGTGTCAAACTTATAGTTATGGAGGTCAATCTTATTCACAGACACCATCGTCACAGACATCACATCATGCTCAGCATCCCCTAGTGAGCGTAGTATTAGCAAGAGATGTTATAGCTCTTGATGAATGGTATAATAATCTGATAGGCATAGATGATCTCATGACTGAACAGTCATTACGGACTACGATACACATAGATAGACAATCTAATGGCGAGAGCACAGGTAATCCTCAAAATTACTATGATCAATTGAATGTTAATAATCGTATAGCCAATAGAGTACGAGAGGAATCTCAACGATATGAAGAGGTAGGCCAAATACTAGAGACAATTGATAGACAACTAGAGAATGCTCTAGCCATTATTGATAAAGGAGAAGTAGATTTCACTGATATTGTACAAATAAGAAAGAAAGCATCTTATGAATCCATCGATAATAGTAATAATGACATTGATGGTAATGGTTTATTAGATACGAATAAATTGTATTGGGCTTTACACAGCTTTGCTATGGAATATGATGAGAATTGTATTTTTCAATCTATGGAAAATTTAGGATCACATAATCAGGATGATATTGATCGTGCAATAGAATCGATGGTGAGAGAAGCATGGGACATGTCTGGTTAAACATCAGAATGAGTGCAAGGATTGGTTTGATTTTAAAAGAGATACTGTGAATGGTAAAGTATTTGGATAGTAATAGATGTAGTGATCTTTCAGTTGCGATGGTAAAGCATAGTAAAGAAATATTCAGACAAATTATTATCTTATTCGAATACGGTAAAACTAGTTTTGCCACATAAAATGTTTGGCATCCCATTTTATGATGTTTCTGGTAAATATGTAATAAGTAATCGTGATAATTATTTGTTAATACTACCAGACAATTTGAGTGAATTTTATCCATATTACGAACAATTTTTAAAGACTAATTTTGTGCAATTTATTTTATCCTGTTCTCGATATCGTATGATGATTATAGAAAAAAATATATTTGATTATATTCCTTGCATTCATAGAGTAATTAAACAAAATAGACATTCCACAGTATATCCAGAACACATATCAAATGAAAAAAAAATAAAAATGGAAGTTGAATGTGTAATGAAAAAAATATATTCTGATTTATCAGACAATGAAAAAGAGTACATAAATAATAATTTCAGTGATTATGACTACATTAGTGATACAATGCAATAAAAAAAAATATATGGTGAAAATAATTAAAAAGAATTGTGTTCAATATTTCTAAATTTTTCCATAATATGATATTTCATTGCACCTGATTTACTCAGTGTATATTTCAATACAAAATAATAATCTGGTGCAACTATTTTATATTTTTCATATTCTATATTCCTTTTTAAAGAATATAAAAATGGCCAATCATTTCGTAAGTACAATAACATGCCTTTATCATAACATATAGTTTCTAACAAATTATTATACTTTTTCAAATAATATTTATAATGTTTAATTGAAGTATTATGTAATATATGTTTATCAATAAATAGTGTAAATTGATGTATATATATTTTTATTTTCTGCAAATGTTGAATAACGTCGGTGCAAAATCTGCGTTGCCAGTAATAATTATATATTTTATTTTGTAGGTAAATATCTAATGTATCCATCGTAAAATACATGAATAATATAATTTACTTAATTTAACTTGTCTATAATAAATAAAATTGATAATTTGTCCAGAATCATTTTTGATTTTATTGTAATTTTTATTTGGTTCTTGTGCTATTTTTTTCTCCAAAACTAAATGTGTTAATTTTTGTTAAAAATCGAGTCCATTCGGACCGCTATAATTTAATTTTAAAATCGAGACCATTTTCTGTCGGTATATCTGTCTGTGCCAAAGTCAGTAATTCAGGGAAATAATAAAAAAATAGATTTCTCTAATCTTTAAATATTTTTCTTTATTTTTTTTGATATAATCTATTTGAATTTGTTTTGATTCGTTGAAAACCATGAAAAATAAAGCGATAATATTTGTTTTAATCGTTTTACACACGTTTTTGACTTGTTTTGCAAGTTATCAACATCATGATGCTACATCTGCTTTACAACTTGGTGCACCATGGCCAATGAGGAGTAGAAATCAATATCATACCGGTCAATCACCATTTATTGGTAGTCAAACAAATGCTACGAGGTGGATTTTTTATGCTCCAGGAAATCTTTTATTCGCTGGCACACCTGTAATTGGTACTGACGGTACCCTATATTTTTGTGGCTTCCACTCGAACGGTAATAAGCTGTATGCTTTGAATGGTTACGGTAACATGAAGTGGGACTTTGAAATTGGTGTAAACTTAATGAAAACGTCACCAGCAATTGGTTCTGATGGTACCATATATGTTACATCTAGTATGTTGTATGCAATTTATAGTGATGGTACTGAGAAATGGAGCAGAACTTTAGAAGGATATGTATTCTCTTCGCCAGCTATAGGTGCTGATGGTACAATATATGTAGGTTCAGGTGATAATAAGTTGTATGCCATCAATAGTGATGGTAGTGAGAAGTGGAGCTTCACTACAGGAGGTTCTGTTGATTCTCCAGCTATAGGTTCTGATGGTACAATATATGTAGGTTCAGGTGATAATAAGTTGTATGCCATCAATAGTGATGGTAGTGAGAAGTGGAGCTTCACTACAGGAGGTTCTGTTGATTCTCCAGCTATAGGTTCTGATGGTACAATATATGTAGGTTCAGGTGATAATAAGTTGTATGCCATCAATAGTTATGGTAGTGAGAAGTGGAGCTTCACTACAGGAGGTTCTGTTGATTCTCCAGCTATAGGTTCTGATGGTACAATATATGTAGGTTCAGGTGATAATAAGTTGTATGCCATCGATGGTGATGGTAGTGAGAAGTGGAACTTTACTACAGGGTCTGATGTTTGCTCTTCACCTGCCATAGGTGCTGATGGTACAATATATGTAGGTTCAGATGATATGTATGCCATCGATGGTGATGGTAGTGAGAAATGGAGTTTTATTACAGGGTCTGATGTTTGCTCTTCTCCAGTGATAGGTGCTGATGGTACCGTATATGTTTTTCGCGGTGGTATGTTGTATGCCTTCAACTATGATACCCCTTCCACTTTTGTTGTGGATTGTCATTTTAATTTTATTCTGTTATTGTTTTCATCTACTGCTACATCTTCTGAAGTTTGCAGTGATGCCTGTATAAGCGGTACCTATTCAAATAGTGTAACTCAAACTTGTGATTTATGTCATATTAATAAATTTAATAGTTTAGTACACCAATCATATTGCGTGAAATGTCCATCAGGTTACAATACAGGAGGTAAAGTTGGCCAAAGAAGTTGTGATTATCCACAATTTACATCAAGTGATGCATTATCATTGCTTCAGCGAGGTGCAGCGTGGCCAATGAGAGGTAGAAATCAATATCATAGCAGCGAATCTGCATTTATTGGAAGTCAAACAAACACGATAAAATGGAGCTTTACTACAGAAGGTAAGGTATTCTCTTCACCAGCCATAGGTGCTGATGGTACAATATATGTAGGTTCAGATGATAATAAGTTGTATGCCATCAATAGTGATGGTAGTGAGAAGTGGAGGTTTATTACAGGAGATGGTGTTCGATCTTCACCAGCCATAGGTGCTGATGGTACAATATATGTAGGTTCAGATGATAATAAGTTGTATGCCATCGATGGTGATGGTAGTGAGAAATGGAGTTTTATTACAGGGTCTGATGTTTGCTCTTCACCAGCCATAGGTGCTGATGGTACAATATATGTAGGTTCAAATGATAATAAGTTGTATGCCATCGATGGTGATGGTAGTGAGAAATGGAACTTTACTACAGGAGATACAGAAGATAATGGGTTATTGAAGGGGTTTTCTTCACCAGCCATAGGTGCTGATGGTACAATATATGTAGGTTCAGATGATAATAAGTTGTATGCCATCAATAGCGATGGTAGTGAGAAATGGAACTTTACTACAGGAGATGATGTTTTTTCTTCACCAGCGATAGGTGCTGATGGTACAATATATGTAGGTTCAAATGATAATAAATTCTATGCCATCAACAGTGATGGTAGTGAGAAATGGAACTTTACTACAGGGGGTTGGGTTCGATCTTCACCAGCTGTAGCTTCTGATGGTACAATTTATGTTGGGTCTAGAGACAAGAAGTTATATGCTATCAATAGTGATGGTAGTGAAAAGTGGAGGTTTATTACAGGAGATGATGTTTTTTCTTCACCAGCCATAGGTGCTGATGGTACAATATATGTAGGATCGCTCAATCGTGCGTTATATGCCATCAATAGTGATGGTAGTCAGAAATGGAGTTTTATCACAGGGAGTTGGGTTCCATCTTCACCAGCCATAGGTGCTGATGGTACTATTTACATAGGTTCTTGGGATGATAAAGTATATTCTATCAATAAT
>Ga0099800_1032_pt1 | contig 44195 bp, 34 predicted proteins | sample Uncmet6_SortRC_1_FD_89868 | JGI IMG/M metagenome (GOLD analysis project Ga0099800, IMG submission 89868) | Marine eukaryotic communities from CALCOFI LINE 67, Pacific Ocean - CN11_C50_N6_SortRC_1 | ecosystem: Environmental > Aquatic > Marine > Oceanic | place: Pacific Ocean: Monterey Bay... | reverse complement strand
GCACTAAACTGATTAAACGGGATCATTTGACCTTTGGTATTTTTGACAAACCAGTAACTTAAATCTTCAGGTTTAGAACGATACGGTGCATCACCTTGCAAATAAACCCGTTTGATACGACCACGATCAATAAAATCATTGATATAGGTTCCACTCCACGCAGTCGATAAAGTTCGATTGATATCATTGACATTGACACCATTTGCCATCGCAATCCGATGATCAATTTTAATGTTTAATACCGCCTGATCATCATTACCTTTTTTATCAAGATTGCTGACTTGCTGACTCTTTGCACTTTGCTGTTGCAGATTTTGAAAACTAGCAATCAGTTTGTCACGACCCAAACCTTTGACATCCTGTATCCAGAAATCCACTTTATCTGAATTCCCCAAACCACGAATCACTGACGGCATTAAGACATTAATTCGTGCCTGATTATTTTTTGAAAAATATTTCGAAGCTCTGGCACGAATTTGTTGTGCGCTATTTTGATTACCCTTACGATCATCCCAATGTTTCAGAGAAACATAGGCTTGCCCTAGATTTTGCCCTGTTCCTGAGAAATTACGGCCATTAATCACCATAATGCCATTGGTATTGTTCTTTTCAGTGGTCTGAAAATAATCAGAGATTTGTTTACCAACCTCTTCAGTTTTACTCAATGGCGTCCCTTCAGGTAAAGTGAATTGAACCATTAAGGCACCTTGATCTTCCTGCGGCAGGAAGCTCGTCGGCAATGCCCGATAAATTAAAACAAAGCTGACAATCAAGAGGATAAAAGCAGCACCAGAAATATATTTAAAATCAATGGATTTTTTAGAAAGTGTTAAATAATGGCTTTTAAGTTTATCTAGACTGCGATTAAACCACTGCGCCCATCGGAACTGCTTGTTTTGAGGTTTGAGAAGTACAGCACATAAAGCAGGCGTTAAGATCAAAGCGACCATTAAAGACAGTGCCATCGCTGCGACAAGGGTAATCGAAAATTGTCGATAAATAATCCCTGTCGCGCCACTAAAAAATGACATCGGAATAAAAACCGCGGTGAGTACCAAAGTAATCCCCACCAAAGCACCACCAATTTCCTGCATGGACTGAATACTGGCTTGTCTGGCATCGACCTGTTGCTCATGCATAATCCGTTCGACATTTTCAACCACCACGATGGCATCGTCGACCAATAAACCAATTGCGAGTACCATAGCAAATAAGGTCAAAGTATTAATACTCATCCCCAAAACGGACAAAATCGCAAATGTCCCTAATATCACCACAGGGACGGTGATGGCTGGAATTAAGGTGGCGCGCCAATTTTGTAAAAACAAAAACATGACCAAGACCACCAATACGATGGCTTCTACCAATGTTGAAACGACTTGGGAAATAGACTCTTTGACAAACGGTGTATCATCACGTGGATAAATCACAAAATAACCGTCTGGTAAATTTTTCTTGAGAGTTTCGACTTCGGCATACACCGCTTTTGCGGTTTGCATCAGATTTGCACCTACTGCAAGAGAAATCGATAATCCTGAACCTGGATAACCATTGAGTCGGTTAAACACCTGATAGTTTTCAGCACCGACCTCGACCCTTGCTACATCTTTAAGATAAACAAAACTGCCATTTTGATTGGCTTTGATAATAATATTTTCAAATTGTTCTGGCGTTTGCAGCAGTGAACCCGATGTCACTTTGGCATTCAGATATTGATCATTACCAGCTGGTAATTCACCAATTGCCCCTGCCGCAACTTGGGTATTTTGATTTTCAATTGCAGTACGGACATCACTGACCATAAGTTGATATTGTCTAAGCTTGGTTGGATCTAGCCAGATCCGCATCGCGTATTGCGAACCAAAAACATTAACTTCACCGACACCTTCGATACGGCTTAGATTCAGCTCAAAGTTATTGCTTAAATAATCAGAAATATCAATATTGCTTGAGCGACCAGAACGGTCACCCAATCCAATCACCATAAATGAATCACTTAAGGATTTACGAACCGTAATCCCCTGACGCTGTACATCATCTGGAAGACGATTAATCGCACCATTCACGGCATTTTGCACCTGAACCTGTGCTTCATCAGGATCTGTCCCTTGCGCAAAATACAGACTGATGCGACTGCTACCATTGGCATCACTACTGGAACTAAAATACAGTAAATGATCAATTCCCTTGATCTGTTGCTCCAAGACTTGAGTCACGCTATCTTCAACAGCCTGTGCATCGGCACCGCTATAGCTTGCAGAAACCGTAATCCGTGGTGGCGCAATATCTGGATAACGCTCAACAGGCAAATTTAAAACTGAAAACAAACCCACCGCCATGACAATAATGGCAAGTACACAAGCAAAAATGGGACGATCAATAAAAAATCTGGAGAGCATGAGCGCTTTACTTCCAATGTAAGGGAGCGAAATGTCAAATAAAAATGTTCAGTTGCAACGATGATCAACTTGAATAATCTATTGATAATCAATGAGTCTTTATTTAAATACAAGTATTTTTAATATAAATTTTCAGAGCAGAAAAAAAACGGATAAATCATGGAGATTATGTATAAAGACTGCGATTTTAAGGGCTTTTCTTCATCAAAAAAACATCAAAACGTCATCACCCTGTCAAATTATATCGGCATGCTACCCAATCAACCTTTTTTTAAATCAGGTTGTTGAAGATCGATAACAATCATCAAAAAATTTCTACATTCCTCATATAGTCTTAAGTAAAATTCTTCAAACTTCAAAGCATCATTTGATAACGGTAAATGTCCATGAAAACCACCTCTCCTTCTCCATACAAGGGTCAAAACGGCATCAAGCGCATTCTCAATGCGACAAGCTATTCCATCTCGGGTTTTAAAGCTGCATTTAAACTCGAAGCCGCATTTAGACAAATTATCTTGCTGAATATTGTGTTATTGGTGGTGAATTTCAGTCTGGATTTCAGCCCAGTTGAACGGATTTTACTGATTGGCGTTGGTTTCATTGCCATTATTGTTGAATTATTTAATTCTGCGATTGAAGCTGTGGTGGATCGAATTTCACTTGAAAAACATGAACTGTCTAAAAATGCCAAAGATATGGGCAGCGCTGCTCAATTTGTTGCCTTAAGCCTGATCGCAATCACTTGGTTGATTGTTTTATGGTGATAAAAATAATATCTCTAATTTTATGATGGGCAAGGCAAAAAAATCAAAGATGCTTATACCTATTTAAGTAAGATATAAACATCCCAATATCAAAGCCATATTTTACAAAGTTTAGCAAGGAAAAAAGTAAATAAGGAGACCCTAAACTTTTAGCCAATAGGCTAAAACAAAAAATCAGCTATAGATCAAGATTTTTCAAAAATACCCATGGAAAAATACCTTGATCATGTCCATCACTAAAACAGATTTGAGCGCCATACCCCTGATCAAACATAGCGGTAACTTGCACAGTATGTGCATCTACATCCGCTTGGTGACGTAGACGTTTGGCCTTACAGAAACCACAAGGGCAGATTTCGCGAAGTTGTTGATGGGTGATGAACAGATCCTTATCGGGCCATTTGAATGCAACGGTATGTTGTTGTACATCGACATGGATATTCGGTTTAAGTTGCATGCGCATATTCCCGAATCTGATCCAGACCGATACGAATTGCTTTACGCACTTCAGGATCAGAATCCTGTTCATGATCGCGGAGTAGTTGCGTAGATTGCTCGCCACCAATCTCACCCAGTGCCAGTGCAACTTCCTTACGTAAATTACTGATCTCATGCTTGAAATTTTCTGCCAGACCGTCCAGCGCCAATCTTGATTTTAACAATCCCAGACTTCTGGTCACCGCAATTCTGACCTGCCAGTATGGATCCAGCAATAATGGTAATAAGGCTTGCTCAAGTGCAGTTGCCCTAAGTTTACCGATGGTCAAAGCTGCTTCGACCCGCAATTGCCAATCAGGAGCGTGTAAAGCACTTCCTAATGCAGTGCTGACTTGCGGCGATATCTGCTGAGTATAGCTCAGCCCCCCAGTCGCAATACGACGTGTTTCTTGATCAATATCGTTCTGAGCAATATCAGCCAGAATGTCTACGGCCTGCTGTTGTTGCAACCAGCTTAAAGCACTGACTGCCTCGCGACGTACATGAATATCGCGATGTTGGGTATGTTGCAAAATACGGTCATATGAAGCAATTGATCGTAATGGTTTAAGCGCACGCAATATGGCAATTTTTACCATGCTATTATTGGAGTCCAGATAAGGTGTAAGGATCTCGGCAGATTCAGGATTTTTTACTTCACTCAGGCTTTGTGTCGCCGCATCGACCACCATCATTGAGTCATCATTCAAGGCATTTGCCAATGCCTGTAAGGATGCTGAATCCTCCCAACCCTCTAGTCGTTTTGCCGCTTCCTGACGAACGATCACTGCGGGATCATGCTGTAGTGCATAATGTAACCATGGTAAAAGTTCTTCGCGTTCTTCTTCTGCAATGTGCATCAGGGTAATGAAACGAATTTTTTCATCATTCGTGTTCAACTGCCTAAAAAATTCTTGATCATCTTCATCAAGATCAAGCACTTGTGGGTATTGAATAGACATGTATTATCCTTTTTCGATGTTATGAATGCAGCTGTTAACCCTCTAGGTCATTCTTCCAATAAATTATTTCAATAAATATGGAATATTGACCTGAATCGCATCTGTCGGGCAGTCCTTTTCACACGGCATGCAGTACCAGCATTCATCAAACTGCATAAAGGCTTTTTGGGTATGCGGATCAATCGCCAGTAAATCCAGCGGGCAGACGTCTACACAAACCGTACATCCCTTGTCAGCAATACATTTATCTTCATCGACCAAAACTGGAGCGACGCTACGATGATTAATTTCTTTAAAAATAAGTGCCATTTGTCATGATCCTTCTGTTTAACCTGTCACAGTTTCTTTATGCGTTTTCTGGATACGAAGCTGATCATAGGACTGTGCTTCACTTTCATGAATCGGAACCACATAGGGTTCAATGGCCTTTTTAAAACTCACCATATTGCCTTGTTCATCTTTTTTCAGATGCGCATGGCAAAACCAGTTTTCGTTGTTTTTTTCGGGAAAATCTGCACGGTAGTGGTATAACCCCCAACGACTTTCAGTCCGAAAGAGTGATGCTCTAGCTGCCATTTCAGCGCAGTCCCGAATCACAGATACCTCTGCGGCGCGCATCAACTCATGTGGGTTGTGGACCGCAATCTGCAAAATATCCTGCTTGATTTCTTCAAAACGGCGCAAACCGATTTCCATCTTTTGTCGTGTTTTGGGCGGCTGTAAATAATCATTCACAAAGCGACGTAATTTATACTCGACCTGTTCAGGTGATAACCCTTCCTGACGAGATAACGGCGCATAGATTCTGGCTTTTTCCTGTTCAATCTCCGCCTGATTTAGCTTGCTGTCTTCGACATCCATCACGTATTGCGCGGCATTGACTCCAGCAAACCAACCATAGGTAAATGCACCTAACATATAATTATGCGGTACAGCGGCCATATCACCCGCACTATATAAGCCTTTGACCGAAGTTTCCGCTTTCTCGTTCACCCATACGCCGGATGCACTGTGCCCACTACAAAAACCAATCTCGGAAATATGCATCTCGACCATATCTTGACGATAATTTGTGCCTCGCCCTTGATGAAAACGCCCTCGGCTCGGACGCTCATTGCTATGTAAAATCTCCTCAATCGTCTGGATAGTCTCTTCGGCCAGATGATCAACTTTAAGGAATACAGGACCATTACCACTTTCAAGTTCCTGATAAAATTCCCACATCATCTGTCCGCTCCAGTAATCACATTCAATAAAGCGTTCACCTTTACTGTTGGCGGTGTAGCCACCTAGCGGTCCAGTAACATACGCACAGGCAGGACCGTTATAATCCTTAATCAGTGGATTAATCTGAAAGCATTCCAGATTGGATAATGCCAATTAACAATCTAACCTTCTATAAATACAAATCACATTACAACCTATCCAATTGATTCAACGATATTTTTATTCTAACCTTCCATAACAATGTAATACATGCAATTACCAATTTTTGTGAGTAAGATTGTGAGTAAGCCCTTTCAAAAATAGCGTTACTCACAACATATGCTGAACGATTTAAAAATCAAAAGATTAAAACCACGTGAAGAATTATACCGCATGGCTGATCATTCAGGGCTCTGTATAGAAGTCCGCCCATCTGGTAGCAAATTCTGGCGTTATCGTTACCGCTTTCTTACTAAAGCAAAAATGCTCACAATCGGTAAATATCCTGAAATTACTTTAGCATATGCTCGATTAAAAACTATTGAATATCGAGAGCAACTTGCCAAAGGAGTAGACCCAATAGGTCACCAGAAAAATGAACGCCTTGAAGCAATTAAAGCAAATAATGGTACATTTCGGTTAGTCGCAAGTGAATTTATAAATTCCCGAAAAGCTCAACAATCCAAGGAATGGGAACAACGCCGAAGCAGTTATTTTGAGAAAGATGTTTACCCTCTTATTGGTAACAAACCTATTCATGAGATTGACTCTATTGATATTAAAACTGTGCTTGATAGCACTATGGCAAGAATCAAAAAATCAGGAAGAGGCACAGGAGAAGTTAAAGGGATTTTTGTAAGACAAATCATTGGTGAGGTTATGGAATATGCAATTATCACAAAACGCATTTCTATAGATCCTACTTATGTTCTTAGGGGTTACATTAAACAGCCAGATGTAACCCATGCCAGACCATTAACTGAGTCTGAAAAAAAAGTACTTATGCTTAAGCTCAATGCATACGGTGGCTCAATTAGCACACGAAATGCTATTAAAGCCGCAATATACACATGGCTTAGAAGCATTGAGATACGTCGAGGTAAAAAGGAATATATTGACTTTGAAGATAAGACATGGACGATTCCAGCAGTATCAAGGGCTGATATTTTGGCTGGCAAGCGCAATATGAAAAAGAACAGAATGCATGTTGTACCATTGTCTGACCAAGCCATTGAAATCATAAAAGAGCAATTTGCACTTTATCCAGATAGTGAATATATATTTGCAGGAGAAGACGGGGAAATGATGGGTAAAACCACATTGAATACAGCCCTGAGTAATATGAAATTAGAGTTCAGGATGCATACTCTAAGAGCAACTGCATCCACTGTGGCTAATGAGAATGGTTTTAATAAGGATTGGGTTGAATTACAACTTGCCCACGTTTCAGATAATAAAACAAGGGCATCGTACAATCATGCTCAATGGTTAAATGATCGTAAAACGATGATGCAATGGTGGGCTGAACATGTAGATAGTTGGGATAAAAATAATAATCTATAGTATAGGTATAAATTCTTTATTTTTTCGGGACTGTTCTAAATTTTGTGTAAGTACTTAATTTTCATTTATCCTTCAGAGGATAATTACAAAAGGTACTTCACATGGATGAAGCAACAATCAAAAGTATGGCTGCCGAATTGGCTAAAGGTCTAAAAACACCAGAAGACTTAAACCAAATGACAGCAGTCTTTAAAAAATTCATGATTGAAACTGCACTCAATACTGAACTTTCAGACCATCTCGGTTATGAAAAGCATCAGCCCAAGAAAGGCTCAAATAGCCGTAATGGGTTTAGTTCTAAAACCATTACAACTCAAGATGGACAACTGGCTTTAGATATTCCCCGTGATCGAGAAGGTTCATTTGAGCCACAAATTATCAAAAAGCACCAAACACGCATCACCAGTATGGATGACCAAATCCTCTCACTGTATGCAAAAGGAATGACTAATAGGGAAATTGTAGCCTTCTTCAAAGAAATGTACGATGCCGATGTGTCAGCATCTCTCATCAGCAAAGTTACCGATGCTGTGATTGAGCAAGTGACTGAGTGGCAAAATAGAGCCTTAGATAGCCTTTATCCTGTTGTCTATCTTGACTGTATTGTTGTCAAAGTCCGTCAGCACTCCAATGTGATTAACAAGTCCGTATACCTTGCTTTAGGCATCAATATGGATGGGCAAAAAGAATTACTGGGTATGTGGATTGCTCAGACAGAAGGTGCCAAATTCTGGCTGTCAGTCATGACAGAGCTAAAAAATCGAGGAGTACAGGACATTCTTGTTGCCTGTGTAGATGGATTAAAAGGCTTCCCTGACGCGATAGCCTCTGTTTACCCTCATACTGATATTCAACTGTGTATCGTGCATGTTGTACGCAATAGCCTGAGATTTGTAAGCTGGAAAGACTACAAAGCTGTTACGTCGGGTCTGAAAGCGATTTATCAGGCAAGTACAGAGGAAAATGCTTTAAAATCCCTAGACATCTTCTGTGATCAATGGAATCACCAGTATCCCAAAATTGGAGAATCCTGGCGGGCCAATTGGGAAAATATCCGAACGATCTTTAGCTATCCAGCCGAAATACGTCATGCAATTTATACAACAAATGCGATTGAGTCGTTGAATAGCGTAATACGCCATTCAACGAAGAAAAGGAAAATCTTTTCATCTGATGACTCAGTAAAGAAGGTCATTTACTTAGCAACATCAAATGCTGCGAAGAAATGGACGATGCCAATTCAAAATTGGCGTTTAGCAATGAATTGGTTTACGATTCAGTTCGATGATCGATTAAAAGATCATTTATAAAAAATGGAACTTACACAAAATAATTTACAGGCTCATTTTTTCCCAAAAAATATGTTTAAAAAGTTAGATACATAAGTTGAAAACAACTCTATGTATCTAAACTTAATTCTATTACATTCTCACTTCCAAATAGATTATTCACTGTTACAAGTGCTGTATCAGATAATGTCTGAGTAGCTAACACAGCCAGTCTCGTCATTGGGCGAGAAATCGATACATAGAAAAGATTACGAGCTCTATAAAAACCTTTTGTGTTTGCATTAGTCAACTTTTTAGTCTCAAGCAACTCGAGAAGCTGTGGCCATTTATAATTATTCCATCCACCACCTAAAACTACTAATACATTCTCAAACTCTGCCCCCTTAACACTGTGCTGAGTTGCAAATGGAGTTTGCTTTTCAATAAACTTTGTAACTTCGATTACTTCTTTATATGGAATTTCTCTTAATTTATTATAACGAAGTAGTGTTGAAGACATTTCCGTGTCAGGTGAATTTCTTAGAGAAATAAGCTCATCGTCTCGTCTAAGCACTCTATCTGGGGGGGAGGGACGTTTTGTCTGCTTAAGATGATCTATCACTTGCCCTATAGTCCCCTCTTGTCTTAGTTTTAATAATTGATCCATATCCCGTCGCCAACAAGATTTATCTTCATGCTTCGTTATTGCAGGCCTTGAGCCAAAGATTTTAAACATCTCACCATAATTTGATAAGCTATAGCTAACACTCATTGGTTCAACTATTTCTGCAAAAAATTTTATTACAGGGTCTTCTTTTTTAGCAAATTGATCATTACGTCCGTCAAATACTTTAATTAATTGAGGGTATCCTTGTTCAGATGCTAAAACATTATGGCTTAACATCAGTATCTTAGTTTTTTCAATATCCCACCCCTCATTTTGTAGCCTCTGTATCAAACTTGTACGAGTAGATCGAGCTATATCTATTGGTAAATCATCTTTAGAACTTCTCTCATCTGTTCGTTTCCCCTTATAAGAATTAGTATGAAAAAATCTAGCTTCACCTTTTGCATCTGGCGAACTGACAGCTTGTGGTAAGTCTAGTCTTAAATTATTTAATATATCTACAATTGCTGGAACTGATCGAAAATTTGATCCCTTTGCAATCTCTTCGATTGGATACTCTGCCAATTCATATTCACTACCATAAATAGTCTGCCAATGGTCTCCAAAAAGACCAAAAAGTGGTCCCACCTTTGGTTTTAAGAAATACTCTGTAATAGCATCCATAAATTGGCGATTGGTATCTTGATATTCATCAATAAAAACTACCGGAAACTGATTGCTAAATATTTTCCGAAACTTTTCTTTACTTAGTAATTTAGCCATCATCGTTGGGATATCATCATGACTCAGTGTAATTTTCTGATCATTAACACCAAAAAAGCCCAACTCGTATTCCACTGATTTAGACCCAATGCCACCACCTTGTTCAACTTTTTCTTTTCTTGAATCATCTTCAATAAGAATCTCTCTTATGGCTTTTTGAAATTGGCGCATAAAAGCCCATGAGAATCCATGTATAGTATCGACTAAAATTGCTGGATGGTCTTCAATTTCTTGGGCAATCTCATTTCTTGCAACTTCCGTATAAGTAATACAAGCTACTTTTTTACCTGTTTGCGTTAATGATCTACCACGCTCCTTAATAATGGATTTTAGAGCATGAACTAAAGAAAATGTTTTTCCCGCACCTGCGCCAGCTTCTAGCCGGAAACTTCGTCCTGCTTTTATAGCTGCATTAATTTTTGCTTCAGCTAGTTGAGCTGCAATTATTGCTGGATTGTCTAGAATCTCACTCATGCTACTTATTCGCCTGTAGTTAATTCATAGTTTGATTTTTTTATAGTGTCCATTTCAGATAACCAAATTAGACCTTCCTTGATATATCTTGGTGCCGACCAATCTTCTATTAGAATTGCATATTCTAAGGCGAAATCAGATTTAATAAGCCCTTGTGCTTTTTCCCAAGCAGCAACAGCAATATCTTGTCCTTCAGGTAATTCAAATTTAGAAAGATTAGCTAATATGAAAGCATCCTCATAACTTCTAGCGCATATATTAGTTTCTGGATCTTCTGGTATTTGATATGCAATTCTACGGAACTTAATTTGTTTCTCTTGAGCAGTTTTAGCAATCAAGACTGACGGGGAAATTTGACTATCCTCATTTTTAGCTTTTTTCTTAACTTTACCAGTATCATCGACTTCTTTAGGATAAAACCAGTTTTTAATGGCAGCATTAGATGTATTCTGACCATCAACTACTGGGCATTTCACCCATGCATCTTCCTGTTTTCCATTCTTAGTTATTTTGCCTTTTTTTGTTGAATCTAGATCAGTGATTACTAACGTTTTCAACTCCAGAAAGTCAAGGAGTGGATAAAAAATATGCGCATGTGCTCCACCAACCTCAACACAAGTAACATATTGTCTGGCTAGTTTTTGTGGTTCATCAAGAGACTCATCAACTAATTGACATAACTTTGGCATTAATAAACGTTCTGTTGTCCCTTCAACTAAGATAGCTTTATCAGCAAAGTAAAGATCACATTTCGTTAAGGTCATATGATGTAAAAATTTTTGATCTTTAACAGAAATACTACTCAACCCCTTCTTAAAATCTTTAACCTTTGTCTGACGTACGTTTTCTATCTTATGAATTTCATTATAAAAATATCTAACAGCATCAAATTTTGCAGCATTCGCAACATGTGGGGAGTGTGTTGTGATAACAAACTGGATATTCCATTTATCTTTGTTAGAATAATTTTCCGATAATTTTTGAACAGCCACATTTAATTGATTGATAAAAACCTCCTGCATTTGAGGATGTAAATGAGCTTCTGGCTCTTCAATAAATATTAAATGAGTAGCGGGGCTAATTGATTTTGATCTATAGATTTTGTGATAGCTTGCTAACTGTAGCAACATGTAAATCAAATTACGGGTTCCTAGACCATTATACCCTTCTGGTAAATGTACTCCATCAACTCCGCTATAAACGACCTTAGTATGCCCTGATAATAATGATTCCACGTTTAATGATGTCTCTGGTCTTATCTCAGTATCATTAAGACTTGGAAATCCCATTACGTTCATAACTGGTAATAATTCTTTAAGCATGCCATCAAAGTCGAGTTGGACATTATGCTCAATATTTTCAACAGATTGCTTTAATCTTATAGCTAAATTTTGATCTGCCTCAGCAGCAGATGGTGCTGTAGCTGTCTTAAATAGCTCACTAAGCAATTTACCTATTACATCAGCATCCCCTAGTTTTGTTTTATCAAGATTTCTTTGAGCTAATACAAAGTTACATTGTAATAATGCTGTTAAAGCAGATGTGCCTTCAAAATCTCTCGTATTTGTACTATCAGTAGGATCAATTGCACTTACATGAACCCCATAAGCTTTAGACAAATTACCCTTCAAATTTTTATAAAAATGTGTACGAGGTTCAACCACTGCGGAAGATGGGGTAAGGTCAAAAAGCAAATGCATATTTTTCAAAATAGGCCGATACTCAACTCGCGCAATAGCCGTTGTAGAGTCTTCATCTAAATCAATAATAAAAGGGGATAGAGAACCTAAATCAGGAGAAAGTTTATTATATTGAAATGTAAGTATAAGAGAAATTCGAGGAAGTGTTTCGAATATTACTTCTGAACTTTCCCCCGCCTCTCTTAATTCTTTAGCTTTTAAAAATTTTTCTCGTGATAAAACTGAAAAATCCTCTAGCCGAAATCTTGTTCCAGATTCACCACAAAAACAATCAAAAATACTGGTAAAAGATGTCTTTCCACTATTATTACGTCCAACAATTACAGTTGAATTCTCTTCCAATCCGAATTCGACATTCTCAAGAAGCCTAAAACCTTCTACTTTAATTTTTTCAATGCGCATTATTATCCCCAATTATTTATTTTAAGCTTTTAAAAATTCGACTATGAATATAGCTTAATAACTAAGATATTATTATTTCTAAAAATAATAATATACAACTTAAGCATAAACTTTTTAAAGCTATCTAACATAATCTTCAAAATAGAAATTGCCATCTCTACAAGCTAACTACGACTGAGCCTTTTTTCAACACAATAGATCAGTAACGTAAACACATCGAATAGTTTTCAACTTTAATTTTACTTCAATCAAAGCTTGTCTGCCGCCCGTCTTAATATTTATCCTGATATAAGAAATCAGTTCTTAATATTTGTACCACGATACAAGCAATGTAATATAATAAACAAATAAGTTGAGTATATTACATGAAAATATCCTTGCTCATATCCTCGCTACCTACACAGAATACAACCACTCGTATGAGAGTCTGGCGATCTCTCAAAGCAAGCGGCGCAGCAATTCTAAGAGATGGCGTCTATTTGCTCCCTATTTCCCATAGTGAAAAGTTTGATCCTATTGCTAATGATGTTATCTCAGAACAAGGGGCTGCTTATATCTTTCATGCAGAACAACCCTTAAATCTTGAGCTTGCTTCTTTTTTCAGTCGGAAAGAAGAATACGATGCTCTCTATAAACAACTGTCTGAATTAAGAGATCGGCAGACCAAAGATGAAAAGAAAGAGCTGCTCAAGCAAATCCGGAAATTAAGAAAAAGTATCGATGCGCTTGTAGAAATTGACTACTACCCCGATGAAACTCAAGCACAGGTTCTAAATGAGCTTTCCTCTTTAGAACTTTCAATTGCACGTCTTGGTGAAGTGAATGAACCACTAGCAATACAAGCTCATATTCAACTTCTCGATAAAGCTAGTTATCAAAACAGAATTTGGGCAACTCGTAAAAGACCTTGGATTGATCGCCTAGCTTCTGCATGGCTAATCAAGACATTTATTGATACCTCACCAACATTCATTTGGTTAGAAACGCCAAGTGACTGCCCAGAAGAGGCATTAGGATTCGATTTTGATGGTGCAACTTTCAGTCATATCAATCATTGGGTGACCTTCGAAGTTCTTTTACATAGTTTTGATCTAGAAACACCTGCATTAAAGAAAATCGCTGAAATTGTTCATTACCTTGATGTAGGTGGGATTGAACCTCCCGAAGCAATCGGTATTGAAAAAGTTATTCAAGGAATTCGAAGTCAGATAAGTGACGATGATCAATTATTTGCATTATCGAATCACATTTTCGATGGCTTATATGCCAACCTATCAAGAGAATAATCATGGAACAAGAACTTGTTATAGAACCAGAACAAGAAATACAGTCAATTTCATTTTGGCAAGCATTTCTATTCTGGCTGAAATTGGGGTTCATTAGTTTTGGTGGGCCAGCAGGACAAATCGCTGTCATGCACCAAGAACTCGTTGAACAAAAACGTTGGATTTCTGAAAAACGTTTCTTACACGCTCTCAACTACTGCATGTTATTACCCGGACCTGAAGCTCAACAATTAGCAACCTACATAGGTTGGTTAATGCACAGGACTATAGGTGGTATTGTTGCTGGTGTCTTATTCGTTTTACCTTCTTTATTTATCCTGATCGCCCTTTCATGGGTCTATGTAAAGTTTGGTGATGTTCCTATCATTGCTGGTCTCTTTTATGGAATCAAACCAGCTGTTGTTGCTATTGTCTTTCATGCAACTTACCGGATTGGCAGCCGATCATTAAAGAATAAGTTTTTATGGGCAATTGCTGCACTTGCATTCGTTGCTATCTTTTTCTTTAACCTTCCGTTTCCTTTAATTGTTCTAAGCGCTGCAATCATTGGATACTTGGCAAGTAAAAAATATCCAAGCTTTTTTACTGGTGGAAGTTCACATCAGCAAGGTAAAAAAGATTATGGTCCAGCATTAATTGATGATGATACTCCAACCCCAGAACATGCCATATTTAGTTGGAAGCACTTAGGAAAAATTTTATTTATCGGTGCAATTTTATGGTTTACACCCATTATAGGTTTGACTCTTACCTTGGGATGGGAGCATGCCTATACACAAATGGCTTGGTTCTTTACTAAAGCGGCACTGCTAACATTTGGTGGAGCTTATGCGGTATTACCTTACGTGTATCAAGGTGCTGTAAATTTTTATGGTTGGTTGAGTCCAACACAAATGATCGATGGTTTAGCACTAGGTGAAAGTACACCCGGCCCACTGATTATGGTTGTTGCATTTGTCGGATTTTTAGGTGGCTTTAATCATGCACTTTTAGGAAGTGATCATGTATTTTTAGCAGGTGCCTTAGGTGCTGTCATTGTTACTTGGTTTACGTTTCTATTTTCTTTCATTTTCATTCTAGCTGGCGCCCCAGTGATTGAATCAACACACAATGAATTAAAGTTTACTGCACCTTTGACTGCAATTACTGCTGCTGTTGTAGGAGTAATATTGAATTTAGCACTCTTCTTCAGTTATCACGTTTTATGGCCCAATGGATTCAACCATTCTTTCAACTATGAAGCCGCATTCATTGCAATTGCAGCATTCATCGCCTTGTTCCATTTTGAAGTCAAAGTCATGTATGTGATTTTTGCCTCTGCATTCTGTGGCTTGATTCTATATATTGGTGCATAAACTTATAGTTTTATTTCTTAATAAAAAAGGAAGCTAAGCTCACTGCTGTCCCACAAATATCACAAGAAGAACCTCAATTGAGGTTCTTCTTGTTTTCGCCATTTTTTATCAGGCACAAAGAGTGACCTTAAAAGTTTCCTTTCAAATAAATTGACCTGAATAATTCTCAGTAAACGCTGAACACTCCATCCTTCTTGTGCCATGTGTTTAGCGAAGTTCACCAGCAAATAGGCAATTAATGCAATCCATATTTGCGTTTGTATCGCATTGCGGCTTCGACCTAGAAATGACTTCAGTTTTAAATTCTGCTTGATGGCTTTAAAGAATAACTCAATCTTCCAGCGATCTTTATAAATTGCAGCAATGGTGGATGCTGCCAGATGAAAGTTGTTGCTCAGAAATTCGAATGTTCTTTTCTTATCTGTATCATAAAACTCTATACGTCTTAATAATTCAGGTGCGCCTCTTTTCTTGGCATGCGCACTGCTCAATTCAATACATTCATCCGCAATAATCCCTTTAGTCTCTAATACGCTGCGGCTTGATTTAACTTGATAAACTGTCTTTGGGCGTAGCCGGGTTACAAAGCTGACGTTCTGAAGTGTCAACTGAGCAAACCATTGATAATCAACATATCCTTTATCAAAGACGATAATGCTGCCAGCAGGAAATTTAAATGCTCTGCCTTGCACCATATCATTTTCAATACCATCCCCAAGCGCTACAAATTCAGGAATGGTATTGCTGTGATTTAAGCCAACACTGAGTTTAATACTGGCTTTGGATTCATGCACTTTTGCCCATGCGCACAATGACAGTGAAAGATCAATATGACTGGCATCTAGTGAATACAGCGGATTTTTGAATCTAAATTTATGTGCAGTTTTAGAGTTTTCACAGCGCTGAAGCAGCTGTGTGAACAATTGCTGATACAGGCTGGCGGGCTGTTCTTCGTTGAGTCTTGCTAAGGTGCTTCGCGCAATTCTCTTCGCGCCAAGATGATAGAGCTTTTCCTGCTGGGATTCGAGATTGGATTGAATGTCTCTTAAGCTTTGCCGACAAGAAAGTTGGGACATCAATATGGCAACAAACTGATCCCAGCGGGTGGCTGATCTTAATTTTTGCCCAGAGTGGTGCAGTTTAGCCAGACGTTCAAAATCTTGTCTTAGAATGGGTTTGAGTAATTGATGAAATACGGTATTCTGATGTGACAAAACCTGAATCCTTGTAGTTGAAGTGTTTGTTCGCACTTATATTTTAACTACTTTGGACTCAGGTTTTTTTATTTAAGTTTAACTATGGGACAGCAGTGAGCTAAGCTTCCTTTTTTGTACCATTAGTGGCAGTGACGATCCCCTGTCTTGCTATTCGTATGGCAGCCTGAAGAATCCGTACCACCTGAATGAGCAAAAGCATTTGTTACCGCAAGCCCCATTAAACATACAAAGATTAGTTTTTTCATGTTGTTCACCTTTTTTATTGAACGATAAAACAAGTTTGAAATTGTACAACAAATAAACGGGTTACTTCTAAGCCATTAGTCGAAAAGAATTATTTAGGCCACTTTTGATGATAGTCATCAATCACATACTCATGCACATGTACACCATTGACTTGGTGCTGAACCACATGATCGTGGTCTGCGGGTAAATCATCATGGCTATGTGCTAGAAAATCTTCATCTTTAGTTGTCCATAAACGTAATGCAAGAATGAGAGCAATAATCGCAATAACAGCCATCGGAATAAAAGTCTGTAATGTGCCTATATTGGTACTTAACCATCCAACTAATGGATAAGTAATTAACCAACAAGCATGAGAGAAAGCAAATTGGGCAGCAAACAATGACGTTCTATTCTCACTCGATGCAGACTTGCGAATTAAACGGCCTGTAGGTGTTTGTGAAACAGAATATCCAATACCAAGTACAAACCAGAGTGCAAGCAAACCATTATAGGATGTAATGAAATAACCACTTAACAGCCCGATTACAAGAATTGTTGTACCAGTCAACATAACTGATCGATCAGGAAATTTATCCAATATCTTTGGCAAAACAAAAGCCGATAACATTGATCCAAGACCAAATAAACCAAATGCCCATGTCGTTGCATTTTCAGTAAGTTTAAATGTCGATTGAACCAGTACAACAGTATTTACAATCACAACCGCACTCGCCGATGCAATTGCTAGATTTAAAGCAAGCAAAGCCTTAAGTCTTGGCGTATTAAAATAAATTTTAGCTCCCTGCTTTATACGACTATAAACACCTCTAAATTCAGGTACTTTGGCAACTGGTAATTTTGCACTTACTACAAACAAAGCAGAACCGATAAAACCCAATACTGTTCCTAAAAACAGATTATGGTAGCTCATGACAGTGAGTAAGAAACCTGCCAGCATTGGACTGATAATATTTTCCAAATCATAGGCTAAGCGAGACAATGACAAAGCATTGGTATAGTCTTTTTCTTCAGGAAGAACATCTGGAATCATTGCCTGAAATGTTGGTGTAAATGCAGCAGAAGCAGATTGCAAAATAAAAATGAGAATATAAATTTGCCAAATTTGCGTCACAAACGGTAGACACAATGCTGTTAATGCTCGAATAACATCTAGTCCAACCAATACTTGTTTTCTTGGTAATCTCTCAGCAAATGCAGATGCTATAGGTGCTACACCGATATAAGCAATCATCTTAATTGCCAATGCAATACCGAGAACTTGGGCTGCGTCTCCCTTTGCAATATCGTATGCCTGTAAAGCTAGGGCGATTGTGATTAACCCCGTTCCGATTAGCGCTATTACTTGGGCCAAAAACAAATGCCGATATGTTGTGTTTTTTAGTACTTCTAGCATCTTATGGATTCCTTTTAGAACCTGACTTCTTTAGCAATTGAATCTCCTTGGAATATTATTCCAAGGAGATTGATCAAAACTTAAAAGACTTTCTTCATTTCACTAAACTGCCCTTCTACAAGTAGAGTTACAGTCACTGGATTTTCAGTACGGTTACGCCAGAACCAACCATGTTTGCCATCAAAAGCTGCCTTTAAGACGCCCTGCTGAGTTGTCTCATTCTTTCCTTTACCATAGCCATGATAGAACCCTTTAGGAGCATTCACTGGATCACCATGAGTATCATAGTTAAGACCGCCTCCTACTGCTTTCCAATCAAAGTTGACACTTGCACTTTGTGGCATTGTCAGTTTCACTTCGGTTGCTTGGCCCGGTTTAAGCTCAATACTAATGCTCTCTTTATTAATAGCAGGCATAATCATTTGAGCATTATCAGCTGCCGTTTGAGTCGAAGTTTCCACTGATATTTGTTCAACACTATTCACTGCCTGTGCAGCATTGATACCATTTTCCGACTCTTCAGCTAGTGATTGTTTGATTTCTCCCATTTTCGTTAAACCAAGCACTTTACCCATACCTGTCGGATCAATTGCATACTCCGCAGGCATGACACAGGTAACTAGCACAACAACAGCACTTACGGCAGCAATTGCTTTTGATTTAATTAACTTTTTTGATGAAGGTAATTCGATATCTTTTGGAATTTCAGCGTTATACATAATTTAGATCCTTATTGAGTAATGAAGCCAGTAAGTTGATAGCCAACAAGTAAAAAACCGAGAAACATGAGGAAGACATTGCTTTGATAAGCTGTTTTAAAGAAATAAGGTGTCTTTCTCCAAAACGTCATTAATAACAAGATGATGCACAGAGCCATAAACTGACCTAATTCAACCCCAATATTGAATGAGATTAAATTTGCCAACAGTCCATCACTCGGAACTTCATATTCCTGAATTTTTACTGCGAGTCCAAAACCATGAATCAGACCAAAAATTAAAGTCGCGATTTTCGTGTTTGGTTGAAAACCAAACCAACGTTGATAAGCCCCCAAGTTATCAAGAGCCTTATAAACAATTGAAAAACCAATGATTGCATCGATGATGTAGGCGTTTATCGAGATGTTGTAATAAACACCTACCAGCATCGTAATCGAATGCCCAAGTGCAAATAGGCTGACGTATAAGCCGATATCTTTCATTCGATATAAAAAGAAGATAATGCCAACAAGAAATAATAGATGGTCATATCCAGTGACCATATGCTTCGCACCCAAATAGATGAATGGAATTACTTGAACGCCATAAATTTCTTGAATATAGCCCTTATCACCTTCTGCTACTCCATGAGCAAAAAGTGTAGGACTTACCAATGTAATGAATAAAGCAAGTAATAGCTTTATGTAAGCACTTAATTTCACAATGTGTGAAGCAATAATTTGCATGTATATCAAACTCCAAAATTTAAAATGAATTGAAAATCCATTAACTTTTTGGGCGGTTTAAAAATACGACTCACCATCAGATAAACATATTCTTTTGACCAATCTAGAATCGATATCCCCTTTAAGAGATGGGCTAAAGCGGTCGATTTAAGTGCGTCATAGCCAACAAAATGTTCATAGTAATTATCTTGGTGACTATGTGAATGTTGTTGACTTATCTCATGATGGTGAGAGTGAATTGCATCAATTGAAACGTGTCTCTGAAATTCATTTACAGTTACATGCTCATTAAAGTGCAAACATAAAGCGAGACTGATCATGCAGACTAGCCACATCATCACAAATTTGCTTTGTTTATCTCGCAATATATTTGTCATTAAAGATGCCCCTAAACAACCTGTTCAGCAGCATCGTTTGATTTTCTTGACCTACCTTGGTTAAACCACACATATAAGGTTGGCAAAATAATCAAAGTCAGTAAGGTTGATGAAATAATCCCACCAATAACGACAGTTGCAATTGGGCGCTGAACTTCAGAGCCAATGCCTACGTTTAAGGCCATCGGAATAAAACCTAATGAAGCGACCAAAGCTGTAATCAACACGGGACGGAGTCTTTCCATTGCACCATGTTTCACTGCATCAATGACACTTTCACCTTGAACTCTAAGTCGCTGAATGGCTGAAACAAGAACCAAACCATTCAGCACAGCAACACCCGATAAGGCAATGAAACCCACAGCCGCAGAAATGGAGAATGGGATATCACGTAGTGCTAAAGCAATCACACCACCTGTTAGTGCAAATGGCACACCTGTGAATACCAAGATACTGTTTCTAACATTACCTAAAGCCATATAGATCATGGCAAAGATCAGAATTAAAGCAATCGGTACTACAACCATAAGACGATTTGAAGCAGATTCCATTTGCTCAAACGTACCGCCCCAAGTCAGCCAATAACCATCTGGTAATTTAAAATCAGCAGTCAGCTTAGATTGTGCTTCTGAAATGTAACTACCAATATCAGTTCCACGAACATTTGCTGTAATGACGATACGACGTTTACCATTTTCGCGAGAAATCTGGTTTGGTCCTTGAACATTTTTTAACTCGATCAATTCTGATAAAAGAACACTCGAACCATCAGCTAAACTCACAGGAATCTGATAAAGCTTCTCTAGGTCTGTTACCGAGTTTTGGTCCATGCGTACCACAATGTCGAACTTTCGATCTCCTTCAAACACCTTACCTGCTGTCTCGCCTGTAATTAGACTAGAAACCTGTTTTTGCACATCCTCTGCATCAAGCCCATAGTTGGCAATCATGTCTTTTTTCAGCTCAACAGAAACCATGGGTAAACCAGACATCTGTTCGACTTTAAGATCAGCAGTACCATTGACTCCCTCTAAAATCTTAGCGGCAGCGTTTGCTGATTCAAGTAACTGTTCCAAATCATCACCATAAATTTTTACGGCAACATCGGTTCTGACACCTGAAATAAGTTCGTTAAAACGCATTTGAATCGGCTGTGTAAACTCATAATTGTTTCCATATACGCCTTTAGATACGCGTTCAATTTCAGCAACAACCGCAGACTTTTCCTTATCAGGATTAGGCCACTGACTACGAGGTTTCAGCATGACAAAGTTATCTGCAACGTTAGGTGGAACAGGATCAGTCGCAATTTCAGCAGTCCCTACTTTGGCAAAAATAGTCTGAACTTCTGGAATTTTCTTAATCTCTTTTTCTAACGTGTATTGCATTTCAATTGCTTGAGTCAACGACGTGCCAGGGATACGCAAAGCATGTAGTGCCACATCTCCCTCATCCAAGGAAGGTATAAACTCTGAACCTAAACGAGTCGAAAGACTTGCACTAAAAACAAAGAAAATAGAGACAAAAGCAATTAGCAAATATCTGTGATTTAAAGACCAATCTAAAATTGGGTTATAAAACCTTTTGATACCATGAACGATTTTTGACTCTTCTTCTTTAATTTCACCGGTAGTGACCAATGCCACCATTGCAGGGACAAACGTAATTGAAAGTATCATTGCTGCCACTAAAGCCATAACCACTGTTGCAGCCATTGGTGTAAACATCTTTCCTTCAACACCAGTCAAAGTCATTACAGGTAGATACACCAAGATAATGATCAATTGACCATAGAGAATCGCTTTGCGGGATTCTTTAGTCGCCTCAAACACAGTCGTAAAGCGTTCTTGCCTTGTTAAAACTCGCCCAAGCTCTTTTTGTTTAATTGCCAACTTTGCTAAGGAAGCCTCAACAATTACAACAGCACCATCTACAATAATCCCGAAATCTAGTGCCCCAAGACTCATAAGGTTTGCACTAATTTTTTGGTTCACCATACCTGTGATTGTCATCAGCATGGATAATGGAATAACTAGAGCTGTAATCAGCGCAGCACGGAAATGACCAAGAAATACAAACAGAACAACGATTACTAGAATCGCACCTTCTAAAAGATTCTTTTTCACCGTCTGTATCGTTGCATCAACCAAAGTTGTACGGTTATAGACCGCTTTTGCTTCTACACCTTCTGGTAATGATTTTTGAACTTGCTGTAGTTTTTGATCAACAGCATGAGCAACATTTCGTGAGTTCTCACCGATAAGCATGAATGCTGTACCCAGTACAATTTCTTGCCCATCTTTAGTTGCGGCACCTGTACGTAATTCGTGACCAATAGATATTTTGGCAACATCTTTCAATCTGAGGATATAACCATTGCTCGTCGTAATCGGGATATTCTGGATTTGCTCAATTGAGTTAATTTGAGAATCAGAACGAATCAAATACTGTTCACCATTTTTCTCAATATACCCCGAGCCTTTATTCATGCTGTTCTTAGAGATAGCCTCTAAAATCGCCTTCTGATCCAGCCCTATGCTACGTAAATAAGCATAATCAGGTTGAACTACAAATTGTTTGAGATAACCACCAATGGTATTGATTTCATTAACACCCTCTACATTTCGAAGCTGAGGTTTAATCACCCAGTCTTGTAAGGTGCGTAATTCCGTTGGTGAAAGTGGATTAGGATTGTTCTTGGCATTTTCAACGGTATACATGAAGATTTCGCCAAGTCCTGTAGAAACAGGCCCCATAGAAGTTGCAATTCCAACGGGAAGATTTGGTGTCACCCCTTGTAGCTTCTCATTCACTAATTGTCGGGCAAAATAAATATCCGTCCCTTCTTTGAAAATTGCCGTCACTTGTGACAGGCCATACCGAGAGACTGATCGGGTATAGTCTAAATTTGGAATACCAGCTAAAGCCGTTTCAATAGGATAAGTCACCTGAGACTCCATCTCCATTGGAGAGAGTCCTTGAGCTTCACTATTAATCTGAACTTGTACATTCGTAATATCGGGAACAGCATCAATTGGTAGCTTAAAATAGTTATAAGCCCCCAATGCACCGACAAATAGGAATACGATGAGTACAAGCCAACGATTCTTAATCGAGAGTTTAACAATCTGATCAAACATATTCGCTACTCCCCTTAATGGTCATGAGTAGCGCCAGATTTACCTAGCTCTGCTTTTAAAAGATATGAATTTCCTGCGGCATAAACCTGTCCTATTCGTAATCCAGATTTAACTTCCACATACCCATTGTATTTATCGCCAAGCTCCAGAGGTCGAGCTTCAAAATCGTTACCAACACGAATGAATACCACGTCCCAATCACGGAAATTCTGTAACGCATCTTCACGTACAACCATTGGCTTTTGACTTTGATTTTCAAAAATTTGAGCCGTGATTAACTGTCCAGAACGCCACTTAAACTGATTTGGTATCTCAATAAATACCTTCGCTGTACGTGTTTTAGTATCGATGACATCACTAATATATTTGATCTTGCCCAATGCCTCTTCTGTGCCTGTCGGACTTTGAGGTTTAACTTTGACTCTGTTTGTAGGGTTTATAGCATTAAGCTTGTCAGCAGGAACATTTACTACCGCCAAGAGTTGCGAAGTATTTGCGATTTTAAAAATAGGGGTTGAAGAGCTTACATTAGATCCAACAGCACCAAGGATTTCTAATATTGTTCCTGACATTGCTGCACGAACTTCAACTGTTCCATTACCTGAACCGCCATAAGAGCTTATTAAGTTATTCAACTCATTTGCACGAGTTTGAGCAGCATCAAAATCTCTCTTTGCAGAAATATAATCAATCTCAGGTGATACACGCTTTTGCCATAATGCTCGTTCTTGTTCCATTTTTTGTCGAGCAAACTGTAGAGTATCCAAAGCAACTTTACGATCCGCATTCAAACGAATTAAATCTTGGCTTTGGACAACAGCAAGTAAGTCTCCTTGACTTACTTTATCCCCAATATTACGGTAGGTTTTTATCAGTGTTCCACTGGCTTTTGGTGCAACAAGGCTTTCAAAATTATCAGGAAACTTCAACTCACCTTTCAGTTCCAAAGCATTTTCAAACATCATTGGTTCAACTTTTAAGAGCTCTAAACCACTGCTCTTAATACTACTGTCTAACATGGTGACACGACCTTCTTTCGTATCCCACTTCCAAGTATGTTTTTTCCCTTGATAATCGACATTTACAACCATTAAAAACGAATGTGGCTCATAGACAATTTCATTTCCAATCAAGTAATCACTCTCTGGTTTAAATTGAATATTTTGCTCAGCATCTAAACGCTTAATGTATATATTCGCTTTTAAGTCTTCAGGTTTAAGCGGCTTGTCATTCAAATACCCATAAACACGGAGGTGTGGTTCCACTCCTTCTTCAAATATCTTAACCTCAGCAGAGAAATCTCCATCTCGATACAACCGACCACCGTGAGGTCCTTTCTCATCTCCAGCTACAGCTACTTTTTCTTCGGCGACCTCACCATGTCCACTCACTTGTGTCTTATTACCGGTTTTATACCAAGCAATAGCACATAAGACGATAAGTAAGGCAACGACACCAGTTGCAATCAATGTATTGGTTTGTTTATTCATATTCTTGCCCTTATTCTTGATCTAAATGAGTAATGTAGTTGCGCTCGACTTCTGCAATTTCTGTCTGCAAAGCCAACCACAAATCGAATCGAGCAAGATGTTTGTCTAGCCAAATTTGCTTGATGTTATTGAACTCAAGTAAAGAGTTTTTCCCTGCTTGGTAACCCATCTCTGCAATTCGCAGGCTTTCATTTGTTGCGGGCAAAACGGTTTGATCATATTGCTTAATCGCATCAATTAAATTGGAAACCTCAATAGATTTGTTTTCCAATTCAATTTTAGAGTTACGACTCAAAAGCATAGACTGTGTTTCTGCTTTCGTATGCTCTGCTTGAGCAATCGCAATATTGCCCTTATTTCGATTAAAGATATTGAGGGGTATTGACGTTGAAACTTGGAAGACTTTGTCATTGGTTTCTTGGTAGTTCCTAACCCCGACTCCCAAAGTAATATCTGGTATTGCTTCTTTGCGGGCCAGTTCAAACTGAGTCTTTTTCAGCTTCGAACTCAGCGTTGCTTCTTGCTCAGACAAACTTATTTTGTTTGTGAAATTAAAGCTTAACGGAACCTCCAATGCATTACTTGGCAGGTTGGAAGTGAACTTAGAACACAGATTTTTCTGGAACTGAATCTTCTTCACTTCATTTTGATGGCGCAATTTCGACTCAGATGAAAGTGCTATGCTTAGCTGAGCATCGGAAGGAATTACTCGCCCGTACTTAAGCCGTTCGGAAAGAACGTTAGCTTGTCTGGCATTCAATTTACTCTCAGAAGAATAAATTTCAGCACGCTGAGTAGCTACATACCAATTCGCCATACAGATTCTTAAATCTGCTTTGAGTTCAGCCTGACGCTTTGCTATTTCGAACTGATTACGATCACCTTGAAAACTCGCAATCTGTTTTCTCAAGGAAAGTTTATTACTAAGAGGAATCTCTTGTGACAGTCCCAATAAGGTTGTTGGGCCATCCAAATCCTTCAGTTTAGAATTACCGAGATTATCCAACTCCACATTGAAAGTCGGATTATTTAATCTACCAGCAAACTTTTGATTAATTTCATAAGCTTGCTCGGACTGCTTTAAGCTATTGAGTACAGCATCACTTGCGATTACCTGCTTTTGTAGTTCAGCATAATTCGTTTCTGCGAATACATTTGCTGCTGTTGCTACAAATCCACAGGTAAGAAATATCTGATATTTTTTAGACATGACTTTACCTATACAAAAAAATTAAAATTAATTTTTGTATAGAAAAATCAATTATGTAGGACGATTAAGTTTTTAGAGTAGGTATAAGAATTACTAAATATTAGAGGGGATCGCCGCTTTAAAAAGGCTCGATAAATAGGCTTTTCAAAAAGCTGGAAAAAGAATAAAACTAGTGGAAGTGCGAAACTCAGAATAAAGACTGGATCTATGCTTAGATCACTATCAGAAGAAATTGGTTTTACTGAATGATGATAAATTGGCTCATCAATGTTCTTCCAGCTATGTGCTTCAGCGTCATGATCAGTAGAGTTTTTAAGAGAATCACTATAATGCTGCAAAGACCAATGACTTGATGCATCATCCTCAACGACAATACTTAACTCATGTTGGTGTTCAATATTCTCAAGTAAGACAGGCGCCCACGCATGAACTCCGGTAATTGTTATCGTAAACAAAAACAGGATAAATGCGAGTATAAGCTTAGACAACCTACTTGAACGCATAGCGATGGAAATACTACTGATTTGCTAACAAAATACTAAAAAGTTTTATTAAAGTAAATCTCTCTCCTCAACATTTGAGAATGAATATGTTCGAAACTATTACCAATATCAGCAAAAGGAGTATGAATAAGCTCAAATCCGATCTATCTAATACTTACCCATTTTTTAGGGCAGCTATTAAGCTAAATTTGAGCTAAGTTTTCTACAGTCGTCAAATCATCCGCTACTGCTAGATAAGTATGTAATTATTAAATTCGGCATTAAGCAAAAAATAAGGGAAAAACTATTCCTTTATTTTTAGATAAAATAAATTTTAGGCAACATCCTCTTTAAAGTACTGATGCTTTCTTTTGGAATTATGCTTCCAGCTTTTAGCTACCTTGTAGACTGAAGATGGAAGATCATCCCATTCTTCTGGCAAACCAGAACCTCGTGCAACACGAAGTTTTAAAGGATAATCCTTATATTCGATCAAATGAAAAAAATAGAAACTACGTTCTGGATATGTACTGAACTTTTTAAAATAAGCATTCCTCATATGGGGATATCGTTTTCGGATACCATCATTAGGATCGATTTTTACAGGGCGCTGGTACTGAAATTTCAGCTTTTGCATATTACCTCCTAGTTTAAATTATCTAGAAGGGATCCTCTGCGTAGTAATTCATGTTTTAAAAACCTCTGGTCAATTATCGCTTTAGCTTTATATATTTAGCCTACCTTAGATCAAGCTATTTAAAATAATAGCCTAGCGTATCGTCTTTTGAATCTCCCCACCCCGTCCATATCTGGGTCAATTTTACATAATGCTGATTAACGCTTTGAACTTTATATAAATAGCTACGTGGTGGAGAAATATTATTCGTTCGTACTTTCTCAATTAGAATAAAGGTCTTGTCATCTAGCCATTTTACTCGAAGTGGTAAAGGATCTTGGCATTGCCCCATTTCGGCATACATTGCTGCGTCCTTACCATTTTTGGCAAAAGATAATCCCGCACATTCGGTATCTGGCAAATCTAAGACCAGACGCTTTCCTACTAGGCTTTCTTTTGCACCAGCACAAGCTAGTGTTGAAAGACTTAAACATAATCCTGCGAATATTAATTTTTTCATTTGATTTGACTCTTTATTTATTTGGAAGTTAAAACACATTGTCAATAAAGCCACACTGTAAAATGTGTTGTGAAGAATTGACTGGGTTGTCATAAAGACTGATAAAAGCAATCATATCATTCAGATAAGAAGTGTCACGTTTATAGGGCTGGCTATAAATATAAATCTGTTTGGGTGTATAGATCTTTTGATTTTGGAAGACTTCGCCATTAAAGACCTTTAAATGTGGATATTGCTGAAAGACTTTTTGGGTTTTACTTCTATTTTGATCATCATGCATAGAAGCTTTATCCCACTGCTGTTTAAAGCTTTTGAATTGCTGCCCTGTATGGCGACTGAATTTAATATTTAATCCGCTCTCAATTTTTTGTTTAGTTGTGGCGATGTCATCTCGACGATAGATCGATGTACTTGCTCCTGCAACACTGACATGCATTGAGGTCTCAATGCGTTGAATCGGATTGCTTTTGTTTCTAGGACGATAGACGGTTGTTTCAGGGCAGTCCTGACAGAAATTTTCATCGTCTGAATCATCGATAATGGTCGTCTTTTGCTTGCTATATTGCTTTTGAAATTGTTTCTGAAGTTTGGCGATCGCTGGTGTTGGTATATCTGCCCTGTCACCCAACGCCAGTTGGTTATTAAAAGATTGTTCATTTTCAGTCCAATCCAGACAGGATAAGCCTTGCTCCAGTGTTAAAGATGAGGCAGAAATAGGTTGAGCCGTCGCGGTGTGTATCATGAGCAGCGAGATACTCGTGACAAGAAATTCTTTAATCATACATCTCATTTTGTTGTTGTCCTTATTTTCGCTTACCGATCATTCACGTTAAACCAGTAGGAATATTCTTTAGGCTGACCATTCACCAAGACATTGCTGAGTTTGACATCGTAGATCACGTTCAATTTCAAATCGTCAAAGTTAAACTGGATATGGTTGGGAACTCCGATATTTTCATAACGGATATTACTGATCTTCTGTTTAGCACCACTACTTCGTTCAGTGACAACAACGTTAGCTTTGGCGTAGTCCACATTGCGATTGGCAAAGAAATTCTTTTGATCGGTTAAAACTGAAATCGAGAGAATTGAACCCGCCATATAATATTTGGCTGGATAGTTGTGGTAGGGATAGGCAATCACACCGAGTGGTGCAGTGGTTGGATTATCGAAGGGATAAACCACTTTGTAGGACGTACCGACCACATAAGGGAATCGGGTATCCTTGAATGATGGTGCATTGACTGAACCATAAGCCGATTTTTTCAAGAATGGATTGAGCATCCAGAGTCGATGTCCTACATCTCCTGCAAACAGATTTAATTTGTCATGCACCATATTGGTAATGCTTTCCGCAGGTGAATAGTCATATTTATTCTGTCTTACCCCCATTTCTAGGCTACTGGTTCTTGCACCCACCGCACCAATATCGGAATAGCAGTTTGTGTTGGCTTCGGGGTAATGGGTCAAGATGTTGTTTGCCGCAAGAACCAGTGCGGTCTGCATCATCTCATCTTCACGGGCATCGTCGTATGTAATACTTGGCAACCCATGCAAGGAGCGAACTGTATTGATTTCACTCAAGAATTCATTTCTAAACTTTGCACTGAGCTTACCCGCATAACAGTTATTAATATTGGGGGCATCACTCATAGATGAAGCCTTAAACACATCAAAGCTGATGGTTTTACTCTCTGCTACCAGTGTTTTGGTATCACCCTCTTGGGTGAGTTTAAGAGTACATACACCCGCCCCAATCCCCTTGAGTTCGCCCTGACTATACGTACAGGTTGATGAAGAAAGGCTGCTAATCGTGACGGGAAGTTTGGCACTGGATTCAGTATCCAGTGAATACACACTATCCGTCAGGATGTATTTGATTTTGAGTGGGGTAATGGTTTGCTCGACCTTAGTTACACAAACATTATTTTCTAGATATTGATCGGCAGCACAAGTCACATTGACGGTCATGCGGCTATTGAGTGGTAGAACTTTTGTTGTACCAGCCTGTGTCAGTGCCAGAGTACACTGTCCAACCTTTAGGGCTTTAAGTTCACTATCATTTACACTACAGATGTTGGGGGTATTACTGCTAAAAGTCACTGCCAGACCTTGATCTGTTTGCAGCGATAATGGATAGCTTTGACCTTGGATCAGGTTACTCAATGAGAATGCCTGAATATTCTGCGGCGCCTTATTTCTACATGTCCCCTCTTCTAGATATTGAGTTTCAGCACAAGTTACAGGCTTAGGATTGGTACTGCCATTATTAGGATTTTCCGTTCCACCACCATTGGATGAACTGGACTCTCCTCCCGAACCACCGCCTCCACAACCGACCATGACTGTACTGATTGCCATCATCAGCACAGATGGCATAAAGGTTTTTGAAATCATCATGATTGACTGCCTTATATTTATATATTGTTATTGATAATGATCAGCCGAAAGGAGTTGACGGATTTCACTGGCCATTTTTGGGCTACGCCAAGGAAACAGCACTTTAAGGCTGTAATCTGGTTTAAATTGATCCCGTGTTCCAATATTGACTTGGAACTCACGTTTCATCGGTGTCCGATGGACTTGTTGGTTAACATGAGTTCCCATCATTGGGTTACTGATCACCGTGGTTGTCGTTCTAAAGCGATCTTCAACCAGATTGTAATGACCCACAGAGGTAATGTAGTCGAAAGGATATTTCACTAGACGTTGATCAGGCTGATCAAACAGGATGATGGTTTTGTCCTGAGAGTTAATCCAGACACCACGGTTTTGATAATTAAAAGTTTCACCCTGACGTTTCAGTTGTTCGGTCATTCCGTCAAAATAGGTATTTCCATATTGATAGAGGTAGTAAATGATCACAAACCAGAATAGGTCAAATCCAAAGAAGATATAGCCGAAAGCACCAAAGGAAAAGATTTTGCCAATGATCAGAAAGATCACAATCGGCAAGACCACACACTTTAAAAATAGCTTGGATTTCTGAGGACGGTTTTCGATTGGAATGATTTTAGGTTTGGTTAATTCAGTCATGGTTGTTCCCCGCATGTTCAATGCAATTCACAATCACCAGCAGATATAAATATAAAAAGGTCTATTTTTTTTATAGGCATGATTTAGCCATCCACCGTTGGATTGTTCTTGTTAAAAGTTTTTAATACAGCCTAAAAATTAAATTAGCCGTATAGTCCTCGTTGAAAAGCACAACAAGGTTGAACAGGTGGCGTGGCACAAATGAGAAAAGATAGATACAGCATGAGAAGCTCCTTGTGTTAAAGAAGTTCTACCAATTACTGTCAAATAATGGTGGCAGAACGAGAGCGGGTTGACAGACTGGAACACAAGAATCCAGCACGTCCGAAGACGTCCCCCTCCCGTTCCACCGCAGAGGGGCACGAGGGGATAAACACTAAAGGACAAGTCCCTTAATGTTCTTGTGTTGGACGGTCTGTCAAAACCGACTGGCAATGTAGGCCAGCGAGCCCATATTAATTTTATCCAGCGCTTTAGTCAATTTTAGCAATACTAAAATCTGGACAATCAGTTTGGAATAAACGCATTTAATCTAAGTTGTTGATTTTTCGCATTAGACCAAATTAAACCAAACGATTAGCTTATTTTGATTTTATGGATGGGTCTAAAATGAACTTTTCTTCTTTAGTAAAATAAAACAATAAAATAAATCAATAAATTTCCCAATCACACCTTTAAATATTTGGCTGATTGAAATGAGTTTAGTCATGTAAGTTATGATTCAGAATAGACTTATCATTTTATGAACTTATTCAATACATCTAAGGGTAGTATTCTGATTCAACCCATTCATATTAGAAAAGATTAGTGAAAGCCTTAAACATTGTTGAGGCACTGACAAATCGATCATGAATTCAGCTCATGATTAACAGCAGTCACTCTAAGTTTTATGACTTAAACACATATAAGACCTATTCAGATGAGTCCTCAAAGCAAGAAAAACAACAAACATTGAACAATGACCATCGTTCATAAACACTTCTGAAAACAGTTTCCTAGCCGTCAGCAATCCAAAATATCTTCAGGTTAATCAATAAATTATTTAATGTTAAAATATGTAAAAACATCAAATTGAATCGTTGACAGGTTAAGGTATACCCAGTTAAGCTAATCTTACACAGCAAAATCTGTGTACAGGCGTGAGAACCTGTTATATTCTACAAGCGCAAATTAATGTCGCTTATGCGGCTATTTTTTTGTCTACTGTTTAGCAGTCGTTATGGCAGCTTGACAGGGCAGCTTTTGGCTGGCCGTACCTTGTAGAACGGTATTCTCACCCCTGTTTTGCTGCCACCATTACCGTGAGAAGTAATGGAGGTAAGTATTAAAACTTATCTACAAGGAAACGACTATGAACGCAATTCTTCATGGTGCAAACACTTGCACAGCTAAAAAACTAACTGCTCAACTGATTGTTGAACTAGGTGAAACAATTTCAAATCCGCAGCGTCAAACGCTGGCCAATCTTTATATTGCAGTTGATACCGCAAATTCCTTACTTAATGAGCTTGAACAAGCACATCAAATCATTCGTCAGTGTATGCGTGAGATGGATGATGAACAAATTCTTGAAGTTGCAAAGCTCAATCAAAATAATAACCTCTCCTCTCTCTGGGCATTCCGCACACATCAACGTCAAAAGATGATTGAACGTGCACAGCGTGTACTGCTTGGAGCTGGTTATGCCCAAAGCTAATAAGAACAATCTCCTGATTTCAGGAGACTATCCTTTGATCGCTTCGCCAACGCTTGCAAAAGCGTTTGGCGTGGCTGCCGCTCATTTGCTACAGAAACTGCATTACTGTTTAGAAAATAACGAGGGCAAAACTTATAATGGTAAAAAATACTGGTTTCACAGCTATGAGCAATGGCAAACCACACTTGGCGTGTATAGCATATCAACGATTAAAAGAATCGTAGCTAAGTTAAAGCAGGCTGGAATTTTAATCATTGAAAAATTGGCACAGAATAAATGGCTACAAACCAATTTTTATACGATTAACTATAAAAAGTTAAAACAACTCATTAGCTCGAATGACAAGCAAAGAAATCAACCTAACGAGGTAGTTACAACTTCTGATCCAGTAGTAATCACACCATCCTTGGCGAAGCCTGCTCAAGCCGCGCAACCCTCTGTATTAATAAAGTCAATTCAACAGGCATTTCAAAATATCAAGGTTAAATCAAATACAGTTGAACCCTCATTAAAAGTGGCAAAAGAATCCCGTCTACGCCCCAACTTTGTAACGCCTGAATCTTATTCAGTAAAGGGATTAAGCCAACCACTCCACCCTCCTGCATCAAAGGAAATATTAAAAAATATGGCAATGAATTACCGCCATTTTTATCAGGCACTGCGACAGCAACGTGTAGATATTGCTTATGATGATCAACGTATTCAACAACTATTAAAATATCAAAAGCGAATTCTTCAACATATTGTATATATCAAACAGACATTTGCGGGACAAGAGCGTTACCAATGGCACACGGTTGAGCAATTGCAAATGGAAAATTATTTAAAGAAGTAGGTCAAATCGTACTAAGACCAATTTCAAATGATTCATCTATTAAAGTCCATAGATGGATCATTTGATTAAATCAAAGGTTGAACAAAGACTGATTAAATCCATTGAACTGGCTCATCAGAGATAACAAACTTTGGGTTTTTCATCTATATATTAAAACTCAAAATCTAGATTTTTCGATTGATCAAGATGATGTGTATTTTCCTTTTCCTGTTCACGTTTTTTAGATAATTCTAACTCATACTCTTTTTTATAGAGTTCACACAGGTTATGTTGACGAATTTCCCGAATCTCCTTTCTATAATTTGCCACCTCATCTTGATCTTCAGGGTTAGTGCTATACAATAATTCCCTAGGAACTTGAGTAACATCCATTAATTTAGTTCCATATTTTTTATTATAATCTTCATTAGATAAACATGACACCGCACTACTCACTTCTAATTGAATACCATAGATTTCTACAATCTTGGTTGGCGCATATTTTTCTAAAAATTCATTTATTATTTCTTCAGTTTTTGTTCGATAGTGAAATAATATATTACGACGAAATCCGAGCACATCCGCAGTAATTTTTAATGCACCACCTTTTTCAGGATTTTTTTGACGATATTGTTTAAAGAACTGCTCAGGTAAACGTTGTATATTATCCAGCATACTTTTTTCAGAAAATAATAAATGTAAATGTGGTTGTTCTGACTGTCCATCTAGCGCAGCTACATGATTATGAATTGCAATTGTACATGGCATTTTATATTGACCACAAAATTCATGCATTAACATTTCAGACAATTCAATACGGCGATTTTTATCCAATTCTTTTGGCAAAGCGATTGTAATATGTGATGACGTTCGTCGGGTCACACTTGTATATTGATCTGCCGCATACCAAAACTGATCGGGATGATTATCGACCCAAGCTGGCATATGATATGAAGCACAATATTCAAGCTCTTCAATCTCACTTTTATGCTTAGAAAAATATAAGGTGCGAGTAATATAGTGATAGGCACTTTTTGATAGTCGATACTTTGAATGACCGTCACTCAATTTTATTTGACTATTACCTTTAACGTTATGACTTAAATGAAAATAATACATTTTTACTTCCGATATTAATTTAACTGGAATATCGGATCCTACAAAATTTTAAAATTTCATGATTCGTTTCGTGAAGAAAAATGAAAAAAACTTAAATTTAGATCAAAAAATACACATTCAATAAAACTGCATGAGTAACAAAACCTAAAAATAAGAGTAACAGGCTGAAAAAGTTAAAAAATATCAATTTTTATCAATAAAAACAGATATATAGGCTATTCATAAAAAACGTGTAACAGCTTAACTAAATAAGAGTAACACTTAATAAAAATATGAGTAACACCAATTAAAAATAAGAGTAACACCCTATAACCATTAAAAATCATAGACTTAAAAATTAACAGGGCTGCGCAGCACGAGAAGAAGTGTCTTTTAAATGAAAGCGAAGCGAAATTTAAAAGACACGGATACGAGATATAAAAAATCTTTTTTGCATTCGCAAAAAAGATTTTTTATCTGTCCCACTATTAACAGCCATAAATTAACAGCTCAAATTAACAGAAGAGTAGTATTTTTTGAAAACCTCAACTTATGACGATTTTTTTTTAGACTCTGTGATATACCAACATTTTCTTAAGTGCAGATGGTTTAAAAATGGCTAGAGCTAGATTAACAGTAGATGAAATTACTTTAAGAGTTGAAAAAAATTTAAAACAGATAGCAAGACGTACTCATTCAGATGAGTTGGTACTTCAATTAATTCAATCTAAACCTGTAAATCAATTTACCGAAGAAGATATAATAAAATTAAAAAATAAATATCACAAAGTTTTAGAATTACAAAAACTTGAAAAGTTAATTGACTCTATCTGCTCAATCAAAAAAAGTGATCGCTCTGATATTGAAAAGGACATTGTTGATTTTAGTGGATATGAAGACCTTTCCTCTCAGACTGATGAAAGATTAAAAATAGCATTAAGGATGCTAAAAAATTATAATAAAAAAATTCCCGATGAAATTAAACAAAAAGCACACCATGAAATTAAAAAATCTTTGAATAATTCGTATAAGCAAAGAGATCAGAAGATAAAAAATAGGAAGAAAGAGAATCATGAGAAGTTTTTTCTTGGCAGTGTGCTTATATCATTTTTAAAATCTAAAGATGTTGAAATGAATTATCTTGATATTACACTTAAGATGATAGAGCTTTATCAGACTAAAAATTATTTTAGCAGAAAAGTATTTTCAGAATATGAAATAAATGAATTTAAATTTTCAGAACAAGGTAGAAAATTTAACGATAAGAAAAACGCGATTTTATCTGATCCTAAAAATCCTTTTAAATAAAAATATAGATTAAAAGAAAATGCAGTATACGTTTATCTCATTTATTTTAAATGAGCTGAGTAGTCAACGTTGTTATTACTGACAACTAACAAAAGATTATTTACTGATATAATAAAAAAATAAGTCTTTTTTTTATTTTTTTAAACATATCTCATCTTTTTTATTTTCTGCATATATCTCATCTTTTTTTGGTTTTTTTCCATATATCTCATCTTTTTTTTTTATATTTTGATAGCCTTTATTTTAAGAGGTTTTCTCTTAAAACTTTATTGAAGGAGATATTTAATGGCTGTATCTATAGACCTAACTAATACCGAACGTCGAGTATCTACTGCCGAATTCGCTTTGCGCATGAATATTTCAGAAAAGGAGCTATATGATCGAATTAAAACTGGTCGCGTGACAAGACCAATCAAAGATGGACGTAAAAATTACTGGCTTAATAGCTATGTCCTTTCCTGTATTATTCATGAGGAAAACTCCACTCTTACGTCAGAATGAAATAGCTGTTGTTCTAAGTCAAAAACGCCTGATTTTTCTCAGGCGTATTTTTTCAATATTTTCATTCATCCAATAGTTAAATTCTTATCTAATATGATGACTTTAGTTTTTAAGAGATCTAGTAGATCTATAAAATTAAAAAGGTCACAAATAAAATTTGTGACCTTTTTTGTAACAAACTTGAATGTGAGTAACATTATGAGTAAGCTTAATAAATACTGCTTAAATATTATTAAATTACAATAACTTAAACAACATGTGCGCGGTTTACATCATACCGCCCATACCACCCATGCCGCCCATATCTGGCATAGCTGGTTTGTCTTCTGGAATATCAGTAATCATCGCTTCAGTGGTCAACATTAAACCTGCAACAGAAGCTGCATGCTCAAGCGCAGAACGTGTTACTTTCGCTGGATCAAGAATACCCATTTCAAGCATGTCGCCATATACACCTGTCGCAGCGTTGTAACCATAGTTACCTTCGCCCGCTTTCACAGCATTGATCACGACTGAAGGTTCATCACCCGCGTTTGATACGATTTGACGAAGTGGTGCTTCAATTGCACGGCGTAAAATATTGATACCCACAGTTTGGTCATCATTGGCGCCTTTTAAACCGTCGAGTGCATTTACAGCACGTACCAGTGCAACACCACCACCAGCAACCACACCTTCTTCAACCGCAGCACGCGTTGCATGAAGCGCATCGTCAACACGGTCTTTCTTCTCTTTCATTTCAACTTCAGTTGCTGCACCAATTTTGATGACTGCAACACCGCCTGCTAATTTAGCAACGCGCTCTTGAAGTTTTTCTTTGTCGTATTCAGAGGTTGACTCTTCGATTTGAGCACGGATCTGTTGAACACGCTCAGCAATCGCATTGGCATCACCAGCACCATCGACAATCACTGTATTTTCTTTAGAAACTGTGATTTTATGCGCTGTACCTAAATCTTGAAGAGAAGCTTGTTCAAGTGACATGCCTACTTCTTCTGAAATCACTGTTGCGCCAGTCAAGATCGCGATGTCTTGAAGCATTGCTTTACGACGATCACCAAAACCAGGTGCTTTAACTGCACATACTTTGATGATACCGCGCATGTTGTTCACAACAAGTGTAGCAAGCGCTTCGCCTTCAACATCTTCAGCAATAATAAGAAGTGGCTTACCAGTTTTTGCAACCGCTTCTAAAACTGTAATCAATTCACGGATATTGCTGATTTTTTTATCAACAAGAAGAATGAACGGATTTTCAAGTTCAGCAGTTAAAGTATCTTGCTTGTTTGCGAAATATGGTGAGATATAACCGCGGTCAAACTGCATACCTTCTACAACATCAAGCGCATCTTCAAAGCCTGAACCTTCTTCAACGGTAATCACGCCTTCTTTACCCACGCGTTCCATTGCTTGAGCGATCAATTTACCCACAGTTTCGTCAGAGTTTGCAGAAATTGAACCGACTTGCTCAATCGCTTTAAAGTCATCAGCAGGTTTCGCTGTTGCACGAATATTTTCTACAACTGCTTTCACCGCGATATCGATACCACGTTTAAGATCCATTGGGTTCATACCAGCAGTCACTGATTTGATCCCTTCGTTTAAGATCGCCTGAGCCAGTACAGTCGCAGTTGTCGTACCGTCACCTGCAATATCATTGGTTTTGCTTGATACTTCACGTACAAGCTGCGCACCCATGTTTTCAAACTTATCTTTTAGCGTGATTTCTTTGGCAACCGTCACACCATCTTTAGTGATATGCGGTGCACCAAAAGAACGATCAATCACGACATTACGACCTTTAGGGCCTAAAGTCACTTTCACTGCATCTGCAAGAACATTGACACCTGCGATCATTTTTGAACGCGCTGAATCACCGAATTTAACGTCTTTAGCTGACATTATTTACTCCAAATTTTATATATGCTTGATCTGATTTATCAATGAGTTAAGTAAAAATTTAGCCTTCAAGTACAGCTAAAATGTCAGATTCTTTCATAATTAAGAATTCATCACCATTTACTTTGACAGTAGTACCTGCATAAGTACCAAATAACACTTTATCACCCACTTTAACGTCTAGTGCACGAACGCCGTTGTCGGTGATTTGACCATTACCAACTGCAATTACTTCACCTTGAGCAGGCTTTTCAGCAGCAGAACCTGGCAATAAAATTCCGCCAGCCGTTTTTGTTTCTTCTTCAACACGACGAATTACTACACGGTCATGTAATGGACGAATGTTGCTCATAAATAACTCCATCAGACTAAGTCTATGATTTGATAAATGATGCTTACCATGATTATTGCTTTAGCAAGCACCAAAATGAATTTGATGACACTTTTGTGGGGATGGAAAAAAACGCTTCAAGGGGAAAAATCAAAAAAAATGCTATTTTTTGTGTCTTTTTTAAACACTCAAACACTTTGCTTGTTTTTAGCTTCAGATTAATTGTGCAAAACAAAGGATTTTGTCCTTTCATCGAACCAAAAGTGCTGAATCAGTCCATCATTTGAAATTGTATTAAAACTATTCGGCAAGCCTTTATGTAAACGATAAGAGGTCGCTGTGCCCGCATGAATATCATAAACAGGATGATCAATTTTCAAATTATAGATTTGAGTTAAGTTATAGACCGCAGTTTTATGTAAATGCCCATGCAATACCCCAAATAGACCACTTCGACTCCAATTCTCAAGTGCCATTCTTCCTAGTACTGGACAATCTTTTATTCCATGTGGATCATCTGGAGAAGTATAAAAAGGTTGATGTAATACCACCAGTTTCAACTTATCATCAGGCGCGTGTTTTAAGGTTTCATTGGTTCTCTGAATTTGCTCCAGTGAAATATATCCCCGCGTATGGTAACGCCGACGAATACTATTCACTCCAACAATAAAAAAATGTTCAGTTTGCAAAGTTGGCTCTAATTCACCAAAAAAGAACTGATAACGTGCAAATGGAGAAAAAAAACGATTCCATAAATTATACAAAGAAATATCATGATTCCCTGGCACCACAATATAGGGAATTTTAAGAGAATCCAAAAACTGCCGACAATTGTAAAACTGAATAAATTTTGCACGTTGGGTTAAGTCCCCACTCACCACAATCAGTTCAGGTTGATGTTCCTGACAAAATTTTTCGATTGCAATCAGACATTCTGGCTTTTCCGTACCAAAATGCAAATCAGACAGATGAAGTAGCATCGACAGGCACCATGATACTTAATGCATTTTTTGCCACAGCAAGTGTCAAAGGCGTCTTCAACTCTTCGATTTCGCCATCTACAGCAACCGTTAAAGTTTTACTTTTTGAATCAACCACTACCTGATCAGCAGCAAAACTATAGACATCTTTGGCATGTTCGAGATCCCCTTTGATCAATTGAAATAACATGCGAAATAAACTCAATTTATCGCTTTTGGCGACCACAATACCTGCCACATGACCTTCTTCAGCACATTCAGCAATATTTAGATTCATTTCTTGTAATTGCAATTTATTATTGCCAAAAAAGACCAGCGATGTTTTAACAGGATAAACTTGCCCATCAACAGTTAATGAAAGTTTTAATTCTTTATGATCACGAATTAAGACATCAAGCCCCGATGTATATGCATTTAAAGTATGTCGACCCAAACGTTGATTATATTGCTCTCGTTTTTGAATAAATAAAGGATAGAGACCCAAGCTGGCATTATTTAAATAAATTCTGTCGTTGATCGTTCCCAAGTGAACATTTTTAGGTGTTCCCGTTGCAATCACCTCAGCCGCTTGAAGCAAATCTTGGGGGATATTTAAAACGCGCGCCACATAGTTAAACGTGCCTAAAGGCAAAATCCCCATCGGAATATCTGTGTATTTGAGCTTAGAAGCCACTGCATTTAATGTCCCATCCCCACCTGCTGCAACCACCACACCATGATCATCGCCATGATGACGCACAAGAACTTGCTGCATAAAATCGTCGAAATTATCCTCAACACTCAATTCAAAGACCTGAATCTCAAAATCATGCTGCGTAAAAATCGTCATGATTTGCTCATATACGCCTTCTTTATTGGATGCATGGAATCCAGATTTTTCATTATAAATAAGGGATAAAGGTCGAAGTGTTGGCATATTTATCGTTCTAAGCTGATGATTTATCCTATTTTTGTCCAAGAATTAGACAAATAAAATACGCTTTATGTAAAATTTAAATGATGATCATTTATTTAATCGATAATTGTTCTCAAATTTATTTTAGAATCAAGACTTTGTTTTTTATAAACATTTAATTAAAAAATAACATATATTACATATCTTAATACATATATTTAATGCCTCATAATTATATTAAATTAATGATTTATATAGAGTTAAACTATTTTTCGACCTACTACTCTAATTTAGTCTTTAGTCTTATTTTTTTTGTCATTTTATGCTTTAATAGCGCCACTTTTTTTTACTTCATCTACTTGCTGTATCTCAGCATTTAGATTTGTACTTTAGTACGTTTTTTAAATAGGCCTCACCATGACCCAAGTGAACGCACCAGAATTCGTTCGTCATCCTAAGCTTATTGCATGGGTTGAAGAAATTGCAAAATTAACCAAACCTGCAAAAATCGAGTGGTGTGACGGTAGCGAAGAAGAATATCAACGTCTGATTGACTTGATGATCGCCAACGGCACAATGCAAACACTCAACCAAGAAAAACATCCAGGTTCTTATCTTGCAAACTCTGACCCTTCTGACGTTGCGCGTGTTGAAGACCGTACGTTCATCTGTTCTGAAAAACAGGAAGATGCGGGTGCGACAAACAACTGGGAAGCGCCAGCAGCGATGCGCGCAAAACTCAACGGTTTGTTTGATGGCGCAATGCAAGGTCGTACCATGTATGTGGTTCCATTCTCAATGGGTCCTTTGGGCAGCCACATTGCACAGATTGGTATCGAATTAACTGATTCTCCATACGTTGCTGTCAGCATGCGTAAAATGGCTCGCATGGGCAAAGCGGTTTATGACGTTCTTGGCACCGATGGCGAATTTGTACCCTGTGTTCACACAGTTGGTGCGCCTCTTGCTGAAGGCGAAAAAGATGTTGCATGGCCATGCAATCCTGAAAAATATATTGTTCACTACCCAGAAACGCGTGAAATCTGGTCTTACGGTTCAGGTTACGGCGGCAACGCATTACTCGGTAAAAAATGTTTAGCCCTTCGTATCGCTTCTGCAATGGGTCGCGAACAAGGCTGGCTCGCTGAACACATGCTGATTTTAGGTGTCACTAACCCACAAGGTGAAAAGCACTACATCGCAGCAGCATTCCCATCTGCTTGTGGTAAAACCAACTTTGCAATGTTGATTCCACCAGTAGGCTATGAAGGCTGGAAAATTGAAACTGTTGGTGATGATATCGCTTGGATCAAACCAGGTGAAGATGGTCGTCTGTATGCAATCAACCCTGAAGCTGGTTTCTTCGGTGTTGCGCCTGGTACAAACACCAAAACCAACCCGAACTGTATGGCAACCCTACACAAAGACGTAATTTATACTAACGTTGCTGTGACTGATAACGGTGAAGTATGGTGGGAAGGTCTATCTAAAGAAGTTCCAGCAAACTTGACCAACTGGAAAGGTCAACCTCATGTAAATGGTGAAAAAGCAGCACATCCAAATGCACGTTTTACTGTTTCAGCAGGCCAATGTCCTTCTATTGATGCTGACTGGGAAAATCCAGCAGGTGTTCCAATTTCTGCATTTATCTTCGGTGGTCGTCGTGCCGATACGGTTCCTTTAGTATCAGAAGCATTTGACTGGGTTGATGGTGTTTATAAAGCAGCAACCATGGGTTCTGAAACTACTGCGGCGGCTGTTGGTCAACAAGGCGTAGTACGTCGTGACCCATTTGCTATGTTGCCGTTTACTGGTTACAACATGGCAGATTACTTCCAACACTGGTTAGAAGTGGGTCAGCAAGTCGGTGAAAAAGCTGAAGCTGCGGGCAATAAATTACCAAAAATCTTCAACGTCAACTGGTTCCGTCGTGATGCTGAAGGTAACTTTGTATGGCCTGGTTTTGGTCAAAATATGCGTGTGCTTGAGTGGATGATTGACCGTGTTGAAGGTCGTGCCAATGCAGTTGAAACACCAATTGGTTATGTTCCAACTTATGACGATCTTAACTGGGCAGGTACAGATTTTTCTAAAGAAGAATTTGATCTGATCACTGCACAAGACAAAGATCAGTGGATTACTGAAATCGAAAGTCACACAGAATTGTTTACCAAACTTGGTGATCGTTTACCACAAGCATTAAAAGAACGCCAAGAAGCGTTATTAAATGCGGTTAAAAACCACTAAATCAGTTAATCGCATCATAAAACAGGCCATTTAAATGGCCTGTTTTATTATGTGCAATATGCTAAGAAATATCGGCAAATAATCTTTAATATACTGATAAATTTTATTTTTTTACAACCAAAGAGAAACAAACAATGAAAAAACTTGTTCTTTGTACTTTGTCTTTACTTGTTCTTTGCAACATCACCCATGCAAATGAGGTAACAGCAAATGAAAAAGCGAAGAATCATTTCGGGGTATGTCTTATTAGTGGTGTTCCATCGCAGCAATATGTGGTCGTTAAACGTGTAAAAGTTGCAAAAGGCACCTATGGAAGTGTTGAAGAACTCTATCCAAAATTAGGCAATGCTGCGCAAAAACTGAATGCCAATGCGATTGTGGATTATAATGCGAGTCAACGTTTTGGCTTTTGGCCATGGCGTATCGTTCGTCCTGTAGCAACAGGAACAGCAGTCAGATGGAATGCACCGAATGTAGATTGTCAAAGTTTAGGCGGTAAGGAAATCTAAACGTCGATCAATTGTTTTATAGCTGCATAAATTGACTTTATGTAGCTTTTATTGATATTAAGCAATCTTGCTGTGCTGATGACCTAGAACGCTTTGAAGATAATCATCCAATAATGTCATATCAGCTTTACCAAATTTTAATCCCAGTTTACTACGCCGCCATAGAATATCATCTACTGATTGTGCCCATTCCACTTTGGTCAAGTAATCGACTTCAAGTTGATAGAGCCCGTGCCCAAAATATATGCCAAAGTCCTCCAAAGTATAGACTTCTCTGAGCAACTGCCAGACACGAGTGCCATAACTACTCGCCCAACGTGTCGCAATTTCGATTGGAATATGTTTAATTCTGAGCTGAATCCCTCGTATTAACCCATCTAAACTTTTAAAATACTCCCCTCCTGGTAATGGCTCATATTCAGTCCACGCAGTCTGTAACTCAGGGAAAAAAGGGGTTAATTCATCCAGTGCAGATTCAGCAAGTTTTCGATAGGTGGTTAACTTACCCCCAAATACCGATAGCAACGGCACCGTCTCATTCAGCATCGTCATTGCCAAAGTATAATCTCGGGTCACTGCTGAGGGTTGATCTGACTCATCATCACATAAGGGTCGAACCCCAGAATAAGTTTCGATAATATCTGCTTGAGTAATCGTGCGTTCAAAGTGCAAGTTTACCACTGTCAATAAATATTCAATTTCATCCTGTGTGATTGCGACCTGCTGCAAGTCTCCCTGATAAATCCGATCCGTCGTTCCGATCAATGTATATTCATCTAAATAAGGAATGGTAAATACGATACGTCGATCTTCATTTTGTAAAATATAGGCATAGTCTCCCTCATAAAGTTTGGGAATAATCAAATGACTACCCTGAATGTGGCGAATTTTATAAGGAGAATCCAGTTTAAGCGTATCTTTTAGAAAACGTTCAACCCACGGCCCCGCTGCATTGACCAAGGCTTTTGCACGAATTTGATACTGTGTTTGTTGCTGCTTCAAAGTTAATAACCATGTACCATCAATTACTTCTGCGGCAACACACTCAGTTCGAGTTACCAGTTCTGCCCCTTTTTCTCTAGCTTGCATCGCATTTAAAATCACTAAGCGCGCATCATCTACTGCACAATCTGAATATTCAAAGCCCAATACAATATCCTGTTTTAAAGGACTTCGTTGATCCAAGACCAAACGCTTAGATGCAGGTAATTTTTCTCGTTTTCCCAAATAATCATATAGAAATAAGCCAGAACGGATCAACCATGCTGATCGTAAATGTGGACGATGTGGCAAGACAAAACGTAAAGGACGGATAATATGCGGAGCTTTCGCCATAAGAACTTCGCGTTCAGCAAGTGCTTCACGCACCAGACGAAATTCAAAATGCTCTAAATAGCGCAAACCACCATGAATCAATTTACTACTGGCAGATGAGGTATGACTCGCAAAGTCATCTTTTTCACAAAGAAAAACGGAGAGTCCCCGTCCAGCAGCATC
>Ga0099800_1031_pt1 | contig 44688 bp, 29 predicted proteins | sample Uncmet6_SortRC_1_FD_89868 | JGI IMG/M metagenome (GOLD analysis project Ga0099800, IMG submission 89868) | Marine eukaryotic communities from CALCOFI LINE 67, Pacific Ocean - CN11_C50_N6_SortRC_1 | ecosystem: Environmental > Aquatic > Marine > Oceanic | place: Pacific Ocean: Monterey Bay... | reverse complement strand
TTGGTTCACCTGTGGTCCAGCTGGCTGGAGGTGATGCTGCTGCAGATGAGAATCACTTCTGCGCTCTGACCGCATCCGGAGAAATCTACTGCTGGGGTAAAGGCCATCTCGGTGCGCTGGGTAACCTCGGAACTGCTGATTTTGGTACGACTCAACTGGCAACAGATGCTGCTCCAGTTGCAGTGTGGGGACCGGTGCAGGCCACTCCTGATACCGTCAGTCCAGCTGATATGTTGTTGTGGGTTGATGCAGGGGACGCTACCACCGTATACCAAAGCAGCGATTGTAGTACCACACTTGCTTCTGATCAGGGAAGTGTAGGTTGTATCAAAGATAAATCGCAACAAGGTAATAACCTCAGTGTTAGCAATAGCGATCTGATGCCGGTATATGACGCTCGTTCTCAGCACGGTCATGGCTCGCTGGTTTTTGATGGCACCGACGACAGACTTTATCTGAGTGCTTTGGCGGACTTTTCCGGTAATCAAAAACACACTGTATTCATAGTCGCTTCACATGGTGGGGGCGGTGCCGATGCCGATGCCGATGCCGATGCCGAAGATTTGATGCACATAGGTGTTAACGATTCCACTGGGACTTTGTTGACTTTCAGCATTGATACTGCAGGCTCAGGCTCCGGCGGCGATGGTCAAATGGGATATGATTTTAACTCTGCCAAGCTGAGTTATAATAGCATTGGCCTGTCCGCCAATGAAATCAATATACACAGTTTCACGTATAACGGGAGTGACCTTGGGGCTTCTAATATGAATTATTTCTTAAATAGTTCTGAGACCGCCTCCACAAGTACCAATAATAATGGCACTGCGCTGAACCTGGCCGCTGATCCCAGGCTGGTCCTTGGTGGGCGAGCGATCGCTACTGACCCTGAAGGTGATGGCAATAATTATTTAAATGGCCGGATCATGGAAATGATTATCTATGATGAGGATCTGCAAGATGCGGACAGGGCAGCCGTGGAGGGTTATCTCCGCGCCAAATGGCAGAAGGGTGTGGATGGGATTACCTCTAGCGGTCTGGTCTTGCACCTTGATCCTATGAAACGGGATACAGTAAAAACCGATACCAATGCCACCAGCTGTGATAGCGGCACTCAAACCATAGCTGACAACGGTGATGATGTGAGTTGCATCTTGGATCGTTCTGCGAATAGCAACCATGCGGGGCAGGCCGACATTGCCAAGAGACCACTGTTGAATACCACCGGCATGGGGGGCTATCCAGCTCTCACCTTTGATGGTAGTAATGACTTCTTGGCTGGCCAGGCTTCGGGTTTTGGTGGTGGCAATTCTGCCCTGACCTTGTACCAGACTTTTGATGTAAATGCTGTCAGCAAAGCTAGTTTTACTTTGGGCAATGCCGACGCCAGCAAGGAAAGGTGGGAGCTATACCTACAAAGCAATCAACGGATAAATAACGACTACCACGGTGGTGCCGTCCACTACGGTTCTCTGGCCAACATCACCACAGCCCCCTTGGGGATAACAGCAGCCTACAATGGTGCGGGTGTTAAAGTGGCCGAAAATCAGCCTCTCTATGTGAATGGCGTCCTTCAAACTAGCACGTCGCAGGGTGGTGCACAAGACGGAGATGCTTTGATAGCGGTTGATCCTAACTACCATGTTGGTTCCAATATTGATGGCAATTCAACCTTTGGTGGTACCATGGCTGATACCTTGTTTTACAAGAGGGCGCTGTCTGAAGCAGAGGTGGTTGAAAACGATCTTTATATGCAACGCAAATGGTCCATCAATTCGGACAATTCCAAAGCCCCAGGCGGCGTGCCCTATGGGCTGGCGCTGTGGTTAGATGCAACCGATACTGAGACACTCTTTCAGGATGCCTGCAGTTCCAGCAGCACTCCTGTGATCAGCAGTAATCAGCTGGTCCGTTGCTGGCAGGATAAGTCTGGACGGGGCAATCATATGGAAGCCGCCGAGAATGAAAGCGGAACTTATACCACGGACGCAATGAATGCATGGCCTGCTATTGACCTCAACGGCGGTTATGGTGGTAGTTTGCCTCAGTTTAGCAACAGTGACCAACAGCATACTATTTTTGTGGTTGCAAAATCAGATACAAATGGTGGTTCTTTTGTCTCTGTTGGTAATTCAGCGTCTGACAACCAAATGATCCATGTCCATAATCAAGGAGATAGTCTGCTTCGCTATAGCTTCTGGGGCCCATCAATAGATAAAACGATCCATGGCAAGCATGGCACCCAGCAATTATATACCGCTAGCTATGACGGAACCACCGGATACTCATGGCATAATGGTGAGCCGCTGGGCAGCAGTTCCATGAGTTTAAGCCTTGCCGTTAGCCCCAGTGTTGGGATTGGTAAAATAGCTACCGGAAGCTACGCATTGGACGGGAAAATAGCCGAGGTCGTGATCTATAACCGGCAACTTGCCAATCACGAGCGTCAGGCCGTGGAAGCCTATCTGGCCCAGAAATGGCTGAAAGGCACTAGCTACAGCAGCTGCCTTGATGCTGCTAATGCAGGAGAAACAGGTACCGTGAGTATCGTGATTGACCCTGATGGTTATAACGGTCCTCAAAAATCGTCCTCCAAACGCTGTAATTTCGCTGGCGCCCTGCTGGATCCAATGGGGGATCAAAAAACAATATTTACGTCAAAAGCAGAGCAGGAAACTATTCTTGATGCTGGTGATGGCGGTGATGATGTCGATGAATATGGTTATGCGATCACCTATCAATGCTGGTTTGATCGGACTCAAGATGCTACCGTCGCTGAATCTACTACCAATACCTGTGACCCCGTTCACCTGCCAGGAATTGCCTTTGATCACTTTACAGGTATTTTGTCATGGCTTGCCACTGCCGAGCAGGATGGCTTTTATGAGTTTAAAATCAAGGCTATTTCTCCTCAAGGAGGCAGTGACATTGGCTACAAAGATGTTCTGGTCACAGCCGCAGAGATGATGGTGGGAAATTACGGCTCTGAGGGAGGGGCATCTAAATGGAGTTTTGATGCATTTCTGAAGGCATCCGACGCTGACGGGAGTGACTATTTTGGGCAGACCCTTGCTATTGATGGAGAATATATTGTTGTCGGGTCGACCTATGATGATAGTTCTGAAAATACTTCCATCAATGATGGTAGCAATGATCCTAATCAATGGCTGCCTTCAAATAACTACACTACCGATTCTGGAGCAGCCTATGTTTTCAAAAGAACTGACAGCGGTGAATGGGTTCAGGATGCTAAGTTAAAACCGCCCTATCGCAATGCCAGCCGTTATTTCGGACAAACTGTAGACATTAAAAAAACCGATAATAATGACTATCTAATAGCCGTCGGTATGTACGGCGATTATAATAGTTACCAGAGTATTAATAGTCCTTCCTACAATTCTCAAGGTACTACCTATGCTGGATCTGCATTCATTTTTGAAAAATATTCTGGTAGGAACTGGGAGGTCGATGCGAGGCTGTCAAGTTATTATAAATTCTCTTATGATTATTTCAGTCATGCTCAACATCCTGGTGGTAAGGGAGTTGCTGTGTCCGGCTTGGGCGATGGATATGCTGTAGCCGGTGCGCCGTATGAAGATGGCTATCCCTATAGTACTCCCAGTTTTGATGGTTATTCCACCTGGATTGGAGGTTATCAATATAGTACTAATGTCGGTGCTGGCTATACCTTTAACAGATCTGGCAGTAATTCGTCTAGCTCTTGGTCAGACAAAAAGTATATTTATGGTGCGCGGGATAGTCACAGTAGTATGCATTTTGGTGGCGCTGTTGCGGCAGATGGAGGCTGGTTTGCGATTGCAAGCGCCCAATCTGATCAATGCCAAAACTCGGATTCCAGTTTTAACTCAACTTGGTATGGTTACGGAACTTGTTATGACCGAGGATCTGTTTATGTGTACAACTCAATCAGCAGTCCGAGTTTGATTGCGCAAATTCGGGCAAGGGATGGTGAGAATTACGACAACTTCGGTAGCTCTATTGCTATTGATGGTGAAACTGAGACTTTGGTTGTTGGAGCTAAAGACGTCGATAGAGCATTTAGTGGGGGATCAGTTTTCAATAGTTCAACTGATGCACCATCATGGACAACTAGCGTCGGCGACAAGGGTATGGTTTATGTTTACCAATATCAAAATGGCACTTGGGTACAGCAGGCCTTTCTGCAGTCTCCCAGCCCTGGCGGCTCCGATCAATTTGGCTCAAGCGTTGCCATTGATGGTGATACTATTGTAGTGGGCGCCAGGTACGAAGATTCCTCAAGTACTACACCGGTTAACTCTCCAGATGAGTTTACTCATGATGATAATATTAGTGATGCGGGGGCTGCTTATGTATATAAACGGACTGGAAATGAATGGGCACTCGTATCTATTTTAAAAGCACCCAATACAGGCAGCGCTAATTACTTTGGCGAGCATGTTGGTATATCAGGTGATACTGTTGTTGTTGGAGCATATGGCGAAGGCAGCTGTTATAGCTCCATCTATAATGAGGCTAGTTCAGTCCCGGCGGCAAGTGATAGTTGCGACTATTCTGGGGCAGTCTATGTATATAGGTACAAGCAGGGATCAGTGGCTACTAACACACCTTTGATAGCTGATATTACACCTGCTGCTATAAATGCAGACATGGGATCAACTCAGGTTTTTGATGTCAATGATCAGTCAACCTCTACAGATAAAGACGCCGATGGCGATGATATTGTTTATACCTGCTGGTTTGATCAGTCCCATGATCAGGCAGTGCTTGCAAGTGTTGGCAATCGTTGTAACAGCACTAACCTTGCTGGGCTGAGTTTTGACCAAAAAACAGGGGTTCTCACCTGGGATCCCGATATCAGCGTGTCGGGACCTTATGAGTTTAAGATCGCTGCGAGTGATGGCTGGGGTGTCGATGTCAAGTATGTGCAGATCACGGTGACTGGCTCTTCAACAGCTGCTCCTGTTCTGGATGAATTTGTTGATAAGACTATATTGGCTAAAGCTACGTTTAAGCCGTCTGATATGCAGCCGATTGCGGACGCTGCCGATGGTGGTGATGATTCCGCAGCTGACGGCACAGGGATTACTTATGAGTGTTGGTTTGATAAGGTTCAGGATGATGCTGTGGTTGAATCAACGGCTTCGTCATGTCTGTCGGCAAATCTTGCTGGGGTAGCCTTTACCTCTGGTGATGGTATTCTCTACTGGGATCCAGAGGATTCTGTCAGAGGAGAATACGAATTTAAAATCAAGGGATCTACGGCCGGGGGCAGTGATTTCAAGTATCAGCATGTGACTGTATCGGGCGCCGATCCTGTAGGAGGTTCTTCTTCTGCTGGTGGTGATTGGATGTTCACCGCAAGGCTTAAACCATTTGTTTATAATCCAAGCTACAGCAACTCTGTGGGCGGACTCAGCGGTGCTGATATTGACGGGGACTTCATAGCCTTTGGCGTATCATCTATGACCTTTTCCGGTAGCGGCAATGGTATCTGGAACAATGAATCCAATGAAGATGCATCCCTAGGTAACTATTCTTGGGCGCCAATGAATTCGGCTCAAAACCAAAGTGGACAGGGTGGTGTTTATGTTTTTGAGAGAAACAATTCTAGATGGAATGCTGATGCATTTATTACAGCGCCAGTTGCCACGACTATGTATTTTGGGGATAGTGTTAGCATAGGTACATATTCATATTCTGCGACTGATAAAGGTTATATGTTAGGGGTGGGGGCGTATTTTTCCCCCTGCTCTTTCCAGTATGACTCTTACGGTTACTATAATAATAGCACACCAAACTGTTATCAGGGTAACACGGGAGCTGGCTCTGGCTTTGTATTCGAGAAGCCCCTCAATAACGGTGTGCCAGGTAATAACTGGATAGGAAAAGCCATTTTGTCGCCTGTTGGTGTGGGAAATTATGATTATAGTTTTTATGGCCCTGATGGCATTGCTGTTGACAATGGATTGGTGGTTGGGGGAAGTATGTATTCTGACGATTCCAACAGCGGCCTTTGGGAGCCCCAGAGCCAATGGAGTTACTATAATGATTCTATGACCGACACTGGATCTGCCAATACCTGGAGCAGAAGTGGTACTGGTGATTATGTAACGGACGTACGCCACCACAACCCTATACCCAGTACTAGTGATTACTACGGTCAGGATGTGGCGATGGATGGCAAGATTTTGGCTATATCCGCATATTCAGACGCTAATTATTACTCTGGTATTTTGTACGGCCCTAGCTACGGTAACTATGATGCTTTCGCCGATAGTGGAATGGTTTATGTCTATTATGCGGCTGACTTTGGTGACGAAGGTGATCACGAAACCAGTTTCCAGCATGCCTATGAGGCTAGTATAAGTGCTCCTGAAAAAAGTAATTATGATAATTTTGGCAGGGCCATAGCTGTCTCCGGCAACACCTTAGTGGTTGGAGTTCCGAATGAGGATGCCTACGGTTATACTGGCTTTTTACATAATGGTGAAAGTGGGTTGAACTCTCATGACGACAATTATCCTGATTCAGGAGCTGTTTTTGTCTACAGGAGAAATGACTCATCGAGCATTACAGCTTCGAATTGGGTTCATGAAGCTACTATCAAAGCTGCTGGTGGTAACTCCTCTGATTATTTTGGGACTTCGGTAGATATATCAGGTGATACTCTTGTTGTTGGAGCATTTTACGAAGACTCTAGCGCTACCAATATCATCAGTGCTGCGGAAATCAATGCCGGCACACATGCGATTCCAACGGATAACAACAACGCTGATTCTGGAGCTGTCTATGTCTATGAGAGAACGGGCAATACTTGGGCATTTTCCGCTTACATCAAGTCACCCAATCCCAGTAGCAGTGATCATTTTGGGGATGTAGTAAGGATTTCAGGTGATACCATTATTGCTACTGCAAAATACGAAGACAGCTTGAGCAATGCCGTTTGGCATAGTGATAATCCTCAGGCAATGCAGGATAATGATTATTGGTCTGACTCGGGCGCTGTTTATGTCTTTGACAGGTTTGCGGGAGTCGAGGTGCAAAACACTAGCAATGCTCCGGTTATTGCCGCTGTCACCTTGACCAATATTAAGGAATCAGATTCATCTGCTACTATTTTTGACCTGAATGACAGTAATTCAGGAGGAGATACTGATGCCGATGGCGATACCTTGGTTTATACCTGTTGGGTGGATCGCTCCTGGAACGGTGAAGTGGCAGAAACTGACGCTAATCTCTGTAACGATCGGACTGATATCAATGGACTCAGCTTTGATAGTAGCACTGGTGTGCTCACCTGGGATCCTGCCAATGGTGATGCGGGCGAGTACGAATTCAAAGTGTCTGTGACCGATAACCATCATGTCGACAGTATTGTGACGACCATTACTGTGGCTGATGATATGTAAGATATTAAAAGAGCTATTTCGTTAGCTGAACAACACCCAAAAGAGATTGTTCAGTATAAAACGAAGTCCAGAAATTAGCTTAGAAGTATGTAGTTCATCTATGGCATCGGATTATTCCGGTGCCTTTTTTTGGCCCCTTCATTGTTCTTGCATATTTGTGTTTTCTGCGCATCTATTGGTTGATTGCAAAGATAACAGGCTTTTTTTTTATCTCTAAAGTCTTGCTGATTTTTTGCCGTATATGGTCCTAAGGTGACGGTGGTCGATCCAGCTGCGGTGAATCCAGCAGTATGAATGGGGTCCCAACTCATCTAAGCCATTTGGATGGCAATCCCATTTTGATATGGGGAGTGCATTCGGGGGTTGAATTTGTTGTATCTTTCAGGTGTTAAATGCTAGTGTAAGCGCCACCAGAAGGCAGATTCCTAAGAGCGGTTGTTGGAGATGGTAAGACATTGACCTATGAAGAATTAGAAATAGCGAAAGGCTCAAAAAGCATCCCAAAAAGGCATAAATTAGCCTGGGGTCTTTTATGTTTAATGTCTGCGAGTTCTCTGGTCGAATTGGTCCACATCACCATCCATGAGCATATATATTGTGCAGAACACCAGGCCCTTGAAGAGCCTCATCACGAGGGTCATGGGCATACCCATCATCATGTGCATGCAGGATCTTCTGATAACAACAATAAGCAGCAACTTGCTGCAACAACAGAGTCCGAAAATCAACATATCGGCTTCGATGCGTTTCTACTGCGATCAGAGAAAGGCATCATTATAAAATGCGAGACCCATCAACAGCTTGAGGCTGAGGCCAAGATAGATGATGTTGTGTTCAGGAATATCGTATCCTTTAATATCCTTCATAAGGCTCCTAAGGCCTCACCTCCCTTCAAAGTCAGTTAACTCGATTAATAAAAAAGTGTTAAATAAATATAAAAAATTTTTAAACAAATAGAATCCGTTTGAAATAAACGTAGTTTGTTCGGCATAGTGTTTCTTGGTCATGATAGGAACCATTGGTTTAAGTCTGTTTTATCCGGTGGTTTAGTGTTGTGTCATGATCAGTTTGTTCTTTGTAAATGGCGAAGCATCTAATCTCATTAGGGGTTTGGGGTGTTTCTTATGTATATTAATTTTCAATGAGGTATATCATCATGGTTTCTCTAAGCAAAAAAATTTCAAAATCTTTCTTGTATCTGTCAGCTGCAGTTTTGCTCAACTCTTGCGGTTCAGATGAGGATGCTGCTACTGGATCCAGTGGCTTTACTTTTAAATCTAGCCAGTTCAACACGGTGACTGGTACGCCTACTTCCACGGACACTCAGGTGACAGGTGATGCTTCTTTCGTAGCTAATACTCCTTTATCTGCGGTTGCTTCAGGCAGTCATTTTTCTTTTGCATCGACCCTTGAAGCTGGTTCATATGTTACTCTGACGGCTAATGGCTCCGCTCAAAATTCGGGTGGTGTGGCCCTTAAGTTTGAAAATTCCGATAATGTTCTCAAAGTAACCATGACAGCAGGTGGAACGGACAAAGATATTTCCAGTTCATTTTCTGGCCTTAGTGCTACTAATGTTTCATATAGCATGGACGTGCATAATGATGAAACACCAGCTCATGTTTTGATCTGGGCCGGCGACGAAACAGATTATGCGGAAGCTAAAGCCAAGTTTAACTCTGAAGAGGATGGTGTAGCTGACGGCAATGGCACTGGAAGTTACTGGGGCGTTGAGCTAAAAAGTGCAACTCTGACCGCTGTGTCAGTAGGTGAAGTAAAGTTTGAAGAAGAAGATTAATCGAATAGCAATATTCACCTGAATTCAGTCTTCATAAGATGAAGCTGAATTCAGTTTCTAAGAGGAGTAACCTGCATGTTAAGGGTTAGCTTTTTATGCCTTTTGTTGGGTGCTGCAACCGGACAGGCTCAGGACAGAACAGGTTTAAAAACATCTGTAGCAGTTGATCTTGTAGGCGAGTATGGTACGAAGGCTGGAAGTCAGGCTAATGACAAGTTTGTTCCCAGGAGTGTAGAAATGATGTTCTACGCTCCTGTGGATCACTTGTTCGATGCCCGTGTGAGTGCGGCTGCCCATCAGGAAAATGGTCAAGCCATGTTCGAGGTGCATGAAGCCTATATTAGCAGTGATAAAATGGTCGATGGTGTGAAGTGGCGGATGGGGCAGTTTTTTCTCGGTTTTGGCAGGTTAAATCGCTTTCATCAGCATGAGTGGCCGTTTATTTCTGTGCCAAAGGTTCAGTCAACTTTTTTTGATGATGAAGGCTTATTTGATAGTGGTGTTGAGGTGAGTTACTTAACCCCTCTGCCCTTTTTCCTTGATGTAACGGCAGGGATGTCTAATGGCTACGTCTATGGTCATGCCCATAATGCTGGAACCAAGCCGATTTCTCCACTGGCATGGATGCATCTTAAGTCTTTTTTCAGTCTTGGTGCATTGGATTTCCAGCCGGGACTCTCTTTGGTACAGCATACTGCAAGTGATGGGACAGCAAGAAGTTTAGCTGGGTTTGATTTAACTGGAAAATTGCGTAAGGGTAAAGTGCTGCGCTTTTTCTGGCAGTCAGAAATGTGGCAACGTTCCTATACTGCAGCTGGGGGATCAGAGGAAATTTCGACAGGGGCTTACTTTTATCCCCAGTATGGTTTTGATAATGGCATAACTTTAGGAATGCGGGTTGATTACTTGACGGTGAATAGCCTTCGAGATGCTAGCGGCAAAAAAGTAGTAAACTCTGAGAGTGCCCTGGTGCCTCAGCTGGGATATCGGCCCAGTGAATTTTCTAATTTAAGGTTGGCTTATCGGTTTGAACAGAAAGAGTTACAACCGCAGGCTGCGGAGAGTAACGAGGTCGTAGAATTTCAGATCACCTATATGTTAGGAGCACATCCAGCCCATGATTTCTAAATCTTTAAAAATTTTAGTTGTTTTAAGCGGTTTGTTTTTGGCCTCATCGTCGTTCGCCGCTCTGCAAGTGGTGGCGACTACCACCAATGTGGCAGCGTTGGTAAAGGCGGTGGGCGGTGAAAATGTCGAGGTCTATAGTTTAACTAAAGGTAACCAGGACGCCCATTATATGGACGCTAAACCCTCTTTTATTATGAGGGCCGCCCGTGCAGATCTGGTGGTGTCGGTGGGTTTGGAGCTTGAGATAGGCTGGTTACCAGCCATGATTTCAGGAGCCAGAAACCCCAAGATTATGCCGGGTCAGGAAGGCTCACTGGTCTTGGGTGATCATGTAAAACCTCTGGAAATCCCAAAAGGTGCGATTAGCAGGGATCAGGGGGATGTGCACCCTGATGGTAACCCTCACTTTATGCTGGATCCAGTTCGGGCGGGAAAGCTGGCGCTGGTGGTGGCAAAACGGCTGACGGCGTTAGCTCCCAAGGATGGAGCCTATTTTAATAAAAACGCCCAGGCGTTTAAGTCCCGTATGGATGAGGGCGCAAAAGTTTGGGCGGCGGCGATTAAAAAGGCTGGTATCAAGCAAATTTTCACTTATCACAAGACCTTAAGCTACTTTTTGCAGCGGATGGACGTGAACGCGGTGGGTTACATTGAGCCTAAGCCGGGTGTGCCTCCCACCGCCAGTCATGTGTTGTCTCTAATCAAGTCGGCCAAGCAAAAGAAGGTACAATTGATTTTGGTGGAACACCTTTATGAAACAGCTATTCCCAAACGGATACAAAAAGAGGTAAATGGTATGAAGGTTGCGTCAGTGCCTGTCCTTGTGGGGGCAGAACCCGATGTAAACTCGTTGTATTCGCTCTACGAGAGCTTGGTAAAATCGTTGCAGTAGTGAAAGGTTACAGATGGATGTTGGGTTTCTGGAAGTTCTGTCCTTTTTGGCGTTGCCTTTTCTGATGTGTATGATTCTTTCAGGGATCCATTGCTATCTTGGGTTTCATGTTTTAACCCGAGGTGTCATCTTTGTTGATTTGAGTTTGGCGCAGGTAGCAGCTTTTGGTGCCTGCTTTGCTTTGCTGCTAGGTTTTGAGCAGCATGATTTGGGGAGCTATTTAGTAGCTCTTATTAGTACTTTTGTTTGTGCTGGGTTATTTGCTAAAGCCCGGCAACTTGAAAGCAGGCTGCCGCAGGAAGCCATTATTGGCATTACCTATGCCTTGGGCTCAGCAGCAGTGGTGCTGGTATTAGATCAGCTGTCTCATGGCACAGAGCATATTAAAAGCATGCTAGTGGGGCAGGTACTGTGGGTGGGCTGGGGTGATGTTATCAAAGTGGGGCTCATCTATAGTGTCGTTGCTGCGATCCATTTTGGTTTTCGTAAACAGTTTATGGCTGCCTCCAAAGGGGAGCTAGGGGCTAATCAGGGTTTCTGGGACTTTTTGTTTTATGCTTTGTTTGGAGTGGTGATTACTTCTTCAGTCAGTATCGCCGGCGTTTTGCAGGTCTTTGTCTATTTGATCGTCCCCAGCGTGTTGGCTAACCTCTGGCTGACCAAGATGAGTCATAAGCTGATGTTTGGTTGGGCGGTGGGCTTTCTGGTGAGTGCTGTAGGGATGAGCTGGAGTTACCTCAGTGATTTACCCTCAGGAGCTGCTATTGTCGTTTGTTTCACAATCCTTCCAGTTTTAGTTGTCGTTTTTTCTTCCGGTCGTTCCCTGCGCCGAGGGTAATTGTGCCTGACAGATATACTATGATCTTTTTGTCTCTATCCACCTAATATTATGGGATTATTAGGTGTTCTGGAACAGTTTTTTAAGTTCCCTCCTCTCCCAGCCGTAGAATCTTACATGCCAGATGATTGAATCGACTTCATCAGGGCTGAGGTATCACTCATTACTGAGATCACGTTTTACTTGCAGGGGGGGTAATTATGCATAGATGTATGGTGTTGTTAGGTGTTTTTCTGTTTTCAACCGGGGTTTTTGCTGGTGACTGGGAGTTTATTAAAGATGACAAGGGTGTGAAAACATACCGCAGAGAGGTTAAAGATAGCCCCTTGAAGCAGTTTAAGGGAGTTATGCTGATGAATGCTCCCATTTCCAAAGTGGCTCATGTTCTGATCAAAAGTGATGTGGAAACCCGCTTAAGGTGGACTTCAAGATTAGCTAAATTTATGGTGTTTGAAGAAAGTTCACACCGTTTGGTCTATTATACTGCCTTTGATATGCCATTCCCTATTTCAGACCGTGATTATGTGATTGAAGGTAAGCTTAATATTGATAAGCAAAATAATCGAGTGGTGGTAGATATGCAATCCACCACCCATCCCGATGCACCTGAAACTCCCGGTGTGAGAGCCTTACTAACAAGTAGTCAGTATGTTTTTGAACCCAGACCTGGTGGTAAGACACTGGTTACGGTTGACATCAGTACTGACCCCAAGGGGTTGTTACCTTCTTGGTTGGTGAATGCTATTCAGGCAGGATGGCCAACCAAGACTTTAAGTGCGCTTGAAGTTGAAGCGATGAGACCAGATAGACCTCATCATGAATTGATCAGAAAAAGCTTTGAAAAACAAATAAGCCAGTCGATGGCTCATTAATTGCTGCTGTACTTTTCACCTTACCTATTGTTTTGACACATTTCTCCCAGCTGATCATCTGATCAGCTGGGAGTTTTTTATAAACCTCGCTATGGTTCGCTCCTCCCTTGAATGAAAGAATAAACTCTATCGAAATCATGGTCACAATTTTAACAACACAGAGCCTATGCTAGTTATCAATAGTTATGGATCGACTTTCCATAGGTGATTCTCTACAATCATTCATGATCATGGTTTGTGGTTAAGCCATCTGCGCTCTAAGCCGGAGGACAAGACTGATGTCCATAGAAGACGTCATTGAAAGTATTGCTGCCTATGGAGCAATACTTGGGTTGGTTTCAGTTTCTCTGCCTCTATTGGCATGGGTTCTTGGTTTCTGGGCTAAGAAGGGGGATAAAGGCCACTGGTTGATCTATGTTTATGCCTGCTTGATTTATCTCGTTTGTTTGCCAGGTATCCTGGCAGTGGTACTCACTGCGTATCATTTGTTTTTTTTAAAGGCTAATTTACTACAGGTGAATATTTTAGTGTATTTTGCCCCTATTGCTGTGATGATAACCACCCTGACGATCATTCATAAACGAGTAAACTTTGACGATGTCCCTGGTTTTGATCGGATTCAGGGACTGATGATTTTGATGGGAATCTGTTTTGTTCTTGCTCTTGTGATTCAAAAAAGTTTTGTGGTTTTTGGCTTTTTTGCTGGCTTTCGAGGTCTGTTGCTATTGGCTGGGATAGCCTGGGTTTTTTATCGAATGGGCAAACGGCTGCTGCTTAAATGATGAGGTTAGGCCAACTTTTTATCGGGTAGGCAATAACAGTTAGCTTGTAGCTGAATATGTTTCACTGAGAAATACAAAGTAGTTTCAACTGGCCACGGCAGTTAAAATTAATTCCATCGTCTAGCCAAAGTTGACTGTCATCAAGACGGCCTACAGCACCCATTGCATCGGGGTTTTGCCAGTTACTACAGTTTATTATAAAATTGTCGGCGTTGTTGGGTATGATGCCGGTCCATACCAAAGGAGACCCATTAGCATCTGGGAAATTGGGATTTAGGGGAAGAATTCGATTCTCTAAGGGGCCATTCCAAAAATTCGGCCCGAGGGCTGTACTTAAAACCTCTCCCTCTCGATTCACTACTGGAGCGACGATTGCGACGGGTAAGCTAAACGGTTGTTGGCCGTTATTCAACACTGCCTTCCATTCTTTTTGTGGTAAATATTCTGCGGCTTCATCCTTACAAATTTGATCACCTGCCTCCGCCCCGTTAAAGTCAAATACTGGTTGATAGGTCCCTTCTGTATAGAACATTATGTGTTCTTCTCGGGGAGGTGGTTCGTCCTCCGTATTCAGGCCTATGGGTAGGCGAGAACGATCGAGGTCTGCAAGACGGGCGCTGAGCTTGATCCGGAGCTGGGCTATACTTAAATCCCCTATGGGAATCAACCAATGCCACTGTAAATTGTATTTCAACGCATCATAGACTTTAAGGATGTTGCCTTCTGCTGTGACCTCGATATCTTGAGTTGTGACTTTAATATCTGTTCGCTTGGTGCGGTCTTTGTTTTCTATCCGACAGCCTATTGTTTGTTCATTTTCCAATTGCACTTCTGAATCGTTGCAGTAAAGAAACGCCCCGCTGACTGATACAGGTTCATCAATCGTATCAGGGTAGAATACATTTTCAGATTGTGAGTGATCTACGGATTTTGGCTTGCTTGTGTCGGTTGCCAGAATGGTGTCGGAGCAACCTGACGTGAGGAATAGGCATAGATATAGCATTAGCGAAATTCTGACCATAGAGTCCCTCTATCTAAATAGATAATATTGGAAATATCGGAGGCCAAAATAAAATGGTTAAGCCAATAGATTTAACTTGGTTAATCAGGTCAGAATACATTGTCATAATAGATGTGTAACTGATTTTTTATTTTGTTAAAAATAAGCAGGAGGTGGTCCCGAAGGACTGTTCCTCCCAATTTAGGGGATCGGGTTTTCCGCAAAAAAGTAATAGCCGAAAGCGATAAAGATAGCTGGGACTGCACTGTATAGCGTGGCATAGATAGCAGCTCTTGGTGCTAGAGCCAGCGCTGGAAACAGAGCATCTCCATCATTAGAAATAGCATTGCCCAGTTGCGCCGACAAAGGGATGGATCCAGTCAGATACAGACTGGTGGTGACTATCTGTGGGCCGCAGCCTGGAATAAAACCGATAAGAACTGCAACGAGAGGTACGACTGGTGCCCATACTTTTAGCCAGTTTTCGATGCTGCTTCCACTGAAGTAAACCGCTAGCTCGTAGGATAAAAAACCGAGAACCACCCAGCTGGTGACAAAGTTGGTATCTTTGATGACCCGCTTGGTGACGAATGATTCTGATTTATTGGTTTCCACTGGATTAACGAATAATTGTGGTGAGCTGCTAAAGGCCCACATCAGGAGGCTTAAGATGCCACCGGTTACACCGATCCAATGGGTGGGTTGGAGTGAAGAAATACTGCTAAATAGCAATGAATCCGTATCGAACTGCATGGCCAGCATGAGGCCAAGAATTGCGCTGGGAATGGCCCACAGCACCCAGACTCGGCCGAAATGAAAACCCGTAGTGGTCGCCGCTTTACTTAGTTTCGGGGGCGGAGTTGCGTTCCTTTTAGGCATCTTTGATTCGGGGCGCATAAACCTAGGTCCGTGCACCATGTCTACTAACCAGCCAGATAGGGTCCCCACAATAAAACCTAAGGCCATGATGGATAAGCCGGTCAAAGGTTTTTGAGATAGTAGCAAGAAGGCGGCATCCCCCATCGTCGCTATTAGAACGGCGACGACGCCACCGAAAGATACATGGCCTTTGGTGTAATGAGTGATAACAATAATCGCACCACCGCAGCCAGGCATAGCTCCTAGTCCGGAAGCAATAGGAGTTTGCAGCCAACGGGCCTGTGCCAGGATATTCCCCAGATCAAACCCAAAGGTTTGCTCCAGCAGGTAGACCATAAAAAGAGTGCCAGCAACGAAAACAGTCACTTGTAGGTAAGCGTCTGCAATTGAAGCAAAGATCAGTTCTCTTAACTCTGATGAATAAGATATCATGATAGCCATCACTGTCATGATCAGTATGCGCCAGCCACACTTTTTCATTTCATTTGCTAGTTTGGTCAGCTCCGGGCTGATGAATGAATTAGTTTCATGCTTTATCATTTATCCTACTTTCCAGCTGGAGTGATTGTTACCGTTTGTATAGCTTATTGCTTTGCAAAGCTTTGTTATGAATCGTACTATCATCTGGAAGCAAAGAATAGCTGCGAATTTTTTGTTCTATTTCTTTACATTTCATATGGTTTCCTGATCGATCCATGGTTGTGTAATCAGGGTTCCTAGACTGATTGCATGTAACAATGACTCATTTGGTCCTATCATAATGATAATAGGAATCATTTTCAATGGCAAACATGCGGTTAATTAGTGTTTTGCAACAAAATAAGGGTAATAAGCCAGTAAGTACAGTGCTTTTCGTTGCCTGAGGTGCGTTAGGTTGGCGTTTTATCTATTATAGTGGAATAGTGGAGTAGTTATGTTTGGATGGTTTAGTGGTGATAAGACAGAAAAGTTGCGCAAGAAGTACCTGAAAATATATCAGAAAGCTATCGAGTATCAGCGAAATGGTAATATCAGGAAGTATAGTGAGCTGATCGATGAAGCTGAACCTTTGCGTAAAGAAATTGAAGCTCTGGAGCAGGAAAAAGCGAAGCCTTAAGATAGGTCGTTCATTATATTTCAGTTCCGACGGAACACCCTGATGGTGTTTCGGGAGTTTACGAAAATAGCATTTATCAGGATCGTCAAGTATCACCGATTTTATATAGCCGTTTTTAGATTGATAAAGATCATTTTACTCACCCTTATCTGGCACCCTGTCGTTGTGGTATTGGTTTTGAACGTGCCTTTTTCTCTTTCTTTAACTCCCACTGAAATGTAGATTGTCAAAAAAAAGCATACCAAGATGTAGTGAGCTTAGTTTGGCAAATGCAAATATTCACCACATAAGAGGTTTACTTGCTTTAGATGCATATTAATCAGAAAGTGGTGTCGGCACGAAATATGCTAACTGTTGAGATACAGATGATAAACATCAGGAGGAAGAAATGAGTTCCAGTACTATATTAATGTGTCAACCCGATTTTTTTAGTGTTGAATATGAAATTAACCATTGGATGAAGGGCAATGTCAATCAAGCTGCCACAGGCAAAGCTCAATCCCAGTGGCAGGATTTGATGGCCGTAGTTGAAAAATGTGCGAAGGTTACTTTGATTGAGCCGCAGAAAGGTCTGCCAGACATGGTCTTCACTGCAAATGGCGCATTGATTCACAAGAACAAAGCCGTGGTAGCTAAGTTTCAGCCGAAGGAACGGCAGGGCGAAGAGAACTTCTTTAAAGATTGGTTCAAAGATAAGGGCTTTGAGGTCTGTGATGCGGGTGACGAACCTTTTGAAGGTGCTGGCGATGCTCTTTTCGACCGAGGCGAGGATCGTCTCTGGGCAGCGCATGGTTTTCGCTCTTCGCTAGAGACTCACAAAAAGATTCAGGAGATCATCGGGGTTGAGGTTCTGTCACTGGAACTGGTTGATCCGCGTTTTTATCATCTGGATACCTGCTTTTGCCCGCTGGAAGGTGGTTACTTGATGTATTACCCGAAAGCTTTTTCACCTGAGTCACAGGAGCTGATCATCAGCCGAGTGGCAGAGGAAAAGTTAATTAGGGTTTCCGAAGACGATGCCAACAATTTTGCTCTTAATGCGGTTAACGTTGGTAGCAATATCATTATGCACAAGGCATCTGCTGAGCTTCGGTCCAGCCTGGAAAAAGAAGGATTTACTGTATTTGAAACCCCGGTGGATGAATTTATGAAAGCTGGGGGCTCTACCAAATGCCTGACTCTGCGGTTGGATGAACACTAGAATCCACCTCATGGCCTCAGAACAGCCATAGAACGATTATATATAGAAGATTAGAGAGTAAAGAAGCCGGGACTGATCTTGGTCCCGGACCCTCATTAAATGTATCGCAGCGGCTCCTTTTCATTCATACCAGACCTGCCTTTTTCAAAAACCGTGCAAAAAAAGGTTTTTTTTTAAAAAATAAAAAAATATTGGGCTGTGTTTTTGCACGCATTGTTACATTTTAAGTATATGATATTATTGGTTTTAAAAAATATATTAACAAAAAACTAAAATCTACCGATAAGTTTTTTAACTGATTATTCAGTGCAAAACATAGCTGATCAAACAGGGGCGAAAGCTTCTTATCCTCCGAGGGCCTAGTTTTTCGGGTTTTCTGGTACGGGGCGAGAATTGCCGTTTTGGTTAGATTGGGAGTCATGGACTTAAACCATGAAACTAAAGCGATCATGAGTTAGAGAAAGGAAGATCGAATGAGAAAACATGTATTAATTTATTGTGTAGGCTGGCTAACAGCTTGCAGTGGTGGCTTGAATCTGCGGACTCCCGCATATGATGAAAGTCCCTACTATCCGGCAAATGAAGTTTGCGAGAGTGCTTTAAACTCTTCTAAAAGGTTTAGCCCAACCACCATGCGTAATATGGGCTCTGATTGTGACATTATTACGCTTGTTGAGAGTGAGGAAGAGCAGTCCGGAACAGCCCTGACAAGCTATACAGATGATCTGAGTAGTCTAAAAAATAAATTTATTCGCACGACCGAAGGCATCACTCATTCTATCGCTGGTCAAGACCTGTTTGAAAGGTATCAGTCAGCTGTGGTGACTGGTGAGGTTCAAAATGAGATTGAAGAGCCTAATCAGGTGGTTCATTCTTTACTCGAAGATCAAACTGCGGATTTCGTTAGTTGGTCTGAGAAGCTTGATCTAGACCGATTCAACGCTTACCTTGAAGCTAAAATAGTTCAGTCACATGAAGCTGAAACCGAGAAGATAGTGGATTACGGTTTTCGGATTCTTGCCAGTACGATGCCAGCTTCGACGTTTACTTCTCCTGAAAGCATAATGGCTTCTTACTTGCCAATGGCTAGTCTTGCTATCGCTAAGTGGGACATGGAACTGGTGAGATCTCCCTTTTTGGATGTTCTTAAGTCTGGAGATGCTTCGCAGGAAGATGTCATGCGGATTTCGGCGAGAGCTTACGAGATCCTACAGGCCGCTCAAGCACAAGGCGCTGATCTAGCTAGTTTGGTTGATGAAAGAGCAACCAGAGCCCCTAAGACTAACGATTCCGCTTTGACTGCCTTTTTGCAATCTCAAACTGCTTTTGAAACTATCAGAGCCTTGGCCGAAGCAAAATCAGAAGTTGCAGCCGAAATTCAGAACGTTTCGGTTGGAGTTCGTGATGGCTTTCAGGAAATGGGAAAAATTCTCGACAATGCTTTGGCTAGTCCTGAATTTAATATTGTGAAGGATGCCCTTAAAGGTCATCAGGGGTTTGCCAACCTTGAATCTATTCTGGCTGGCAGCCAGTTAAGAAATGCTGCTCGTTATCGTAATCTCCTTAGACTTGCTGACCAAAGCTACAAGGTAATGAACGGTGATGCTAATTTAGATCAAGATAAATTGAATCAGTTGGATAAACTAGCGACCGCTGTTCTTATCTATGGTGATACCAAGACTGAATTTAACGCATCCGTCCAAAAAGTTTACGATTCATACAAGCGGTTTTTAGATTATCAAACCGAGGCTCTACCCGCTTACAGTTCTATGTTGATGGATGCTTTTGATGCTGAGGACGCTGATGAAGGTTTAGGTTTGCATAAGCGCAGGTGGCGAATCAAGTTTAAGAAAAAGATTAAAGTAAAATTAAAAATAAAAATCAGAAAGAAAGGTAACGTTTCTGTCTTCAAGATGAAGTTTAAAAGAAAAGAAGTGACTAAAGTTGCTGTGAGAGCTGTTCCGCGATTAAAAAGAGTCAATCGTAAACTGAGAAAGATCATAAGTAAAGTTTCTTCACTATATGGCTTTGTCCATGGGATGGCTCATGAGCAAAAACGCAATCACAAAGAAGTTATGTCCGCTTTAGGCAACATTAGTCATGGCATTGATGCCTTAGCCAAAGGACAAAAAGAGATCCTAAACCAGACAATCGAATTACAAAAAGGTCAGCAGCAGATACTTCAAGGCCAGGTGGCTATCCAAAAGGATATCTGGAAGAGTGCTGAGTTTGTTGTGGATGAGATTAAAAAAGGTCAGGTAGAACTTTTTAAGGGGCAGGAACAAATCGTCTCTAACATGAGCGTGTTAGCCGAAGGCCAGAACCAGATGTTGCAATACATGGGTGATGCTTTCTTGCAGGTACGTAAAGAAGCGATGATCAAACATCAATCCATCATTGAAAACCTATCGGATGTTCATGGTAATATCAATAGACTCGGTCAAGGTGTAAGTGCAATTCTAACTGAAGATATTTCCAGCTGCCAGGTTCTGCAGAGAAGCAAAATGAATCCCGAAGATAGTTACGTTAACTCTCAGGGACTGTTTCGATCTCATGATCACTTCCTACGCTTTGCTGAGAAAAATGGAAGTATTATTGGTGAATGTATGAAGGCTATCCAGACTAACTTTACTTTTGCTGACCCAAACTTTTCTGGAAATGATAGTCGTTTTTTCCCTGCTCTTACTAAAGCCGCTCTTACCGGAGAATATGATTACAGTCAGCAATATGCCAAGACGTTTGATTTTGTTAGCCGTCATATGGATGCGCCCACAGACTTCTATAGTTTGACTTTCCCAACGGACTCACTAGTCGGTGTTGACAACAAAATGTTTGTTCAGGTTGACGAGGTACCAGACAACAGATTCTTTTCCCAGGTTGTAGCCAGTATCGATCCAAGTGGTAATCAGAATATTGTCAATCCTCAGCAATTGATTTATCTCACCCAGCAGCTTTTGAATAGTCATATTTACTTTGAATTATATTCTCCTAAATATGAGCCGCTTTCTCAGACGCAGCTGATCAATGATGACTCTAGTGACTTTAATAACATTGGTTACCAAAAGTTGAAGCATGAAGCTTTGCCGATGTTGCAAGCTGCTATCGCTCAGAGACAGTTGTTAAGGGGTGACATAACTCTATCTCTGGTTAAGCAAAGCCTCTGTGCCAGTTCAACAGCAGAATTTTATGAACTTATGTTCACCAATCGACTCCTGGCTACTAATATAGTCAATAGCATCGCTAATTTAGTCACTGTCTGTGGTGTTGCGGTAACTTACTTCCCTGCTGAACAGGTCTATCAGTTGAGAAATCCGGACATTAATGCTCCCTTAGAAAAATCAGTAATTCTTTTGCCAAGAATTGATTTAGGGGCTGAAATGTTACCGGATCCGATTACTGAAGAGCTAAAGCAACTAACTAGTCAAGTTGTTAATGAGATTGCTGGTTATGAGCTTTCACGCTCGCTTGAACCTGCTCAAAATGAAATTTATAAAAGAGTTATTTTGAATTCTTCCATTCGCGAAAGTTTCTAGATAGAGAGGAGCTTCTTCTTGATATAGCCTCCGTAATTTTTACTGAGGCTATATCTTTTTTTCGTGACTTGATTCATTTAGTAAAGGTGATTCTATGAATATTATGACTATCATATTTTTATTGGTGATAACTGGTTGTGGTTCTAATGCTGGATTGAATACTGGCCCGACTAAAGGGGCGGAAGCTGAAACTGATGCCATTGCAGCGCTTCCTATTGAGTATGATGGTGACAACATTTTCTTTCTAAAAAGTCCGTTGTCAATTCAGCATCGTCTGGTGTCGCAACAGAGCTTATCAAATATTAAAATCGAGCCCGTTTATGAAACAGGAGAGGAGCTTAAGTTTGATATTGAGTTGAATAAAGAGGGTTGTGATTGGCCAGATGTCGGACTGGTCTATGAGTCTGACCTTGAATTTTATTATGTTGCTGGCACCGTTCCTCCTAAATTTCAGGGGTATTCCTACCACTGTGACATTATAGTTACAGCATTGGTGCAAGGGACAGATGTGGCCTCCACTAAAACTCTGAGCTTAGAATTAAAAATGGAGGGCAATAGTAGTTGTCAGGAAATTTTAGACGCTGGTTATTCTTTTGGCCCCGGCGTTTATACGGTTGATCCTGATGGACGTTATGGTGGTCAGCTGCCGCAGGCGGTTTATTGTAATATCTAAAAAACTGTGCATAATGCTTGCCAGTGCATCATTCCTTGTTCACGCTTGGGTTGCGGATTATTCCTAATAGCAGCGTGATACTACACTGAAATTTTTAATTTCTTTTGCCTACAAATTTCACATCGTTTGATTGTTGGTTACAATCTCTACACTTTTTTTTCTGTCAATCCTCTTAATTGCTAGCTAGTCGTGGTAGTCAAATAACCACAGTTGATTAGGCATGATAAATCGAGATTTCCATTGTTGATGATTGCTAAATCCTGATCATCCTATCAAAATTTTTCTTGCACAAAATGACATTGTTTAAGCTGGCTGGTGCCTATGATCATGGTGTTTGTTGTTGTTAGTTTAACTCACTAAATCAGTTGTTTGTTATTTTTACGTGGGTATGCACAGGGGCAAGTTTTCCTGTGTTTATTGCGAGGCATTCATTTTAGTTTGTTTTGATCTTAACATATTACTTTTATACGTTTTAAAATATAGTCAAATCATTCGTGTGTTTAGCTTTTTTTGCGGTTTAGAATTTTTAATTTCGATTTAATTTCTGTAAAGTTCTATGTTTTCCGGGCCTATCTCTGCTAAGAGGGGGCATCGAGAAAGTTGGGGGATCATGGTGCCCCTCTTTACAAGGTTTACTGTTTGGTTATACAAATTGACTTGGAGATTAAAATGACCAGAAAATTACTAATGACTTTGACTGTAGCTGTATCTTCGCTGACGTTGTCAGCAGTCGCACTGGCTGAAGACTGTCAGCAGTTGATTAAAAACGAGGCCACTGACTTCCACACCAAATCCCGCACCCAGGATAAATATAGATGGAAAGCGTCCACTGATTTTTCCATGAACTTTCGTGGTGGATGCGAATCGGCGGATTATCACATCAACCACAGTGCTTTTGGGCGGTCTGCTCAGGTGAGCAGCAGCATTATGGATTTAGATTCTAAAGGTGGCATGATGAAAGGGGGCGATCCCTGGAATCGAAAAGACGCTATGTTTTTTGGTTACAAAATTCATGGTTTCAATAAATCCGGAACTTCAGTGAAAACTGAGGAAAATTTCAAAGAATGGCAGTTCTTTGATATCAGCTACACTTATGGGGTTGACTTAGGGCCCTTCGAGTTTGGAGCTCAGGTCGGTATTGCTGGTGATGCTTATATCACTGGTGAACGAAGCTTTGCTTTCGAAGATAATAGCCAGGCACTCGCCTTTTACCCAGGCTTGGATATCTATGGCTACGCTAGGGCCGGCGCAGACATTATTGTTGCCGAAGTATGGATCGGTGGTCAATTGTCTTTTGTGAAAGAAGAACTGACAGCAGAACTTGCTATCGCTTATGTCGTAGATGAGGATACCGGAGCTCTGGCTTTAGAAACGGAAATGTCGGTATTTAATCAGCTAGAAATCCTTTCAGGTAAACTCTTTGCTGAGGCTGAATTGCTAGGCTCTGTCTGGGAACACAATTTTATCGAATGGTGGGGATTTCAGTACAACCAGGAAATTTGGAATAGCAGCGAGGGATTTGTGATTCGTGATGCTTTCACTAGACAGTCTCTTCCTGATGTACTCATGCCGGGGATGCCAGCTCCTCCTCCAGCAAGTTGATAAGATAGTCTATAGAATGCAATGATGGCACAGGTTCTTGGTGGAGCCTGTGCTTTTTTCTGATTAATGGGATCATCATGATAAGGCTTAACACCTGAGCCTGGATGGGGAGATGGCTATGAGACAAAAACGAGAAGTGGATTCGAAACTATTAATGAGAATTTCTGTCCGGATACCCGCCCTCGTGTTAACAAGTTTATTGGTCCTTGTCTCCTGTTCATCGGAAGAAATACCTAATGAACTTCAAAGCATGAATTCATCACTGGCAGCGCATAATGGTTATTGGGTGATGAAGCTAAAGCGTCCCGGGAACCCTCTTCCGGTGACTGTTGTCAACGATATGTATATGGATCTGGAAAGTCGAAGATCTACTGTATACGCTCAAAGTCGAGTTTTGGGTCAGATCACGTCGCCACCACAGGTAGGTCCTGGGGAATGCACTCAATCTATTAAGGGAGATCCCATTTGCTTTCATCCCAATGCGGTTTACCTAAATGGCAGTGGCCAGGAGTTAGAAAGTGCGGATGGTGAGGGCTCATGGTGGGTAAAGCACTCTTGGGTTGTTGATGGTGAGGGTTATTATAATTGTGAACTCAAACCGCAGGAAAACTATAAGGACTGTTTCAGGGCGGAAGGCAGGTCGCTACCAGATGGGGTCTCTATGAAAATTGGAGGCACTCGGAATGGCTATCCTCTTTATAATATTCGGACCCCTGTTTTAACGGCCGATCCGGTCAGCTATACAGTGACACGATACGGACCCGCTAATCTTGATCCTACTGAGGGAAAGATTGATGTAACTCCTGAAGTCAAGTACGTCTTAGACTTCGCATGTCGTAATGAGGTCAGTGCACTCAGCGGGATGAAAAGAGTTTGCCCATAGGCTCATGCTGTCGCAGCTTTTGGGGCTAGGATTCTAACTTGCTTTTCTCTGATTCTCTTCTTCTTTGACAGGTAGAGAAATGGTGATTAGTGCACCTGCTTTAGGTGCATTTTGAATAGTTAACTGTCCACCAAATTTCTTGACAATATTGGATACGATCACGGATCCTAAGCCAAGAGACACTTCACAATATGGTGGCATGTTATTGTCTGTATTCTCAATGGAGTGAATATTGTTCATAAAGCGGGAGCGTTGCTTCCGTCCATAAGTTTCAATTTTTTCCTCACTGAGGCCAGGTCCATCGTCCTTTATTTCGATAAATAATAGCTTGTTTTTTACATAGACGGTTACCATGATTTTTTGCCTAGAATATTTAATTGCATTATCGAGTAGATTGCGGATCATTCGACGGAATAAAAAAGGATCAGCGCAGTAGGATAAATCATCCAAACAATTGAGTTCGATGTCTCTACCACTCTTTTCTTCCACTACTTCCGCAATATCTAATATAATATTGGATAGGTTAAATTCTTTTTCAGTAGTGGTAGATCCACTTGACACCAGTCCTGATAAGAATAATAAGTCTTCCAGGAGCTTCTGAAAATATACGACCTCTCGATTTAATACATCTAATTGCTGGCTGTTTTCCTTGAAGCTGCCTGAACCTTGGTTTTTGAGGTTTTGAGTGAGGCTGTAAATACTAGCCAGTGGTGTTTTAAGGTCGTGAGTCAATTCTTGTAGTAAATCTCTTAGGCCACGTTCTTGTTTTAAAATGATATCCTGTGCCTGGCGCATATCCTCTTTATTTATTTCTTGGAGATGATTTAAGGCATTTTCTAGCCGTTTCTCTTTTGATTTTAATTGAAGCAGATTCTGAACGATAGGAATTAGTTCATCCACATTAAAAGGTTTACTAAGGAAAGCATCGGCACCTACTGCGATAGCCGACCGTTTGTTTCTGTCGTCATCTTTTGAAGTTAATAACACGACTGGTATAGTTTTTAGGTCTGTATCCTCTTTGATTTGTTGAATTAAGTTCATAACGCTAACCTGAGGCATTAACCAATCTAAAATAATAAGGTCGGGCTGTAAACTTTTTATTCTATCGATGCCTTCCTCACTTTGATTTAAGCTAACAACTCCATATCCTCTGGGTGCTAGTTGCTCTTTAATCATTTCGCTCATGTCATATTGATCATCAATAACCAATATCTGAGTGCTTTGAACGAACATTTGTTTTTTAGTAGGTTCACATTCATCGTCGATGTTGCTCGTTTTGATTTCATCAAGGAACATCTGGGTGATTTTAAAATTATGATCATTCATTAGCTTTTGCATCGTGTCGGTTACTTTTTGCGTGTTTATAGGTTTTTCAAAAACTTGATCAACATCGGTTTTCTTTAAGGCTGTTTGGTTGATCTTGATATTCTTATGACTTAACATGCAAAGTAAGGTGTCGGGAAATCTTTTTTCAACCTCTTCAAAGAAGCTTAATCGTGTGGCTAGGAGGATGTTTTCATCAGCGACAAGGCATCTAACTCTGTTCTTTTCTAAAATCTCGATAGCTTCCTTCGTTGATGCAGCAGCTCGAAATTGATCGTTTTTTGAATAGGCCAAAAATATGTCTTCCAGATTATGGCGATGACTTTCATTCTCATCAACAATCAAAATATCTATTTCCCGATTATCCTCTTTTGGAATAATCTCATAGTCACTTACATTAGTAGTTATTACAGCTGCTATCTTTTTTGTCAAAATTTCGGAATCAAAGGTTTTGTTGAAAAAAGCATGGACTAAATTTTCATTGATTGCCTGTTCCAAAAAATTACTTTCTGTTTCTGCTGTCATTAAAATACGATATACGCTGGGATATAAATGAGATATTTTCTTCATCAAATCCAAGCCGTTCTCTTCATCTAAACGGTAGTCCGAAATAATGCAGGATACGGGATTTTCTTTTAAGAAAGATATGGCATCATTTATATTTTTGCGCACATGTATTGTATTGTCTTCCAGTCCTAATTCTTCACTAAGAGTTTCTACCAACAGGGCTCCATAGTCGTAATCATCTTCGATGATCAGAATATTGATTAATGTACTTTCGCTACCAATCAAAGGAAAGTCTACCCAGAAAGTACTCCCTTGGCCGAGTTCACTAGTGACCCCGAATTGGCCATGCATTTTCTCGGCTAACGATTTTGCTAGAGCCAGTCCCAGGCCGTTGCCTAAGTAGTTTTTTGGCCCAATTGTCGTTGGTTGGCCAAAGATCTGGAAAAGCTTTTTTTGATCATGTTCTGACAGTCCTGGGCCATGATCAGATACATACATCCGCACTTTATTAGTGGTAACGGTAAGTCCAAGTTCTATTCTGCCATTTCGCTTAGTGAACTTTAGAGCATTGGACAAATAGACAAAGATAATCTTTTCAACGGCATCAACATCTCCCAGAATTTTTACCAGGGTTGATTCGCTAATGGAACCGTGATGGTTTGACTGAATCTTAAAATCAATACCCTTAACATGACAGGCAGGTGCAAAATACTCTTTACACGTCTTGATGATGTGAACCAAATTGATAGGAGTCAGGTCTAGATTTTTTTGAGCTGAATCGATTTGATGTAAGTCAAGCAGCTGGTTGATTAGGCGGAGAAGACGTCTTGAATTTTTCGCTGCTATTTTTATATTGTTATTTCCTGGGTTTTCTCTAGATTCGAGTTCCAGAGGGTTAAGAATCAATGTTAGCGGTGTTCTTAGTTCATGGGAAATATTGTGAAAGAACTCGGTTTTCTCTCGATTTACATTTAGCGAGTTTTGCAATCTATCTTTTTCAGTATTAAAAATCCTGTTGCAAATAGCTGCTAACATTAGAATATTTTCTATGATCGAAGCTAGGTAATGTAATTTATTGGAGTAATAGGGGACGAGATCATATACGGCGAGTACCTGCAGGCTAATACCTAGATGAAAGGCACCAAAAGCTAAAATAAATATAGCAACATGTAGTTGTCTTTTCTTTTTGTAGATATATCCAGCACATATTAACAGGAACAAGGGTAGAGGGATTCCGATAAAGATATCCATAATTTTAGTTGCTACCATGGTTTGAAAAGGTAATAGCAGGAGTGCAATGAGTAGTATTGCCATAAAACCGAATAGAATCTTTCTCATTGGGGGATTGAAATGCAAGAAAAAATTTGAAAATAAAGCAATGGCAATCCAGGATATAATCCCACAAAAATAGGCCCAGACATCACTGTGGGGGATTTCAAGGATACCCCATGAAAGAGTCGCAATCATCATATAGCAAGCAACATAAAGAGAATAATAAAGATAGATTTTTGAACGATAGCCGATGGATAACACTATGCTAAATAACCAGGACATACCAAATATAGCAAGGATGATAGAAAATTCGTTACTTGATTTTATGATGTAAGTCATTAGCTCATCGGTATCTTGCCAAAAAGAATATGATTGAATCATAGGTCCATAACTAATCCGGTTAATATAGATTGTGGTATAAGACATTGGTTTTAGCGATAGGGAGGTGATTCGTTGTTTTAAAATATGTTCATGTGTCCATGTGCTCATAAGCGTCTGTTGGTACACATTAATTTCAGAAGCGATATCATGGTCGCTGCAAAGTATAATTGGTTGCTGGGTAGAATAATGGTTATAGAAAGTAATCCTTTGCCAGTAACTCTTTCCAATAGAATTAATGATGACTGTCTCATTAGCATTTTTTTTAAAATTGGTTTGAAAAGATGGTGATGACACCGTTTCAAAACTTTCATTCCCTACATAGATATATGAACTTCTTCCTAAGAATTCACCATTGATTTGTCGAGTTGCGTCGATGTTAACAACAGCAATATCGTCTTGATTAAGATCGAGTGCAGATGACTGAACACTGATCATTACTGTTAATATGAACAAGATAATGTTTTTTTTATCTCTGATAGTTGATACCCCTTGATGATATCTTTTTGGCTCTAATATTGAGATCGTAGTTAGATCTTTCTGTTCGTATAATCTGATTTATCTGACATTCAAAGTTTCACTAGTGTTTTCGGAAGTTAATATCTGGTTAATAAACCGGCAGAAGGCTCGCATTTATCCAACTTCAAATCGTTAAGTAAGAACAGCATATTAGCCGATGTTAAGAATTCGTAACATCGGATAATGACAAACAGATTAATGATAAATCTTTATCTGGACGGGCTTAAAGTTCGATTTCCACTGTGAGATCATGGGTGCTGTGTGATTGCTCCTTCTGTTTATTTAATTGCTGACATTCATTTATTCCAATAAGTAACTGAAAGTTTTTCAAGTATTTTAACTATAAACCGATCACTTAGTCCGTGAAAATATGTGGAATTTAGGAGTATGAATGAGTAGATATTCCAAGTTAATCTCTTTAGCACCAGTCTTATTTCTTTTCTATTTCTTGAATCAGACTGGTTGTGTGAGTTTTGGGCCTGCTGAAGATAAAAGGCATCAAACTGAAAAAATCTTAGCGTGTCCGGCAGATGCTCCTGATAGTTTAGAAATGATAATTAAGGTTACCGACTATTCAGTAGAAGCCACCATAGAATCAGCTGACATTCAATTCTATGATCGATATCAAATTAACGATCAGACTTATCAGCAGTATATTGTTCCTAAGGTAGCTAGTATTTGTTATAACCCAGATGAAACCTATACTGCTGTGGTCGGTCTTGATCCTGATAGTTACGAAGTTTTTATGGAAGAGGTTGTGAAGGAAAGAGATGTAGCCCTGACGATTAAGGATAAAATATCCCGCTTGAAGGCTTTGGTGCAAGTTAGAGAGAAGTATTATGCATACCTTTCGGTGCAGCGTATACTCAAAAAATATAAAGTGGACTTAGCTGTCATTAATTTTTCTAGAGCTTTCCAAGAGATGAAGCAAATCCAATCATCATTAGTCATTGGAGTAGAGTACATATATGACAAGGATAATGCAAAACTGGGTTCTGTTGCCAGGGCTGTGTTTCAAAATGCTTTTGTAAAAAATGGATTTAAGGTCACGCCAAAAGAACTGCTGAAGAAAGAACCTGATCTATCGTTTAAGGTTAAACTAAAATGGGTGCCAATCGAAGGTCAGCAGGCTGGAGGTCAGATTTTCTCCCGTGTTTTTGCAACTGTCGAATTATTTGATGATCAAGGTCGCACTCTTGGAGCAACTATTTTTAAGTCCAAAGGAGGTGGTTTTGATCAGAATACGGCGAGAGTTAATGCCATAAGGTCTATAGAAAAATCGGTGTCTAAAGGCTTCTTAAAAAAAGTTATAGCTCACTAATTGGAGGCGATTTGAAGCGTTTAATTCCATTGTTATATATTTCTTATGCTTTTTTTAGTCACGCCGACGTCTACGCAAATGATCGGATAACTTTACTAAATAGAGTGGCAGAAAAATTAGCGGAAGCCTATAAGACGAAGAGGGTGAAGAAAACTGCTGTGGTATTGCCGATTCAAGGGGTCACTATAGATTTACAGAATCGTGAATTTGAGATTATCAGAACCAAGTTTATTTCGTCTATTCAAAGAACTGGTGTCACCGTATTAGATATAGATTCTTTGTCAGATATAAGTGAAATGGAGAAATACCAAGCTAGTGGTCAGGTCAGGGATTCGGAGATTCAGGGCCTGGGTGATAAGATCGGTGCTGAGCAAGTGATTAGAATAAACCTGAAAGATGTTTCCCAAGCAACAGAGCCGGATGTTGAAAAAATTCTTCTTATAGCAACCTTGAAGGCCACTAACATTAAACGAGGCAGTATAGACAGGATGCGGACGATCAACATAGAGTATACGCGCAGAGCCTGGAAAGTCTCTTATGCCATGAGAGATATGTCTATTGCCTCTCTGGCGGCTGTAAAATGGCTGTCTTTGGGTAGTTGCATCTATCTTGCTAATTTAGCGGGACATGAAAAAATGAAAGGTAAGGAAGCGAGTGATGCTCAGCAAGCTGATGAGTATTTAGAGCAAAGTGAGTTATCATATAAATTAGCTTATGGTTCATTTGCTCTTTTTGCAGGTTCATGGTTGGGTGAATACCATTTAAAGAGTAAGCCACGAAATAGAAGGTTGTACTATGAATATGAGCTAAGTATGAACCGGTTTAACAATGGTTCTCTTGGTCTTCGTTTAAGCTTCGACTTGCCTTAAGTGTGCAGTGAATACCACTAATAACCTATAATAACCTATGATAACCTTCAATTTTTTGCTGATCCTTACCATAGTCACTTTTTCTATTAATCAACCTTGATTGTTTGAATCTTGTGCTGGTGTCAAATTTGTAGACACTCCTTTCCCCTCGATTGACATTCCAGAAAGATTCTTCTTCCTCTCCTATGTCAATAAGCGATTGATATTATTGGACTATAATTTCATTTCCGTTTGTCTGTTGGATGCGCAGTTCTGGTTTTCGGAACTAAAATTGCACACCTTTTCTGTAAGTTATCAGAGAAGGTGAAAATGATTCAAAATATACAACAATTGAGATTGTTCGTTAGCAGCTTTTTTTTAGTCGTTATATTTGGATTTACCGCAGTAGGTTCGACTTCTGAAGCTATGTCTCCAAAGTCGACATTCAAAAAAAAGTCAAATGCCGATTTAATTGCTACCGTTTTCCCGCATCAATATAGTTTTTCTATCAATGATCACCAGTTGATAGTTAAAACACCACTGCCTTATTCTAGAGTTGTGCAACTAGTAAAGGAAATCAAAATAGTTCACACCAATTTCTTTAAAATCGTAGGATCGATGCATCCGGTTCCTCAGGATCCAAACGATGAATTGGTAGTTATGATCTATGGTAGCTCGGCGGATTATGACGTGTATCACCCGATGATCTATAACTTAAAGTCAAATAATGGTGGGATATACCTAGAGGGTAAGGGAATCCTATTTACTTATGATCGCACAGAGCATGATTCGATATATAGCCTAACGGAAATGGTAAAGCATGAGTATGCTCATTACCTTATTGGGCGCTATTTGGTTTCTGGATTATGGGGGCAGGCAGCTATTTATGACAATCATCGATTGACTTGGTTTGATGAGGGTTTTGCTGAGTTCTTAGTCGGCTCTCATGCAGAAGGTATTGCAAAGCGCAGCATTTTGGTGAAGCAGATTCGTTATCACGATAAATCTGAAAGGCAAAATGTTAGTCAGATCCTTAGATCAAAATATGGAGATGGGTTTCGGTTTTATAAATATAGTGGCCTATTTTTTAACTATATGTATGAAAATGATATTGATTTAATGCGACAAATCATCGCAAAAATTAGACATACTGATATTGATGGTCTTGATCGTTTGCTGAATCATATTGCACAGGACAAGGGCATCAATGATTCTTATCATGAATTTCTGATGAATAGTTTTACTGCTTCTTTATGAAAGACAGAATACTCAGCTGTGCTGTTGAGGTTTTCTTTTTGCAGGATAACTACTTTGTTAAAATAGGTCACGAGCAATGGTGCCAGATTAAATACAATTTTAATTCCTTAGAATAGCACGAATAACCACCCATATTAACCTCATCAAAACAGCTATTTACACACAACGAAATAAATTCAACAAAAATCTAAATATTTAGCTGGTCTAGCCGAGTATCTTGTTGACTAGATAGTAGTTGTTTAAACGTGAGGAGTTAAAATGAAATTTATAGGACTTATAGTTGTTACATTTATAGCTATTGGCTGCGGGGGATATGATATAGAGAAAATGTCAACCAGATACAGCCAGAACACCGATGATGCGAGATCACCAGAAGTGAGTCAGGAGAAAATAGATTCGGTCAATGAGATATTAAGAGACAAGCCTGCAGCGGCTGAACCTCTCAATATGAATAATCTGAACGATGCTGTGGCAGCCAGGTTTGCTGCTGCAGAAAGTATTGATGGTCAAAAGATGACTTCAGAAGAGCAGGGTGAAGCCACTGAAGCTGTTCTGGACTTAATTGAAGCTGCTGAGAGCCGTAATGCATTTGCCATAGCTCAAAGTATGGGCAAGGTGCAGAACCTAAGCAAAAACAATAGATTTGGGTTGGTCGATGTTGATGCTGTGATCGATGCTGTGACTGACTTGGTCGCTGCGGTTGTAGATGCAGACATTGCTGGCATTATTGATGCTCTGCAAGATCTTATTGCAGCTCTGGTAGCTTAGAACTCAAGATTAGATAAAATACTAGGTTTGATTCCATCATTAAAGGTTAATACAATTTTACAGAATTAGGAAAAGGCTGTTAGAAACCTTAATGACGGCATCTCAAATTTGGGTACACACCCCATGTGTCTCGTATTTTGTCTAATCTTTGCTTTAGTCCTCATACAGCATGCAATATTATTCGTTTCAGCGCAGGTGCTTATAATACTTTTTTGAGACTGCTCTTGGCGATGTGTTCATGGTAAACAATATCAGTGATTTGATTAAGATGGTTAATGGTTAAATGGTCTTCGACAACCTTACCAAGCAGCATATCTAAATTTTTAGGTAGATCTTTTTGTGGGTCTTTTACACCTGCATAAACCTCAGGCAGAGCTGAATCACAGCTCCTTCTTGCTTCCTGAACTATAATACCGTCAACCCACTTATTATCTTGGTTTTTCATCTCGATCCTATCTCTATTAGTTTGGTGATTTTCCTTTTAAGCTCTTGTAGTCACAATCTATGCAAAAGTAGCTCCATAATTAGCTCTGTCTGTGCATTCTGCACGAGTGGTTTAGCATTTTAAAATGAAGGCTTCGCTGAAAGTTTTGAAGTAAGAAAGGATTCAATTAGGACAGTTTTGAAGTAAGAATTTTATTCTAGATTTGCCATACATGGCATCAACCAAAGTAGGCCTTTCCTTGGGTAAAGTTTGAGTAATATTTAACCGGCTTGACCCGTCTCAACTTAGTTTATCCGATTATGATCACTCTGTTATTTTGGGATTTATATTGGTCGCAATAGCAAAGTGCGCTTCGACTCTATTAGTGATATTACGTCGGATGTTTTTATAGAAGAGACGATAATCTAGATGGTGATAGCTTGGGGCAATCATCCATACCGGTGGTGGCGCAGGATCTACCACTAACAAGCCATCAAGGCATTGGGCTCCAGATTTAATGTCTTGGGAGACCAATAAATTTCGGTCTTCATCAAATTCATAGTAACCTAAGTTTTTCTCTGCAGGAACCTGAATTTCGTTGTTTTGCCAGCTTAGTGGGTTGACGCAAACGATTTCCTCTGTGGCCTTTATTTCCAATCCTCGATCGGATACTAGGACAGCCTTGTTCTTGAAATCTTTAGCATCGTTCTGATCGGCATCTTTGCTAAAAGCGTTCCAGCTTAGTAAGCATTTGTTTTGTAGCGGTTGTTCGCAGATAGGAATATCAGGTAATGAAATAAAAATATTTTCTTGAACAAATGGTCTGCCAACGAGGTAAGCTGCTACTAGTTTCTTCAATATTGGTTTACCAGTGAATCTAGCTTTCAATAAGTATAGCCCGAGGTCGGCTCCTTGACTATGTCCTGCGATGATAACTGGACGACCTTTATTGTAGTGTTGCATATAATAGTCGAATGCTCTGACCACATCTTGAGCTGCAAAGTTAAGAGGGTCTGAAATGGTATTCTCTCGACCGTAGTTTGCCATATTGCCTTGACGATGGCGAGGGCTGTATACCCTGGCAGCACCGTTAAAGATGCTGGCATTACCTATCATGGTTCTTTCTTTTTTGAAAAAGAATTCACCGGTTCCATCAAGAGGATCATTCCACTGACTCCCAAAGTAGGAAGTAGGGTGGATAAAAAATACATCTGCTCGTGCCGTTGCTTGCTTGTCCACATCATCGATGGCTAGAGTGTCCGAGGTGTCTTGTTGGGTTGGCAGTGCTAACCAAGATGATTCGACGGCATAGTCTGGTTTCGTTTCTTCACTAAGCGGGCTAAAAGGAAAAGAAGGTGTGATAAATAGCAGTAGCACCGACCAAAAATTGAACCTGACCACAACGGCAACACCAATCAGAAAAATAACAGTGATGGCAAAAATTTTTTTCATAATATGTTCCCAGAGAAAGTATTTTCAACATTTAAATAATGGGTTTAACGCCGATAGAATCTCGCTTGTTGGCTAGGTTTCTATAAAGACCCGGTTTTTTTTAATGCACTGCTTTTATAGATAAAAAATAACCTTTTGTCCTAGGCCATTTTATTTACTTAGGATTTGCAAATGTTATTCCAAGCCAATGAATTTTATCGATTTAGTTTTTGATCTGACCCATGTTGTTTTTATAAAGCTAGATGACTTGAACTAGCTTCATTCTGTTATTTCTGGTTCTTCCAATGGCTTCTGGATTCATAAGCTAAAAATCAGAATGCAGCCCCTTTTGTTGGGTGATATAGATGATGATAACCCACAGTGAATAATCTGTTATTACTCCTTGCTTTGGTGACGGCCTAAAAACCCGATTAAGTTGGAGCGCAGAGGTTTGGTCTGGTTCTGAGGGAGGACTTGACCAAGAGAGCAATATTTACTTGATGAGGGAGGTAAGCATGAGATGGAACATGATGATCATCTTGAGCCTTTTTATATTTACTGGATCAGAAGGTACTGAGGCTTTTGCTGGTGGCGGTCATTTAATGACCAAGGCGCAATTTGTAAAAATGGCCAAGAAATCCCAATGGACCAACTGCGGTGTAGTAAAAATGTCAAAGCCATTACGTGATTTATCTTATGGAGTCTATGTTGAATGTCATCAAAGCCAGAGTGGTCACAATGATACGCAATGCTTTCAGGATAGTGTTTGCTCTATCACCAGCAGGAAGCAAGTATCAAACATAAAATAGCACTTACTTTATGTTTGAGATAATTTGCTATGTTTTGGCTTCTTACTCGATATTATCTTTCATCTACTTTTTCAACATGATGCTATTATAATCTCATGTATTTTTCGTCAGCTGTTTTTTTTGCTGACTAGTATATCTTGCCTGCAGCCATCAAGGGGATAGCGACCCAAGCTAGATAGACCCAGCCGAAATTTGACTAATGTAGGCTCATTTTGAGGATTTTGCCCTGGCTGGGGATCGATCAGCAACTTTACTCCTGTGATATTAGGAACCCCAAATATTTTTGTTTGTAGAGGGTATTTGGTATAGGCGTTTAACTCTATGCCGCGGGTGCGGCATACATCTAGATGAGTTAAATCATTTCGTTGATATGCCTGAAGCCAAAGCTGGGCAACTGTCTCTTGTGAACACCCAATGTTTTGACACACACGTAATAATTGAATTTCACCATCAGCAATACCGGTAACGTACTTTGGAAGAAATATATTTAATTCTGGTCCTCGGTATTCCGCGAGGCAGCTGGCCGTTGTTTTTTCGTCCACGCAGCGGAAAGTAAGGTTCAGGGGATTAATTTTGACCGAACTTAAGCTACTGCTTAAATCGTATATGTACTTGACGAGATAGCCTTCGGCTTGGTTTAGTTGTTGTTGATCCAGTTGATCAAAATCCTTGGGTTTTGGATTGCGAAAATGTTTAGCCGGTCGTTGGCTTAGGCTCATAGCATCACCGTTTTGATTCATACAGCTGCGATTAGGAAAGGGGCCATAAGCGGCGACGCCTCCAGCAGCTCGAGTGAGCCGGTATCGTGTTACGGGTCCCATCAGGTGATTGCCATCTTCATCTTTTTTTACATATCCATATTCGTCATACTGAGTCCCAAGAGCTTGATAGCTTGCGACCATGACTCGCAGTCCATTGATGCCCGGTGCTCCAATCACTTTACCTAGTGCTTTACCCAGATACTCGAAAGAACTACCGAGACCAATACCTGCTTCTATTCCTTCGATATTGCAAATATTTAATTCATAATTTTCTCCCCCGTCGTTGCGGGTTATGCGACTGCTATTCCAAAAGATCTTGGTTTTAGGTGTTTTACAAGGATTATCCTTACATCGTCGGCGCAGGAAAACAGATCCATTTATGGTGTTAAAGAATAATGAGGCAATGTCGAGGCGGATTTCTGGCCCATCATAAACTAAAAAGCATGATTTTTGGTTGGTATTAAGGTTTTTACATTGAAGATTAAAGCTGAGATCTTTGAGGTTTTTGTGATCCCCATTTTGATCTGAAGATTTAGCTAGGAAAGAGATATTGCGTACGAGTTCTTCGGTGATAATAGCCGCCGCATTGGCTGTAAAAGATAGCTTTATACCTTCTTCGTTAATATATGGATCGGATTTGGGTACGCTGCTCTGGGATTTTTTTTTACAGCCGTAAAAGCTTAGTATTGTTGCTATCAGTAGAATCGCAGCACCGGAGTCATTCATAATTGATCCTATTCTGATGAATTTGATTTTGTTTAATCAGTAGTCTGCCATAACAATATTAACATATCAGTGTTATGCTATGTTATGGTATTCTGCACTGTCATTGTATCTGCATCTCTGTCGTCTTGGGAATCCAAAGTCCGTCTGAATTGGTTTTTGTTAATATCTAAAAGATGAATAATTTGTTAAAATTTAATGGTTTCAAAAGAGTCTGAGATATGAGATCAATTTCAGAAGCTGACGCTGATTTTCAGCCGATGAATGATGTAAGTTTGATTCTGGCCTTGGTGGATATAACTACCCTATAATACTAAGGTAAGCTAAGTGATCGTCTCCCCAATTTTCTGATTTTTCATTTTATTTGTTAAGGATTTTTATGACGCCGGATGAAATCGTCCTCAAAATCATGACTTGGCCCTATGTTAAAACCTTTATTCCTCTGTTTCTTTTGCTAATCGGTTTTGAATGGTATTGGTCGGTACGGAAGCAAAAATCATGGTACCGAGTTAACGATGCAATGAGTAGCCTGTCTTGTGGTATTTTCTCTCAATTAACAAATATTGTCTTTCGGTCCGCATCGCTCTTTTTATATGTTTATTTTTTCGAGAAGTATAGCATCTATGATTTTACTCATATTTCATGGCAGGGTAAGGTCGTGGTTATGGTGCTGGTCTTTCTGGCCTGTGACTTAGCCTACTATTGGTTTCATCGTTATGCCCACGAGATTAACCTGGGTTGGGCCGGGCATGTGGTTCATCACCAGAGCGAAGAGTATAATTTCACGACGGCACTGCGACAGAGTTCAACCCAATGGATCTTTAGTAACTTTTTTCATCTTCCCCTTGCGATCGTTGGTATCCCCATCGAATGGCAATTGGGGATGATGGGGATTAATGTAGTCTATCAATTTTTTATTCATACCAGGGCTGTTGGGCGATTTCATCCATGGATCGAATGGATTTTCAATACGCCTTCTCATCATCGAGTTCATCATGCAAGAAATCCGAAATATCTTGATCGTAATTATGCTGGGACTCTGATTATTTGGGACCGTATATTCGGTACTTTTCAGGTAGAGGAAGAAGAACCGGTCTATGGCATTGTCAATCCCCTTAAAACCTTTAATCCATTTAAGGCTCAGGTGTATTACTATGTGGTCTTATGGCAGGATATGCTGGCAGCGCCCCATTGGATGGATAAACTGAAACTATGGTTTAAACAACCTGGGTGGCGTCCCCAGGGACTTACCCCCTATCCACAGCCGCCTGAGCTGGATAGAGCTACTGCTATCAAATTTGACCCCTCTACCCATCACAAATGGTTGGCAATGATTTTATTTTTGGTAGGGCTTGCTGCTGCAGTACCAGTTCTTTTTATGCCAGGTGCAGCCACAACCAAATTAGTACCTATTATGTTTGTACTATTCGTCTTGAGTTTGGCAGGCATGTTTTCTAGCGGTATGGTTTTTAGGCGGCGGTAATCAAGAGAAGGTCTATGCTGCAGCACCATCATCACCTTGTTCTTCCTCACTACGATCCAGGATAATTTGAGATAAGGGCAGCGTGATTTTGAAGTAAAAATTATAAAAGCCTTTCTGAGGTTTTTCATCTTCAACGGTGATGGTGACCGATCCTCCTGATTTTTCCATAAACTGGCGAACCGCATCCATACCAACTCCACGCCCAGATATCTGGGTGACTGCCGCCGCAGTTGAGACACCGCTGCTAAAGATTAGTTGTGAAATATCTTGCAGACTACTATTCTCAGTCAGTTGACCATTTTTAAGTCCTTTCTCTCTGAGGATGTCGATCGGTAGGCCCTTACCATCATCTTGTATTGTCATCATTAGGATATCGTTGTCTGTTTCAACATTAATAGTTAGAGTGCCGTGACCGGGTTTGCCTTTTTCTATACGGTCTTCTTTAGCTTCTATACCATGGTCCATAGCATTACGGAGTAAATGAATCATAGCCATATCCAACACTTCCTTTTGATCAGCAGAAATGATGGTATCAGCTATGGTAAAATCTAATACGGGTTCTTCTCTACCTGTATCTGCGGCAATTTTTATAACCCGTTCTCGGTAATCATCGAACACCTGAGGGAGGTTTTCGAAGATCAATCGAGCCAGAATACTACTTTGGTTATCAAAAACAGGTAAAAGTTCTGTAGCTACTTTTTCTCCACCGGTGACGAAGTCTTTCATTAAGTAAAATGTTTTTTCCACAATATTACGATCTATGTTGATAAAATTACTTTCGGTATTACGGTTGAGACTATCACGATTGACATTGTAATAACTGTCGAACACACTAATAACAAGATTGAAATCTTCATTCATCACATCTATATTGACTTCTTCTTCTTTCCGGAGGATTTGGCTGTACCTTTGCTCCATCAGATGGATGGCTTCAGTTAATTCCGATAGTGCAAGAGTCCTAGCTGACCCTTTGACGGTATGAGCATTAACAAATAACATTTTCACTCGATCGTCATCAATGCTTTCAGCTCCAGCACCTAGAGCAACTTTTATTTCTTCCAGGAGATTAGCTGAAGTCGTAAAAAATCCATGGGCTTTTGCTTCAGGAACGGCAACCAGTTCTGTTATTTTAGCCATTTCTTTTTGCTGCTTGCGAGCTTCGGCTTCTAGCTTTTTCTCGGCAGTGACATCGAGCAGAGTGACAAGAATCGTTTCAATGACTTCATCTTTGACTTGAGGGTTCCAGGTTGCAGCCAGGATCTTGGTGGTTTTCTCATAGGTATATTCTATTTCAATAGGAAACTTATCAGAATTCAATATAAAGCCCAATTCATCATAGCTGACCGAGTTAATAATGGATTGCCAAGCCTGATCCTGATCATCCGCACTGAGTGATGATCGTTCCAAAATCACTTCTTTAAAAGTTAAATTGGCGACTTTATCGTGGCATAGTACTTCGCTCAAGTGAGCAGAAAAGTTTTTACCTATAAGCCCTTCAGCTTCTATTGTCATTACTCCCTGGGGTATGTGATCAAGCAGACCTTTAATCTCACGAGTTTTATCATCGATTAGTTTTTCCAGATTCTGATTGAAAAACGTAATTTCATCATTCTTTTTTTGTAGGTCAACACTAAGGATTTCGGTTTGCTTGAAAGCAAAGGCTGACTTTCCGGAAATGATGGCACTTTGCAAGAGCACGAAACCTAGAAAAGCATAAGGAGCATAGAGTCCCGTTTCGATTACTTGCTGCATATGGAGGACATCGTTCGTTGCTCCAGCTATAATCAGGAGCAAGCCAACAGTCATCCAGCGGGCAATATTGTCTTTTTTAACGGCAAGATAAATAACGTAGGCAAACCCAATAGAAGACCCAACTGCGATAAATATTGTAAAGAAAATAGAATAATTACCAAAGAATGCTGGTTTTGTAATGGCTGCTAGAGCAACTAATGATAAACCCAAAGGAACCATTAAATACTTGTATAATTTCTGATATAATTTCCCCGGGAACATGTAATAAATGAAAACACCATTGCCTAATATCATTAAAGGTATGGTGGCAAAGGAAGTAGAGATTAAGGTGTTATAACCGACCAAAGAATGACCGATGTCGATGAACTCAAAAAAGCGAGCTAAAACTAGCTCCCTTACGGACATAATCCCGCAAAATAGGCAAAAAGCGAGTGTTGTTTTGTCCTTCCGTCGTTGTGTGTAAAGGATAAAGTGATAAATACTAATAATGACTAGGGCTCCGGCTAGGAATAGGCTGGTCAGTAAGTCCGAAAGTTGGTTTTGTTCCAGGGTTTTTAGATCGCCAATCATAACATCCCGGTATAAACCACCCCTGGGAAATTGATGGTTGCTGACTCGAATCATCACCATTATTTTTTGACTGGTGAAGTCCTTCAGGCGTACGATTTTAGGCATGTCTAGTGGGATTTCTTCTGCTTTAGTTGCAGAAGGTTTGATCATAGATATATTTGCGAGCTGTTTTTGGCCGGTGTCATCAAATATCATAATCTGAGCAGCAGCCATGGAGCCGCTGAACTTCAGGGCTATTTCATTGTCGCCTTCATATTTTTGCGTTCCTAATTGAATGGTAAGTAGATAAGTGCCATGCCCTTGACCACTATAGTTGTTATCAGGATTTTGCGGGTTTTTCTGGTTCGACCAAAAGCTTGGAACTTTGATAAGATCAGGGTAGTTCTTTGCGATTTCATCAATCGGGGCAGGTTGGACGAATTCCTTCCATGCAAAATGCCACATGCCCTTAAGCTTTACGGGCCGATTTTGCTTGAATTGCCAGTCGGATAGATCAATAGTACCGTCTTTTACTTCAGGTTGTTTAACTAATGTTTTTGAAGAACAGCCGTTGATTATGAGCAGAGAGCTCACCACGAGACATAGCATTAGGTTTGGTAAAGTTTGTCTAACTCCTAATACCGTCTGCTCTTCGTATTTCATAGTTTATGCCTCTTAAATTATGGCTTACGGCAGTTCCTTAAACGATGAGAGCTAAGACCCGGCACTCACATGCTTCACCTACTATGTCAATCGGACGGCTACGAGGGATCATTAGATAATTTGATTTTTTTTTTCATGTTTGATTGTGGTTTTGTGGTAAAAAGCTGGTGACCTTTGTAGTTACATTGGGTTGTCGATGTTTGGCTCGTGAGATTTTGACTGAACTGTAGAACACTTAAAGTATTTTGTAATTATGACTTATTAAGAATTTTTGGGGATTTTTACTAAGGTTTATTTATTGTAAACGGCAAAAATAGAACAAGGGTAATCTTGTCCACCAAGATTACGGGATAATGACAAAGGAGATAGACATGTTTCAATTATTCGTTGCAAAATTAGTGCTAGTATTGCTCCCGGCAGGCATCGCCATCGCTACCCCGGGGGGAGACAATCTATATTTTGTCGAGCAACTAGGTCAAACCGAAGTTAAAAGGCAGCTGGGTGAAGGCCATGATTTTCTCACCGGGGGCAGGAAAGAATCATGCATTGACAGTGCTCAAATATCAGCCTGGATCGATGAAAAAAATCAAGTGGAAGATACGGTTGATGTGATCCGCAATCAGGAAGAGCTGGCTGATAAACTCGAAATTGATATTAATGCCAAAGCCTCTGGTATTGCCAAGATATTCTCGGGTGGGGTTTCTATTGGAACCACCATCATTCGGGAAACCGGCTTTAACAACCAGACCTTTGTTGGTCTAGCCAGATACAAATGGACCAAGAGCGGGAAAGAGGTCTATGAGTCTTTACCACCGTTAACAGCTGAAATGGAATCATTATTGACTGAGGATCCAGCTGAGTTTCGGCGCAGGTGTGGTGATGGTTTTACTCGCCGAGTAGAGCAGGGTGCTGATTTATATCTGGTAATTGAAGCTAAAGAACAGAGGCAAACCTCCCGTTCGTATAAAAATATCGATAGCACGATTAGTTTAGGCTTCAGCAAGTTATTTGGTTTAACAGCTTCCACCAATGTTTCGGATGAGCAGAAAAGAGTTTTGGATAACTATAGCTTTTCTACCAAGTGTTATAGTGTTGGTGGAGATCCCGATGTCTGTGCTAAGCATAATCTATCGTTGTCTGGGATGTCTGTTTTGGAATCTGATTTTGCTCAGCAGGTTAAGCAGGCAAAAATGGCTATGGCTGATAGTGCAAAACGAGGCGAGTTTCTGGTAGCTCTTTCTCAGGTAAAGGAAGCTTATAGTAAGCCGACTAGGAGAGCGAAAGAGAAGTACTGGGATGTATTTTATGATTACCGGCCGAGATTAGTGAAGTTACAAAACTGGTTAGCAAAAGAAGGTGAGGTTCGTGAGATCTGTGCCTCCAATGATTATATCATTTCATTGTGCCAGTCGGGAAGGAGAGCCATTGCGAGCCATCTGGAAAGCTGTGCTGTGCAAGATTTCTGGCAGGACGATGAGTGCCGCTATCCCAATTCTGACGACTTTGCTGGGATTTTGACTTCTGGAGACTTGGGTTTCTTTGAGCTGTTTCAACATAAAGGTTTTCAGGGAAGAAAGCTGAAGTTTAATTTAAATGGCATTTTTTCGCGCGAAGCTAGGATGCAGCCACAAGTTTTATATAATTTGCATGACAGAGCTTATGGGCCCTTCCATGATTTGATGACTTCATACCAGGTCAGATTAAAGAGAGGTTGGAAACTGGTTTTCTTTGAACATATAAATGGAACAGGTAAAAACCTTGTGATCGAAGGCTCAGGGCAACTACTGAAAGGTCATGTGCCAGGATGGTTTAATGATCGCCTTTCTAGCTTTAAAATAATCAGAACTGAAAGTTTCTATTAAATCTTTTTTTCGTTTTGTTGGGTAGACTAAGCGTAACCACCGCAAGATGGTTACGCTATTTTTTTGTCTTCTTAACTTCGCTATCTATGTAGTAAGATTGGTTACCACTTCGCCTCGCATTGGACTAAGCGACAATCGAAACGATCGTTGAAACGCTCACAAGCGGAGAGGGCTGCAGACTGAGCTGCTGATTCAGAACGGCCAGTGCCAATGAACGGGTTACTTCTATTATTAGCGTTAACGATACACATGTAACCCACAGAATCAGATTGATCTCTACAAATACTCCTGCTGTTGTCATAATAACAGTTATTCTCTCGGCTACAGCCAGAGGGGTATCGACTGTAATTTTCGCATGAAGCAGACATATCTTTACAGTAATTGCCGGAACGATTGCATAAAGGAGAGAGCTGACAATCTTTTGTACCGAGATTGTTACAGCGCCTTTCATCTACCCAGTATAGGACACCTTCGATTTCAGCCTGAAAGCTCTTGACCCCGTAATATAGATTAAGAATCTTAGCTGTTCTCTCATCATTACCAGTGGCAGCGCATCTTCCACAGCTTTTATTACATTTATCTTTCATCCAATCTTTATCACATTTCCCCCAGCGTACTTGGTCTTCGCAACTAGAGCGTGAATCTGGAGCGTCATCAAAACAAGTGTCCGAAGGTAATGTAGCTTTAAGTTTTTTAAATGCTTTATCGAGTCTAATGAAATCCCATTTGTTGTCTTCCCAGGTTTCTTTGAAGCGAAGCAGGCTATTATCGTATTGTCGAGATAGGTCACTATAGTGGCGCAGGGTAACAAGTCCCGAAATATTACTCAGACTGCTATTGAGTGATCTTGCTTTACTTGCAAATTGGCTACCTTGGGTGAGTTCCTGAAGTTCTTTTAAATTGTTATACATTTTGTAAATGTTAACAGCAATTTCATCGTCAAATTGATCTTCTGTTTTACGGTCATTTCTCGAAATTGTTCCAGCAAAAACACTGAATGAAAAACATATTGCAGTTAAAAATGTTAATGATTTAAATGGCATATCTATCCTCGTGCGTGATGTCTGATCCATGGCAGTGATAGTCAAGGGCTGATGTATTGCTAAGTAGCACTTGATGCATTGCTGAAATGGTGCAGATGTAGTGATCCCTATATATAGGGGAGTGATAATAGAGCTAAATATTGCAGAGAAACCTTTTAATATAAATCCGATGTTTTGAAGCTAGCGGCCAATTATTTAAGTGTCTGAAAGTAGTCAGAACAGATTATAAATTTTTATAAAGAAAAATTTATCGAGCTATATAATCTATTCGAACTGCCGATCTAGGTTAAGATTTGTAAAAATCTGAGTTTAGGTGCCTTAGACAAATGTGGAACAATTCTAAGTATTATAGGCTGGCAATCTTTGCTTTATTGAGCATGAGTTTTATAAGCTCATGTGTTGATAA
>Ga0099800_1030_pt1 | contig 45462 bp, 19 predicted proteins | sample Uncmet6_SortRC_1_FD_89868 | JGI IMG/M metagenome (GOLD analysis project Ga0099800, IMG submission 89868) | Marine eukaryotic communities from CALCOFI LINE 67, Pacific Ocean - CN11_C50_N6_SortRC_1 | ecosystem: Environmental > Aquatic > Marine > Oceanic | place: Pacific Ocean: Monterey Bay... | reverse complement strand
CTATCAATATCATATACTCCAGGCTCATGAGGATCATCCTTTGCTATATGCGCAGCTTCCCATGAAGCTTGTAATAGCCTTACAAATCGTCTCGTCCATAGTCTGGTATCATATAACTCACTCGTGACTCAAACCCTCTACCCTTTCTCTCCAAGACTTAAGCAATTTGATGTCACGGGAAAACTTAATAGCAATATCTTCGAATTCCTTTAAAGAATACGTTACACCAAGCTCCTCTCCTAATGTTTCAGCGATGGCTAGTCCAGCACGAGCAGGCATATTAGATCCAGGAACAGTAACTGTAGGTACCCCTGCCCAATAACCATCAAGACCAGTAGTATGACCACCCTTTGTTATAGTATCAAGTAAGAGATCATATGAGGTTTTCATATAAAGATGCTCAATCCAAGGTTGTTGTTTTGTAAACGCAAGACGATCTGCTTGAACACCATGATAAGGAGCATAAGCCTCTAGATTAGGTCTTGCTGCATCCCATCCTTGATACTTGGTGAATAAAAATTTGGAACCACCTACTGAACGAATGATATTCATAAACACTTGGAACATAGCTGGACTGATCTTGCTATAATTACTCAGGGTACCTAGTAAAATTGTACCCAGCTTTCCCAATTCATCAAGATTTTCACCTGCCTCAAATCGATCTCGAGGAGCTCGAAAATCTCCTTTGTATTTCAGAACATCACCTTGCATCTGAGCATAATCATTCACAATCACATTGCCAGGCATTAATATCAATTTCTCACTGAAGTGATTCACCATTTCAGCGGGTAATGCTTTATAATCCCCAATATAATAATCAATAAAGGGAGCAGAAGTAGTAGAAGGCATTCCTAAAAATGATATTTGAATAGGAGCAGGACGATGACTCATAATTGGTAGTCCTGAATGTAATGTATGTCCATTCAAATCAATCAGAACTTCAATCTTATGAGTTGCTATTTCGGCAGCTGCTGTTTGGGTATTACCACTAGTGAGATGAATGAAATGTTCCACAGTATTACTCACATTACGACCCCACCAACTCAAATCACGTTTTAAAGCAAAACAATATAACTCTACTTCTTTGTTGTGTTCTTCACTAATGAATTGAATCACACCACGAATAAGAGTAGAAACAGGATGGACACCAAAATCACTTGAGACCAAACCCACTTTCAATCTTCTATTACTTTTGACATCACCATTCTTATCTGAATTAGATTTCTTTCTGTGTTGTATACTTCTATTACCGTCGTTATTGATAATATGGGTGTCATCCCACCATCCTGCCTTATCATTTCCAAGAACTTTAAAAGAAGTATCTTTGGCATTAGGAGATCTCTGACTTATTAATTTGTGTCCAATACCTCCAAAATTTGTATACTGAACACTACCAAAAGAATCACCAACACACGCAGCATCATCAAAACATCTTTTGAGAATTTTTTCATTATATGAAACAGTCTCTTCCCAATTATTCCAGTCATCACTCCATCCCATACTCCTTAATAATCTAGGATATGTAGCGTCCCATATTTCTGGGTTTTCCGATGATAATGCCACACGGAATGCTTCAACAGCTCCTTTTAAGTCAAAAATATTTACACGAGTTTCACCTAAATTTATCCATGTCCTAACATCATTAGGAAATGTTTGAACACCTTTTAAGAAAGCCTTTTCAGCTTTTTTAACATCATGAGCATTATGATGCGCTACACCTAAAAAATTATACAGTGAAGGAACCAATTCATCTAGCTTTAAAGTACCATAACGTTGTTCTAAATCTTCTAAATATGTTATCAAATCTAAATTACGTCCTTCGTTGAATAACTTATAACATTCTTGACGATGAGCTTGAGCTACTTCCGCTGTTACCAATTCATTTGATTTGCAAAACTTAAGAAATCCATAAATATTAAATAATGTAAAAAATATTAAAAATTTTAAAGAAATTTGCATCAAAATAGAATAAAATTGATAAATTTGGTGACTTTGATCTTGTAGTGCTTCATTTTCTCCCTTTTTTAAAGGAAAACGGTGGTACAAGAGTTACACAAGATGTTTAAAGTATTAAGTATTTACTCTGGATCCCGGCTAGGAGGGACTCATTCATTCTTAATAGTCAATCGAGTCTTTGTCGGTTTTCAGTCAGTGTAAATTACTCTGTCAAAGTCTGTAAGATTGAAGGATTCGAGGCAACACTCAGACTGACTCTAATTAGTTTCGCTTAAATTGATGACATTTTAAGGTATGAAATGAAATTTCAAATGAATATGAGATAATAATGATGAATTCTATAAAGCTTTTAACAATATTCATACTAAGTTTATTCTTAAACTTTAAAGAAACAAATGGTTTTGTTAAAAGTTTATTAAAATCTCCACCTCTGATGAATAAAGAAGACACTTTTTGGACAAATAGACCATTACCTGATATAGCGATAGCATCATATCGGAATTTAAGTATCAGTCTTAGTCGCACGTTAAAAGTTCCAACACCCTCGTATGTTCAAACATTGACTGACGGTGTATTAAGTGTTACATCATTCTCATTATTACGTAAAGGTTGTATAATGCAATTCGATTTGAATGACCCTTCGAAATCAAGAACATTAAAAGGTGATTATTTATGGCCTAATGAATTGACTGTATTCAATGATAAAAATAATAACACTGTCATGTTAGTACCAGATGGATTCTTAATGCCAGGTCAAAGTGATGGTGGACTTTATGCAATACCAGATCCTAACAATCCAGAGTCACAACCAATTCGAATCACTACTAAAAAGGAAGGGTGGTTTTATCATAAGGCAGTATATATTAAATTACCTGGAGGGAAAGAAGGTATTATAACAGCTAGAGCAAATAAACCTTTGATAGGAAGAGCTCAAGGCGAATTGGTTTGGCTATCAGTACCTACTAAAGAAGAATTAGATGATAGTTTCAAGAGAAAGAAAAGTACACCATGGCGTGAAACAGTGATAGCTAAAGGGCCAGATGTGATGTTTGAGGTATTAGACATCAACCCTGAAGATACAACAGTAGAAGTTATCGCAGCCCATTTCTTCGCATCCAAGTTATCGGTACATTCTATAAGAGGTACATCAGAACTAGATGATGATAGTGATAATAATGAAGGTGAAGTTAAAGTCAGAGATATCATGGAAATTGATACGGAAGGAAGACCCTATGGTCTCTGTCTTACTACCATGACACCTGAAAGTAATAGTAATAGTAATAATAATAACCATGAAGATGGTAATAGTGACATGGTAGACATTGACAAGATTGGCGTTAGAGCTGCTGTAGCAACTGATGTATCATCTCCGACTCATCTTATAGTAAGTACTCACGAATGCAGTTATGACATTCCTTCTGCATTGCAAATGGTGGGGGCAGCTGTTAGAGGATTATATCCTCGGTTAAGAACTGGTACAGTTGGTTCAGGTCTTCGAGCTGGTGATAAGGAAGATGTCGAAAGTGGGCCTGCTTCCACTAACACAGAACACGGTGGGGCTCTCTTTGCTTATAGATTGCCTGATTCCAGTCAATGGAACGGAAGATGTGCACAATCAGGACCTTTACCATCAGGTGGTATACCAGTGCCACCCCCAGCTTCGCGAACTGATGTAGAGATAGATGATATCAGTAGTAGTAGCAGTAGTAGTAGTAATAGTAATAGCGATAGTGTAGATATGAATTTAAAAGATATATATGCAATCAATAGTAATAGCGATAATAAATTAGAAAACAAAGATTCTCCTACGATGCTGCCATGGGATAGACAGACCCTGTTTCGTGGTTTCAAAGTTCGTGGTTGGGGTGGAATATTCAGCCCTGGTGCTCCAGGCTTCCCTTACGTCTTCCGCATGCCTCATAAACCACAGACTCCTCCGTTGATTCTGTTGGCAGGGGATTGTACTGGATCAGCCTATATTTTCTCCCCTGGTTCAACATCACAAGAAGAGTATGCAAATGTCGTTGGATCTGGTGGATTACCGCCATATGAATTAGCATTTGAAGTAGAATGTGGGGCGACAGTAGGATCAGCTTGTGTTTCTGCCAGTGCTGACTCATCCGGCGATGTAGATGTTTTTATTCCTAGTTATGAATTGAACCAGATTCATGTTTACCGTCTCTCTGAAAAGGATGGATGAATGAATCAATGAATGAATGATTGTACGACTGTATATAGAAATACAAAAACATTTTTTCTAAGGAGGAAAGAGAGATTTATTATCCTCGACTGAACTTCCTCTATTTAAGGTTGAATGAAAGATGTACAATTTTATCATTATTAATCCAATGGTTGTTTACATTAAATATAAATACTTTCCCATGTAAAATTTGAATACTTTCTTTGGTAGTTTTTACTTTTTTTCTTTTCTAAATAAATAAATATCAACTCTTCATTTGACGATTGAAGGAGTGACAAATAATATTTCAGTCTACATATCAAACTCAACAGAATTAGCAGATGCGCGTTCTGCGCCTAAAGCTAATCTAGCAGTGAATCTAGCTGGAAGGCTTTGTTCCGAAAGAGCCAATTGTCCTTTTTCATGGAGTTTGTAGACATTTCTATTAATATTACTTAATAATTTGCTCAACCCTTGCGCATGATCTTCATATGCTTTGTTACTGTCTTCACATCGCTGACTAAATCTCTTGATGTCATTTTTTACATTTTTGATCGCATTGTTAGTAGCTAGTGTATCACCAAGACTAGGTCTGGGTGGACTCTTGATACCTGAATCATTACTTATTCCAATGGTAGGATTATTGTTTTCTTTATTCATGTTACTTCTACTTTGAGGAAAGATTCTTCGCTGATCACTATTCATCACTACTTGAGTATTGAAGGGCGGAGCAATCCATGGCCCTCTTGGTGAAGTGCTCGGTCTATGCATAAGAGCTCTGCCAGAATATGCTTTCGTTACGGCATTTTTACGTGATTTCGAAGATTTGAATTTGTAAGAAGAAGAACTGTATTCGAAATCATCGTTGTAATTATCTTGATAATTATCGCTTTCATCGATATCAGAACCTCCAGCAGAAATCTCAAATTGAGTCAAATCTGACTCCATTTCTGTCTCTAACATTGACAAAGTATCCATGTAGGAGTCATCATTGTCGCGAATTTGTCCACCATTTTCTACTAATTTCTCCAATTTACTGAGCTTCCTCTCACGATCTTGTAACCAAGAGTGGGTCCAACGAATATCTTCTACCATGCGATTCAAGTCAGCCGTGCGACGGTTCAAAGATTCACCTTGTGATTTGAGTTTGTTTTTGGTAGTAGAATCAGAGGAGGTGTGAAATTGCATCTCCGCTTTACGTTTCTTCCAGGCATTTTTTATACGCATCAATTCAGATTGATTCCATTTTACACTTTCCTTGTCGCGGTGAAGAGCTCCTTTAGCTTCACGAATAAATTTCTTCTCACGTTGTAACTTCTGTGACCAATACTTTCCATCAGAAACTTCATCGGAACTGCTTCCTCCTTTGAGATTACTTGAAGTGTCAGCAGTTGGACCACTTTTACCCTTTCTACGATTGATAAACTCCATAATAACATCTTTCAATAAAGAGACATCCACATCGCCATTCCCCTCACCATCACCTGCATCATGCAGCCCTTCCAACACAGGTTCTGTTTCACCTAGATTCATTGGATCCGAGTCGGTGGCGTGTACAGGGGTAGTTGTAGTGGTAGCAGGGTTAGAAGGAGCTGGTATGTTGCTCGTCACATGTGCTGCAAGGGAATTGATTTTGGCTTCAGTATCTTTAAATTGTTTAGTTATACTTTCTGCGTAATTTCGTTGTTGTTCTAAAATAGTGTTGAATTCATGGCTCTGCATCATGTTTGCATTCATATTCATATTTGCCATATTCATAGGTATAGACATTGGAACTATTGGTGACACAGTAGCGGCCGAAGTAGCTCCTCTCAATCGCATTAATTCTACCGTTAAATCAGACACTTGTTTACGTGTATCTTGAAGTTCAGCATGCGCAGCATCCAACTCAATGCGTAATCTGCTCTCAGCATGACGAGCATTAGATACACTCTTTCTGTAATCATCAATGGATCCCTTTAAGTCATCATTTTCCTCTGTCAACTCTTTAATTTTCTCTTCTAAACGTTCATTTTTGCGTACTGCCAAAGAGAGACGATGCTCTACATCTTCTACATGCGAAGCATCGACAGCTGAAGATGATTTTGATGATGATGATAAAGTAGCAGACAATGTGGCGCTCTCAGAAAGTTTTTCTAATTCCTTGATTTTCTTGAGTGCTTTGTCCAATTCAGTGCTTCTTTCTTTCTCGCGTGTAGCATGATTATGAGCAGCAGTCTTTTGTACAGATAATTCCTGATTAAGGTCAGTAATTTGGCGTTCTCTTTCCTGAAGCCTCTTAGCCATTTCGATTTCACCAGCCCGTTTAGGTGATTTGTTTGGGCTTGATGCAGCACTCCCACCACTACCCAAAGCGATTTGGGTATTGATATTGGAACTTCTGCTGTTTTGAAGATCTCTTTCTAATTGCTCTTTCTGGATCTGTAAAAGCGCAAGATCATTTCGCAAATTGTCTTTATCCTTTTGCGCACTTTCAATAGCATCAGTATTTTCAGCATTTTGCCTCTGTTCGAATTCAAGTTTAACCTCTACTGCTTTTAGCATACTTATTTGCTCTTTCATGACTAGTGATTCCTTAGTAGCTTTGGCCAGTTGCTTCTTGACTTCCATTAATTCTTCAGTTGCTTGGGTAAGTTGTTGTTTTAGCTCATCAATCTGTCCCTTGTAAGTATCTTCGATCATGGCCATCTCCCTACTCTCTGCTAGAGGATCCACCAGACTTTCACGGAAACGACGATGAGATTCTTCTATACTAGCCTTGTCTTTCTTCAGAATCTCTAATGCAGTATTCTTAAGAACTAGTTCTTCTTCTAATGATGCAATTCTCGACTCGTTTACTTTAGTTTGAGCTGCAGATACCTCATTCGTTTCTAGCTTGTTTTGTAGAGTTACTAGGTCTTCTTGTGCGCTTGTGTATGCATTATTAGCCCTACGTGCTTTCGATCGTTCATCACTTAATTCGAATTCCGTCTCGTCAAGTTTTTGTTGAATGGATAGACGAGAGTCTCTCTCTCGTTGATAGCGATTCTCATACTCATCTTTATCATTTTGCAGGCACTTCTGTTGTCCTTCTAGCGTACGAACTTTAGCTTGAGAGGCTACCAATTCGTTTTTAATTGTTTCAAGCTCGGCAGAAGTCTCTGATACCTTTCCTTGTAAGACTATTCGTACTTCCAGTAAGCGATTGTAGTCTTGTTCTAAACTAGTATATCGCTCCTCGGCATGTTTAAGACGATCATATAGTTCTGATGTTTTGGACGGACTGATACTTTCACTTGTTGAATCTTTGGTTGGTGTAGCTGTTGCTGTATCATTATTGTCATCAGTAGAAGACTTGCTAGCATTCTTGATTTGAGCATCACGCAAACCATCGATCTCCAATTTAGCAGCCGTAAGCTGGTCATTTCGTGACTTCAAGTCATATTCTAACTGGGTATACTCCTCTTTCAATGCTTCGAGTTCTTTCTCAGCCTTCTCACTCTGAGTTAACGATTCTCTCAAGACATCCCTTTCTCCTCTTACCTGATCAAGAAATGAAGCTTTTCTCTTCATCTTATCTAGGGTATCATTCAAACTGGCTTCCAAAGCAGTTCTTGTCTTTACAGATGCAAGATCTGATTCCATGGCCTCTTTTTTAACTTTACTTAATTCATCTTCTAAATTAAATATCTTTTCCGTTTTCTCTTTCAATTTAGTTTCCAATTCAAGTACAATTTCGTCAACAGTATCCATCTGTCTTGCACGCAATCGACTATTCTCGTCCCGCTCAATAATCAAATCTTTTTCTTGTTGCTTGACTTTGAGATCCGCGTCTCTCAATTGTCTTTCTAATGCATTTACAGTAGCTGAGGATGTAATACCAATATCTACGTCATTCTTCTCTTCAAGCTTCTTCTCCAATTCGTAAACATTATCTTCAAGTTTGCGATTAATCTTCCGCAGTTGTACAATTTCATTTTCAGCTGATTTTAACTTGTTATCATTGACACTTTGTAAACCAGCATAGGTGGGACTATGGAAGCCATGACGGCTAGAAGTGCTTTGTATCTCTTTCTCTCTTACTCTAGAAATGTCAGCTGGTGATTTAATTCGACCGAATTCATCCTTTATCACAGGAGCACCGAATGCTGATCCTTGAGACACAGGTTTCGATGGAGATGGTACAGGAGAAGTATATCCCTGTTCCCTTTTTTTGGTTTCTCTTTCATTTTCTCTTTCTCTTTCATCTCTCTCTCTCTCTCTATGTCTTTCTTCTCTTTCCCACTCTCTTTTCTTATTAGCTTCTTTTTCCTGTTCTCTTTCTCTCTCTTTATCCCTCTCTTTTTCTCTCTCTTTCTCTCTTTCTCTGTCATTTCCTCTATTCTTCTTAATTTCTCGTTCATGATGAGCTTTAGCAGTACTATCATCACTTTCATTGGATTTAATTACACCAATCTTTCCAGCACCGTCATTAGATTGTAATGCTGATCGTGCTTCTTCATGTCTTCTTTCAAAAGATTCATCGTTACCAGTACTATCACTCAACATGCTTTTAAGTGAATTTCTTAAACGGGAACCACCGGAACCGACAGAAGAAGAGACAGATTGGTTAGTTTCGATCCGCGATAGAGTAGATGAGGCACTACTTCTATCCACATCAATTGCTAGACTATTCTTAGATAGGGAAGCAGGACCTTTAGATGTCAATGAACCTGGACCTGGTAAGTTAAGAGGGTCTATAGCTGAAATCTTTGGCATGATACCAGGTAAAGGTTTAACTAGACTGCTTCCGCCACTGTTACCAATTGCTGCTAATGATTTTTTGCCCAACTTACCTGGTGCAGATTCGGTACTACCACTTAGATTATTTACAGCACTCAATGATTTCTTCTTTTTCTTTCTTTCAGCTTTACCTGTCAATTCTTCTGCTATTTTTTTAGCTTCGGTACGTACTGTGTCAGCATTTTCCTTCATTGATACTTCTTTTTTCTTTTTTTCTTGTTCATACAAACGTTTATAGTAACCATCACATGGATGATCCCACGTAGAATCACCCGATTGGAAATTAAAATAGTAAATGTCTTCAGTATCTTTAGTTTTACATGGTTTCCAATTTTGAGGTAATGGAGCCATCAGACCTTCACGTGCAACCCAAAATAAATCTTGATCACAATTTAAATCCATACCTAACCACTTGGCATATTCTATGACTTCTGATTCAGATGGCACATAGTTTGGATCAATCTATAATTATTTATTGTATATAACAGTCATGAGTAATTCGAAATAACATTATGAGCGTAAATTATGATATAATTGAAAAATACAAAACAAAACGAGAATCATGTACTCAAATGATATTCTATACATCCGATAATCCACTAAACTTACCTCTTCTTCAAGTATAATACTATCAGTACCACCTTGAGTATTTTTGAAACCTTCGCCACTCTTCTCTTCACTCATAGCTAATGCAATTAGATTTTTTATTCAAAAATATTCAAAATAATATTATGTGCGCCCATGATATTATATGCTAATGTTGCGGTGGTTTTCCTAAAAGTATAAAAGAAGCCAATTCTCGCTGTAGGAACCATAATTCATAATAATAATGAATGACGAAGCGAAAGAAGCATCACAAGATGTGGTAGAAGTAGTTAGTACTTTACAAAAATCTTATGATGATCCCCAATTTCTAGAATCATTATATATGAGTAATTTACAAGAAATATATATTGAAGGTAGAGAAGATATCCGTTTAACTGATGATAATGTAAATAACATGGTAGATATTATTAGTAGTATAGATAAGATTCAATTAGAAAGATTAATTTTAAAGTCTCATCGCATAACATCGACAGATAAAATTGTTGATACATTCATCACAAATAGAAATACATTAAAAGTGTTAGATTTGTCCAATAATGACATCACATATAGCGGTTGTATATCAATAATCAATTCAATAGGAAAACCATCAACGGGTTTGGAAACATTAAATTTATCTATGAATTCATTGGGCACAGATGCTGCATTATTATTAGCAGAAAATTTTGAAAAGAATTTAGACCCTAAATTAAGATACTTATGGTTAGCTAGTTGCGATTTCTCATTGAAAGGGATAATTGCATTAACGACATCGTTGGCTTTAAATAAATCATTAATAGCATTAGTATTAGATAGACCATTGTTAAATACATACGAAGAAGAAGGTACAGACCACCTATCAAGAATGATTAGTCAACATCAAGCATTAAGTGAAATATCTTTAAAATATCATAAAATTGAAGACAAAGGTGCCATATTAATTGCGCAATCATTAAGTATGAATACTTCTTTGGTTTATTTAAATTTAGAATGTAATCGTATCGGAGTTGGTGGCGCGGAATCATTAGCGTCTTATTTAATATTAACAAATCAATTAGATTCATTATGCTTATCTTATAATGTAATTGGTGATGATGGTGCCAAAGCCATGGCTCAAGCATTGGAGAAGAACCAATCACTGCGTCAATTAACCCTAAAAACTAATGAGATTGGTTCATCAGGTTTAATTGCTTTAGCAAATGGTTTAGAAAAGAATTCAGGTAGATTAAGATACTTATCATTATTTGGTAATGATTTCGATGATGCATCATGCCAAGAATGGGGGGTATTAGAAAAAAGACTTGGTTATTTGGAAGTTGAATTGGATGTACAAATTTATGTTGTTGATGGAACTCATTGCGTTGCGGAAAAAGAGAGTTAAATAAGAAGTCATTTTTCTGTTGTATATATTTAAATTTTTAAGTTAGTAAATTGACAATATAAAATGAATCTTATAAAATTTCAAATAAACTCTTCTATTTTATTTATCTATTGTATTGAAACTTCCAAAATACTATATGGATTCACCTATGACTGCTTTAATTTCGTTGTCTTTATTTTTGACATTATGGACCATCTTATGGATTGCCTGAGGATTAAATGGATGACTTTTCATAGCATCTCGAGTAGAAGTAGATGTTGATGAAGAAGATGAGGTATTATCGTGTGGAAATCGACGTTGAGTAGGATGACCTGAAGGTGGATGAGGAGCTTTCGGGGGAAGTCCACCACCAGATACACCATTGATTCCACCGAAGTCTCCTACTCCTTCTAACATCATAGCTGTTGCAAGTCCATATTTTGAAGTCATAGGAATGTTAGAAGCAATATGTTCAGATAAAATCCTACGATTCTCACCAATTTTATCTCCTAAAATTGGTAAATTCAAATCATGATTACTAGGATTTAAATGATTATTTGAATAAATATTCAGTTCACTCCCTACATTCAATGAACGAGCCCCTGCACTAGCAAACAATGACGATGAATTTTGAGAAATATATGATGAAGAAGAGGATGAAGATGATGGATTCGCTGTACGTGATGAAGCTTGTGATTGTTCAGCTGTTATAATCTGATGAATTTGAGGACCATTTTGAATAAAAGCTGCTGCCGAATCCTCAATTGTCTTCACTCTATTCTTATTCACATCAGTAGTTGAACTTATGCTTTTACTAGAGTGAGAGGTATTAAGACTACTGTGACTATTCACCCTGTTGAGATTCAATGCTGTGAGATATGGTTCGTCATGTTTGGAACTATATTTTGCATGAGGAGATCCATTGCGACCCATCACACCTACTACTACTCCTTGATCTATCCTCTCTTCTTTATGACTGTTAACATTCTTGTTCACATTACGAGTAGTGCTATTATTATTGCTGTTACAATCACTATTGTTATCATTGCTGTTAATGTTACTATTGTGATTGTTATTCGTATCTTTCCTGGTTTGAATATTAGGAGAAGAAGTAGGATTGATACCAAACTCATCGATGGTAGCAATTGAAACTTCTAATTTTCTATTCAAATTTGAACCAGCACTCAATACCCTACTCCTAGGTTGAGTTGGAACATAAGCAGAAGAAGATGATGAAATGAATGATGATGGTATAGCATCATCTTTCGTAACAGTGGTAATAGAGTTTCTTTGTTTCATTCTACTTTTCTTTTTATTAGGACTTTTACCACTAGGATTACTACTACTATTACTATCACTACCATCTGTGAAGCTTACCCATTGTAGATTAGGATCACCCATATTCTTTAAAGTATTACTCACATTCGCACTAGCAACGGCTTCGTTTCTCATGACTGTTTGCAATTTAGTGGATAGTTTCGCGATATCAGAACTATCTACTTTTGAAGCTTTTCTATTAGAAGTGGCATTTTTCCCCTTCTTTTTCTTATCTTTAGATGAAGTATCAGAAGCTGGATCATTTTTATCTTTATCTTTTTCTTTGGTTTTAGTAGATTTGCTGTTTTTTTCTTTATCTTTACCACTCTTGACAGGAACCTTTGGAGGTTTCACATTACCACTTTGTAGGTTATTCATAATAGGTCCAACATCATCAAGCATTGCATAGTCGGCTCCTAAGACTGAACTTAATTTATTCGCACGTGTTAATACATTTGATGATTTTTTATTGTCTTTCTCTTTATCATCACCTGTCGTAATAGTTTTCTTTTTTAATTTTGAATCTTTCTTTTTCTTTTTGGTATCGTCTTCCTTATCATCACTTTTATCGCCTTTCTTATCACTCTTAGTACTTGGTTCATCAATATCACTATCATCATCATCACGGCCTTCTCCATCAATGGCAGCTGTAGTGATTTCCTTGACGGACGCCTCGGTCATCAAAGATACCCCCAATGCTGATGTGTCATATGCTGAACATTCTTTCCATCTATTAATTTCTTGCTGCAACGTCAATCCATCTTCACTTGTATCTTGACAACAGGTGACTAAAGGGTTCCAATTATGTACGTCTTGTTCAGAGGAAATAGAAAATGATGATAATGCTGGATATATCTCCCCCAGACTTAGGCAAACATCTTTACCAAAGGAATGTAAGTCGTGAGCAGTAAAATGTTGTCCTTGATAGCCAGCTAATGAAGCTTCAATAGTATAAACACAGTCAATACCTAATTCAATAAAATTAACAATACGCATTGTGGATGCTTTAGAACGATGAACTTTAAAACTACAATGTTCTAATACAAATATATCGCTAAATGTTGATAAAACACGAGGAAACAGTTTCACCCTCCATTCAAGCAGATCCCTTTTCATCGCTGTACTACAACTAGTTGCTGTTATTGGTCGATTTGATGTTATATCGTTTGTCGATGGTAGATTTGACGCTATCTTACTTGGCTTCGGTGACTGAGAGCGTATATTGTTAGTATCTATTTGTGATTCATAAGAAGTATTTCCAGTTGAATTTGAGCATTGTTTATTTTTACTTTGAAAGAGTTTGGCAGCACCAGCAGCTAACGCAGATACCGCTACAGCTGTTGCTGATACTAATGGTGTCATAACACCTTCATGATCAGGTGCACCATACTTGTTACCATTTATAGACAAATCAGGAATTGGGGTTGAAGATGGTGCTGGAGATTGAACACGTTTAGTTTTGATATTATTAGACATGTCTAAATCTTGTTCAGAAGACACTCTTCTTGGCGATGGTGGTCTTAAATGCTTCTTGTCAGGGACACAACCATAAATGAAGATACCTTCCTTAGTAGAATGACCATGTAGATCCATAACAATACATTGTGGATGTAATTTTTTCGTTTCTCGAATCATATTCTTCGCGTGATGTATTGTAGGATGTACACTAACTTCTGGACGATACCAACGTCTATTCAGATCATTCCCGGACAGGGATGTCCTATAATTGCCATTAATGACACCATCAGGATTCAATATTGGAACAATTTTAAAAACATACATGTTTCTTAATTTCTCAGCTTCTTTTGTGTTTGATATTAAATAATCTAATATTCCATGCATCATCCAGGAAGCATTGGTCTCTCCGGGATGGACTCGTCCTGTTACAACACACAACACTCTTGAACGCACTTCTTCAATAGATGAGGCTGGGGCTGTGATTGTTAAAAGGTCACATAAGTTACCGGCCAAAGTTCTACATAATGTTTCTCTTTTGATTTTTGGTCCAAATGTTGATTTATTTCTTTGAATACCATACAAATATCTTTGTAAATCAGTGTATGTGTAAGGATGACAGAAAGCAAAGTAACATGTATCATTTGGTTTTTCAAATGATACAGTGAATGATAATGTGTACATCCCTGGTGCTGGTTGTCCTTTTTTACGTTTCTTTTTTGCATCTTCTACAATATTATTGTTAGCTAATGGACCAAAATAAGTTATATTTGTGCCGCATCTCACCCATATCTTCTCTTTACTTAATGTGGAATACAACAAAGGTCGCATTCCACGATGAAACATGGAATCAGGCTTAGCAAAATTCCTTAAATTAAAAGTATAGCTTACACCGATTTTAGTGTTTGATACAGAAAAATAAAACCATTGCGTATGACCTGAAGTATGAACATCATTATGTAAATATAAATCATAAATTTGTTGTGTATCAACAAATTGTAATGTGGGAGGATATATGCGAAAACAACTATGACAATTACCACTTTCAAAATGACTATCAAATAACAATGAATCTGATTGTAGAATTCTTGAAAAAGTATATTTATCCTATTAATCAATAGAATCATTAAAAATAAAGTCATAAAATGAAAAATATAAGTAAATAAAAAAAGATAAAACCACAATTAAGAGTAATATGACTCACCTCATATGTATAAACACATTTCTTTGAAGTTAAATTATCACGATTAGCTACTTCAAGTGTTTGATCTAAAGGAAGAACGGCGCCATGATCTCTCGCAACATTTAAAAAAGGTTGTTCTTTTTCCTCTGAATGACTCTCAATAGAACTGATATCTACATGAGGTAAACTCTTCATACGGGTGGAAGTACCCGTTAGAGGTGGTTGGGAAATTTCTTTCACTCTCATCTTCTACACTGTTACTATAAGACCAAATAAGATGTAAGAGATTAAAACTGGGAGAAATGTGCCTGGATTAAAAAAAAGAAGTAGGATTAGGGTAACCCTAACGACTTTGTCGTCTGTCTGTCTGTCAGAAAGTAAAATGAATAATTATCTCGTTATCTCCTAATTTCAGTGCCCATATGGTGTGTTGTTGTGCCCAATAATGAACCGTTTAACTGGCGTAGAATTTAACAGAGAATCTAGATTTATTGATTATTCTCGTGCAACTGAATTCGAGGTATTTTTAGGTAATTTAGAACAGAATTTACAGAAAAATTTGAATGATGTTGAAATAGAATATGACGGAAGGATTTTTATATTATTGAGAAATGATGCTTGTATAACTGAATGGTTTGATTTACATGGAAATGATGATAACTATATTGTAATGACTTTGAAAGATGATTACAATAATATGATATTAACAGATTCATTTAAAAGAAAAGTATTTTCAGCTTTAATAACAGCTGCTGCAGCTATTAATATAAAACATACAGTATTTCTAAAAGCTAACCCTATTGTTTATGGTTATAATGCTTATACTCTCAGATATTATGAATCTAAAATTATTAACCATTTTGATAAATTTTATTGTACTATTGATAGTTTAATTTCTTCTTATTTTAGTAATACACACGCAGATAAAATAAAAGTAAATGATGAAATTGAAGATATTAAGGTACAAGTCAATGAATGGTATCATGTGAAAAATTTAGATATATTTGAGCATAATTTTGAATCGCATCTTCCTTCTCAATCTACAAGCATGACTAGGGAGCATCCATTAGATGTGTTTTGGTCAGGTTACAATCAATCTTACCTTACTGATAGTGATGATACTCATACTTATAGTTTAGATCCATTTTTGATTATTAAGATTCATTTTCCTTCAGTAACATATGACACAATTGTCGATCATTCAAAATTGACAAATTTACGTCCCATCATACCCGAGAATTGGAATGCTTCATTGTATTTCCAAAGTAACAGTAATCATAATGTTAATAGTAATAGTGATGGTATTCATGAAAAATATTTTCAGAACATAAACGATGTCCATGATGACATTGACTATTCAAATTTGTCGTCATGCATGTATCGAGTATTAGCATTACTGATGCTTGTAATGGAAGGTAATGATAATGATAGTTATGATAACATTCATGATCTCAATGATGGTTCTGAACAGACATTTATATCAAAATTAGATGAAATAATCGATAAACTTGATGGAGTAGAATCAATTGCGATGATAATTAAAGATTTTTATTCTCTAGAATCAACCACCCAAAGTGCATTAATAGATTTATTTGACGATGAAAAGGAAGATGAGGATATAGATGAATTATTAATACGTTTATTTGCAAATAACAATATGAATATCAATGAAAATTTGAATAAAGATGATGTGATCCTTGGACAAATGGATTCTTGCAATGATGATTTATTCTCACTGATCTGTTTTTGTATTTCACAATCTTCTAACTTTACAATGATGAAAGAGATTTGGAATGTATGCATGGAGCAAATCGAAGCGCGTCACAATCAGTCCATTCCATTACCTAGAATGAATACCACAAATCCAAACAAGCAAGAAGGTAATAGTAGAGATAATAAACCATTATTTGAGAAATTATTATGGGATAATTACCAACATGATAACCATGAATTCCCAATACCAAATTTAAGATCGTCGTCTTACACAAGACAGAAATTACAATCATTGAATATGGCTATTGTTTGTGATAATTTTCAACATGCCTCCAACTACACTACCACTCTATGCCATGGTTTAATGCTTCAACGTCGTAGTCCTCTCACAAAAGAATTGAAGGTGAAAATTGTAGGTAAAGGTAATATTAAATCGAGCATTACAAAGAGAATTTCCAATTCATTTTGGTTTACGAAGCAATCAACTAATACCAACAATCATCGTTTGTCTCAATACAAAGATGTTATAATATCTGATATTCAAGCATTCAAAGCTAAAACAGATGGTGACAACAATTTGGAAAGTTTTCTTGAATTTTATTGCCCCAATGGCCGGGAAGATCCTCATGAACTTGGGTGTTTAACGACTTGGTGGTCGGAATCAAATGCATGTGAAGCTATCAAACAAAAACCATTATTTGAACCTAAAAAATTTGCGACGGACGCTCTGAAGTGTATAATCAACGTACCAGTGAAGCTGTTAACATTAGAGATTTTGGATTCATTTATATTGTCTAATGACTTTCTTCTTAAAAGAGAATTAAAGAAATTAGATAATGAAGTGGAAAGATTAAAAATAGAAATTGACAAGTATGATGAGATATTTTTACATCTACAAGTAATTGTTAGACAACATCAATCAAAATTTTATATAAATCGTGATTATAGTAATGACAACGAAGAACAAATACCACAAAAGAATGGATCGATACAGTTATTAGTAACACAAATTGAAAAATATATCCATCAAATCAAATTATTGGAACATTTCATTATAAAAATGAATTTATTGACCGGTCTATCAAACGTAGATAAGGAGTTAGCAGTCAGACTTGCTCTAGATGGTTGTGTAGAATGTATCAATGAACATCAAAAGAACATTTTAGAATCTTTAGTTCTAACTACAAGTACTAACCCTGATAATCCAAGATGGTTTCGTGCAGCGAACGCTCAAAGAGGGAGAGAGAATAGAAAGAAATATGTCCTTGAATCTTCCAAGAAGAAAATCACTTTGATAATTGAAGGTAATAAAAGTAGAGTATCACTAATAGAAAGAAAACACTAGAGAATACATTTACATTTTAATTTTAATATTATTAAATGATATAGGCTTAAATCAGTGAGATCCTCGTAGCTTAAATACCCGCGCAGCGCATTACGCTATGCCATGCATGCATCAGGTGATTACGTGCATGCATGCTGCGCGCGGCGACTGCGCCCATGTCGGCTGGCTGTCTGTGTTATGTGCAAAAACATCACATGACATATTCTTAGACATTGGAAGAATTAACGTAGTATGTCACCCATAGTAATATTGATTATTGTAATGTTGGCTTTGATATCAAATACATCTGGTTACACAACAAAATTGTTTAAAAATCTCATTAGAAGACCAAACTTAATTACAAAAATTGCAACATCAAGTCCATCATTCTCTACAAGATTATACGCTACAACAGATTCAAAACCAGAGCAAAAAAATAAAAAAGAGAAGCTAAATTTATTTGATATTGACATAATGAGTTATGAATTACCTAGCAATGAAAATGATCCAGAATTATTAAAATCAAGACATTCTACAGCACATATTATGGCAATGGCATTACAAAAAATAAGACCTGACATTCAATGTACTATTGGACCATGGATTGATACTGGATTTTATTATGATTTTCATGTACCTAATGAACCATTAACTGATAAAGATTTAAAGTTAATAAAAAAGGAAATGGATAAAATTATTAAAAAAGATTTACCATTCATTAAAGAAGAAGTTAGTAGAGAGGAAGCTAAAAAAAGAATACAAGAAATAAATGAACCCTATAAATTAGAATTGCTAGATTCTATTAAAACTGAACCTATCACGATCTATCATGTAGGAGACGAATGGTGGGATTTATGTGCAGGACCACATGTGGAATCAACTGGTGCATTAGATAAGAATGCTATTGAACTACAATCATTAGCTGGTGCATATTGGAGAGGAGATGAAAATAATCAAATGTTAACAAGAATATATGGAACATCATGGAAAGATAATACACAATTGAAAGTATATAAAAAACGTGTAGAAGAAGCTAAACGACGGGATCATCGTACATTAGGTAAAAAATTAGATTTATTTTCAATTCAAGAAGATGCTGGAGGTGGTTTAGTCTTTTGGCATGCTAAAGGTACGCAAATTAGACGAATTATTGAAGATTTTTGGAAAGATGCTCATATTGAGGATGATTATGAATTATTAACAACTCCACATATGGCTGATCTAGGCTTATGGAAAACTTCAGGACATCATGATTTTTATAATGATGATATGTTCAAACCGATGGAAGTCGAAGGTGGTGAATATCAATTAAAACCAATGAATTGTCCATTTCATTGTTTAGTTTACAAGGATACACCAAAATCTTATCGTGATTTACCAATCAGGTGGGCGGAAATGGGAACAGTTTATCGTTACGAACGTTCTGGAACCCTACATGGTTTAATGAGAGTTCGTGGATTTACTCAAGATGACGCACACATCTTTTGTTTACCTTCGCAACTACAAGATGAAATTGTTGGTGTTTTAGATTTGACAGAAAAAATATTAAACAAATTTGGTTTTAATAAATTTGATGTCATGTTGAGTACAAGACCTGATGGTTCTGTAGGTGGTGACGATATATGGGATAAAGCTACTACAGCATTGATTGGTGCATTAAACGCTAAAGGTTGGCCATACAATGTAGATGAAGGCGGTGGTGCTTTCTATGGGCCAAAAATTGATATTAAAATTAAAGATGCTATTGGAAGAAGTTGGCAATGTTCTACCATTCAGTGCGATTTTAATTTACCAGAACGATTTAATTTAGAATACACTGATTCTGATTCTAGTAAACAACGACCTATCATGTTGCATCGTGCAATTTTTGGTTCATTAGAACGATTTTTTGGAATTTTGATTGAAAATACTGCTGGTGATTTTCCATTATGGATTTCACCAGTGCACTTGAGATTACTACCCGTATCTGATTCTGCATTAGATTATTGTTATGAAATTAAAAAAGCCGCTTCTAAGTTCGGTCTAAGATTTGAAGTGGACACTGACGGGCAAAGATTAGCAAAGCAAATTAGAAATGCAGAACAAGACAAAATCCCGTTAGTTGGTGTGATTGGTGAAAAAGAAATTTCTGATAGGTCTTTAACAATTCGTAGTCGCAAGAAAGGAGATTTAGGAACTTATGAATTGAATAATATTGTGGATATGATAAATCAAGCAGTAGTAGATAATGTAGAATTACATGAAATGAATGGTATTGCTATTCCTGTGGTTGATGCTAGTACTGCTTCTGAATAAAATTGCAAGTGAAGTGAAAGTACAAAATTAAATAAAAAAATTAATGGAAAAGAAAAAGATGAAGTAATTTAAAAAATAATAAAATGTATATCGCATATATCTTAATCTTTAAAGGAAGTATTTTTGTAAATAATTAAACTACGTACATTATCTTTCATTCATCATGTATACTGTTTACATTCGTTGATTTTTTATTATTTAACACATCATTTCAAACTCAAATTCACAAACTAAACAAAAAAGTAAAATTATTCAGAAAATCAAAATAAAACATCAAAATTATTTGCAAACTGGAATTGAAATTAAAATTCGTAGTCTTCATTAGCAAAATATGGTTGCAACCATTTTGTTGCACGTGGTAAAGCTCTTCCAGCTGCATAATCTACGATCATATTGGGTACAAACATTGATGCAATGACTTCAGCACTCAGCCAAATACGAGTGTAACCATCAGGACGATCCGATGGAGTTTGTACATACCAAAATCCTTCTGCTTTTCTCATTACCATGTTTCTTCTACTATCATCTAATTGAAACTTTATTAATTTTTCGTCATGGTATACCGAATGAATGACATTAAATCTCAGTGAAAATCGACTAACACGAAATTCAGCGACACATTTTGATGCAGTTTGAGAATATATACAAGAGGATCGTACAGTGGGTATCCTTTCAACATATTTGTCAAATTGTGTTAATGTGTTGAACACTTCCTCAGCTGAAGCCTTGACATCAACTACTACTAACCCGTGTCCTGCACGACCGGAACGATTTTGTTTTTGTACTCGTTGACCTGATGCTAAATCCAACAGTTCACGTTTTGTCAATGTTGGTAGCGATATACCCCTACTTCTCAATGTGGCCTTAGAACATTGAGTATTTTGATCAGCAGTTGCGGCGTATAAGCTTAAACTACTCCTTCTTTGAATATTATTTTCATTATTTTCGTGATGAGTCATATCAAAATTATTATAAACATGACTATTTGATATCATACTTCTTATACTACTACTACTATGGGCCGTATATAATGTACATTTTCGTTTTAACTTATCATGTCTATTATTAGTAATTGCAATATTCTTCTGATGGTTTACAGTTGGAAATAAAAAACCTAATGTTAAATGATTTAATGAAAAAAGCAAAAGCAACAATAGCACTTCCATTATTACTAATATTTATTGCTTATTTTGTGAGATATAGTGTGTATAAATGCTTATGACGCTTCTAGCGATAAGAATCAAACACAACACTTACAAAATTGTACGCAAGGAATTAAGAAATCCATCATGTCATGTCTGACTGACCAATTGCAACACGGGCACATATTCAGGGATGACGCCTTGTTATTGAACAAAAGTTGTACAATAAGTACTTGAATTTGTCATTTATGATATTTATTTATATTTCATTTGTATATATCACATATTTCTTATCATCTGATGCATTTTTATCACCTTTTAGTCCTTTGAGAGGTCATAAAAGTGCATTAAATATGGTAGATAATTATGATTTTGATGTAGCAATTATTGGTTGTGGTGTTGGCGGTCATGGTGCAGCATTGCATGCTCGATCACAAGGCTTAAAAACTGCAATATTTACTGGTAAAGATATTGGTGGTACTTGTGTTAATCGGGGTTGTGTACCATCGAAAGCATTATTAGCAGCATCAGGTAGAGTAAGAGAAATGAAAAATGCACATCATTTGAAGTCATTTGGTATCACAGTAGGTGATGTAGACTTTGATAGAGCTGGTATTGCAGAACATGCAAGGCAATTAGCTAGTAAAGTACAAACAAATTTAGGGGCATCACTACAAGGTGTGGGTTGTGAAGTTATAGATGAAAGAGGTGTATTGTCTAGTGATAATCACGTTATCAAATTAGGTGATACCGGCAAAACTATTAGTGCAAAAGATATTATTATTGCACCAGGTAGTATCCCATTTGTACCTAGAGGTATTGATGCTGACGAAAAAACAGTATTCACATCAGATGGTGGGTTGAAATTGGAATTTGTACCTGAATATGTAGCAATCATTGGTTCAGGTTATATCGGTTTAGAATTTTCTGATGTTTACACTGCATTAGGTTCAGAAGTAACATTTATTGAGGCAATGGATACTTTAATGCCAACATTTGATCCGGAAATTAGACGTCTTGCTGATCGGTTGTTGATCAAACCACGTCCAATTGACTCTCGCGTCGGTGTCTTTGCATCCGAAGTCACACCAGGTATCCCTGGAGAGAAACCTGTGACAATCAAAATGATTGATGCAAATACGAAGGAACATGTTGAAACTTTAGAAGTAGATGCCTGTTTAGTGGCAACCGGCCGTGTACCAGCTACCAACGATATGGGGTTGGAAGATTTAGGAATCGAAACTGATCGTGGTTTTGTTAATGTTGATGAAAACATGAGAATAATCACCAAGAAAGAGGGAGGAAAAACATTGGATAATGTATATTGTATTGGTGATGCTAATGGTAAATTTATGTTAGCACATACTGCATCTGCTCAAGGAATTTCAGCCGTGGAGAATATTTGCGGCCGTCCTCACGCTGTGAATCACAATGCCATCCCTGCTGCGTGTTTTACTCACCCAGAAATCGCATTTGTAGGATTGAGTGAAGAACAAGCTAAAGAAAAGGCCAAAACTGATGGTTTTGAGTTAGGTAAATCGGTAGGACACTTCCGTGCGAATTCAAAAGCTTTAGCTGAAAATGAAGGTGATGGAATAGCTAAAATATTATTTAACAAAGACACAGAGGAGATATTAGGATGTCATATTATTGGTTTACATGCTGCTGATTTAATTCAGGAATGTGCCAATGCAGTTGCGGCGGGCACGACAGTGAGAGAAGTAGCAATGATGACTCACACTCATCCTACACTCAGTGAAGTACTGGACGCCGCTTTCAAAGGTTGCGTTGGAATGGCAGCACATTAACCGCCCTTCTTCTAGTATAACAGTAGTGAGTGATAGTTAATGATATAAGTAGCAAAAGTAAAAGTAGTAGTAGTAGTAGTAGTAGTTGAATTATATGTATAGTAGCAATGATAAAAGAAGAGTAAAATAATTATTTTCAATGTTTAATAATCCATAAACTTAAACTTTATCATGTTGCTTTTTGATGTAATCTTTTTTCTTTAGGTGTTTCTATTATTCCTTGTATTACTCATTCCTGTAGTCATAGTTCACTCGCAGCTAGCATGGTAAAATATGTTCTCAATGCGTGTTCTACATCTTTTGAGTATCTTACACCAGTCTTCTTGCACATGATGATCAACTTGTCAACAACAATGTAAGGAATCACTATCAAGTCATTTGTTCCAAAATTAGAATCAGCTTGGGCATCTGTCAATTGGTCCATAGCTGTTTTAATGAGACGTTCAGCAACATAACAAGCGTCTTCTAAACGACATTCATTCACTAATAAATTTAATAACAATTGAGGATTGTTCTCATTAGGACTATTGCCCTTACTATCACTACAGTTTTTGGCAAAAAAGGAGTCTATCAAGCCGTCAGAGAGACGAATACAGCGCTGGCAAAATGTGGTCACAGCAGCGGTATGAAGACTCCAAGTTTTGTCTTCTACTCGATGCAATAAATCATAGAAAGGATACCAAACTGCTTCTGTCTCTGCATCTATATCAGACTCGGAATTAAACATTGTAGACAACGCAGGACGGCCATATGATGAATTGAAATACAGAGATTCCATGGATAAACTCTGTGATTTGAAAGGATTCCTTGTCTCATCTGCGTGAATAGCTATAGCTTCATCTGCACAGACATGTGTTAAATCGGTGATAGCACGTACAAGTTCAGTCTTTGATTGCTTCAGACTTGAATAATCGATGCGAGAGACGGCACAGGTCACCGCTTCACCGTAATGTCCGTATTGGCATAAAGTTGGAACAATGTTATTATCATCTAAAACTGTATACACTGAGTTTTGATGATGTTGATCATCCATACCTGTATTGTAAATAGATTGAGCAGCTATGCATCTACCAACATTGGAAGCATGCATCACTTTAAGCATCTCTAACGTATAAATCTTATCTTCCCGTCTTATAGTATTCTCATATTTAGGTGTCATAGATAAAGCATTGACTGCAATACCAGACCACTGAGTCAATAATACTAATTGTGAGTACATACTATCGTTATGATGATGATAAGGACTACTTTTGAGTAGTCCGTCGAGTCGGTCCATGTACTCAAGAGCCACCTCAGCGACTTTACGGAAATCTTTTTTAACTAGGAGAAAAGATACAAGGCATTCATAATAGATGGCATCATGAGAAGTAACGAAATTTATAGGTGTATAGTCACGTGCCTGTTCGTATAAATAGTCCCTGATACAATCTACAATATCAATTCCATGAACAATCTTCTCATCAATATCGCATAACCATTGTAATTGACCATTTTTACAACAATGATTGATTAAAGTTTTGAGTGCATCTCGCCAACAGCTTCTACCATTGACATCTCTCACTTCTTCAGCCAACTCAATCATATCTAAAATACTCAAGAATGATTTTCCTAGATTCTCTGAATCTAGAGCAAAGTGGAAGATCAACATATGTATTCCAATCATTCTCCTCTGGAGTGTATAATGTACTTCTGTTTGACTCGGTAAGAGATTTAATACCTCTTGGACACATTTTAGTGCCTCAAAACTGAATTTCAAAGCCAAATCGTGTCCAGTGATGCGTCTGACCAGTGATCTAGATCTGTTAATCACCTCCAAAGCTCTCAAGAAATGAGAAATGCGGGCGAATGCCATGACAAAGTTGGATCTATTATCTAATAAATGATCAATGCATTGACCTTGAGAAGGATTCATATCAATGTGACACACGAAATCATCTACCAACGATGCAATATCATTCAATGTTTCATATACCATGGCTTTATAATCAGCGTCATCCGGACTATTAGTAACCCATTCTACCAATTTATTGTGAAATTCTTGTTCCAGAAGGTCTTTGTTGTTAGAGTCATTATTGTATTGATGATCATCATTGATGCTCGTGATAAGAGGTGGTGCAGCTGTCATCAAGGCGTCATAGCAATTACTGAGACGAGCATCCAATTCTTCGGCATAATCTCCTTGTGCTACTTCTGGTAATAACGCAGAGAAAGCAGCAACCGTAGCTTGACTTTTCGCATACGATTGCATCAATTTATTCCTAATGTTCAAAGCATCAGTCTGTTCAAGAACACACCGAAGATGACCTAAAGAATATGCACGTTCGAGAAGCGTGAATTCTTGTGATTCTTTTAGATACATACAAAAGTCACTAAAAATGGATGATTGGAGTACTTTTACAACTCCAGTTGCAATAGATTGCATCGATGTAGAAGAGACAGCATGACGACTCCAAAATGAGCTGGAAGAGGTTTCAGGTGTTGTTGTCAACACCCTACTCCACAATGACATCCATAATGAATTCATAGCAGATGGTCCTCGTGTATCTCTTGGAGCTACTATCATTGCTGGCCAATTAAAGAATTTTTCAGCCGCTGCATTGTTGTTAATATCATTCAGGTCGATTATTTCATTCAATTTGTTCAGAGGAGATACAACCAAACTTGTACACCATAACACATAAGAAGTATAAACAAGTGAAACAATTGCTTCTTGTGTCACTTGCTCGGTGATGTTAGTGCTCCCTTCATCTATCAATGAATTTATTGTTTGTAGGATGATGCAACAAATCAATCGCTTCTTCAGACCTAATCTTAGAATCGATTTACTCACTTCACCCACTAGTTGAATACCATACCAACTATTCAAATCAGAGCCACTAGATGAGTTAGTGGTTGTTTGCACATCGTTATTGAGATCTAGTAAGGTCTCATATTTAGATGCATTCAAGACTTGTCTATATATATCATCCATACTTCCTTGATATTCATTCATAGCCTGGGTGATACTCCTTTTTATATTCGTACTACAGTGGTCACTTTCATCTACTACTGTCAAAGATAATACGTAATTCATAAAACTGGTATCAATATGTACTTTGCGACTAAAAAGTGACGTCAACTCGTAGCCGACTGATGACATGATGCCATCAACTTGTCTACTAATAGTATTGTACATTGACTTCACTAAATTTCCAATAGAATTCGAAGATGCATTTGTAGTGAATGTATCAGTTAATACAAAAATCCGCTCACATCCAGTTACACTTACTCGAATAATTCCCCCTTCGTCAAAACACGACATGATCTGACATCCTTTACGCCAACGCCTCTCCAAAATAGTTCGCTGTTCACAAAATTTAATAAATTTAAGAAAGATTCCGAACAAATATCGTAGTGACGTTTCATTGTGTACTTGTGTACCAGTCTCATCTAGCTTTAATCGACCTTCTCTGCGCAACTCTAAACTTCCCCATTCACTGCACTTCTCCAAGACTAGTTGAGGAGAAGGATGTACATCACGAATTTGAATGTCATAGGGAATGTCATGAGCTAATACTGCGGCTAAAGCGGTACGAGAGAATCGATTATGATGGAAGATGCGGTTTAGCATGGTCTTCTTAATGATAAACTCGGCATCCTTCATAGACTGTACATTCTTCCACAATCTATCTAGATTCACAAATTGATCTTCTTCCAGTGATAATTGAGTATTTGTAGATGTAGATGCTATTCCATTTACCACATTGTTAATCTCTCCTCCATCTATACTGTAACTAATCAAGAAAGGTGTTGATTCAGATTGATTTGGTGCTGGGTTTTGACCCCAAAGGGCATATACTTCTCCTCGTGATTCATGAAAGGCTAATGAAATCAACGACATATTAGAATTGTTGCTACTATCAGCTCTCCATTTTATGACTAAAGAAGCGCGCATATCATCAAATCGATAATGACATTCAAAACATCTTATCTCCCACTCACGAGTGTGATTAGAAACAGAGCATTCTGCTCCAATCAAGAGGAGAGTTTTATTGCTATGACTGTCATGTTGTACTCGCAACATGGCATAATAGACTGGTTTCCCTTCAAAAAGATCAGACACACTTGTAGTAAGCATACTTTGAGATAAGTTTGGATAATATAATCGTAGATTTGAAGCAGAATCGATACCAGCAATGAGATTATATTGGTTATTATCAAGCATACTACCATCAACACTAATAAGGTTCTCCTGTGATTGCGACTGAGAATCAGTAGAGAATAGACTACCAACAATCTTACTTACTAACGTCTGATCAGGGTATAATTTTTCAATTATATCGGTATTATTATTGGTGCTCGGATTAATGTCTGCAAAAAGAATGTGACCATCACTAAGACCAGCTAAAAGAATACTCTTACTACTGTCATTATTTAACCAAGTAATGGTATTGATTTTGACACCATCAGCAATACATGATAACTTCAATTCCCTGAAGTGATCAATTCCAACTATTTTCATACTCTTAATATTATTTATATGCAATAAAGTTCCTCCTCCTCTTTGCAATGTTGATACAGATCCAACAACTAATGGATTCAAAAATGAAATATTTTTTGATGCAGAATTTAAGTAAATACATTGTATTATACCATGATTAAATACTAATTGAATACAAGCAGTAATAGTGAAACCGTTATTACTGACATTTCCATTCATATTGACAATCTGAACATGCACATCACGTAAATCATAACAATGATCAATTTCTAATAAACATGCACTATTTTTAAGATCAAAATCTAACCATACATCATGTAAGCATAAAATATTACCATGTAATTGCCAATGTAGATATCTTTTATTATTAAATGTTTTTGGTTCAATGTCACAATGACCAATTAATCGAGGGATTGGTTCTCTAGAAATCATTGCCAATTTTGAAATATTGAAAGATTCATCTGTAATATCATCACTCCAATAATGAGTATCTAATAATAACTCATGAAAACACGACATGATGAATATTAAGTCAGACGATAACTATTATTTGCGGTATTAATTTACAATTCAAACCTTAGCAAAAGCCAGGAAAGCAAAGGAAAGACTTTGCGCATGGGCACATCAAAAAAAGAAGGACTTATAAAGGGTTAGGGTATCGGTCACGTAAAACGTTAGATTATTATAAAAACATCATTAAAGTAATAATAAGGAATATTATGGAGTTTCCGGATTACTACGAGATATTGCAAGTCACAAAAGCATCTACTGATGCTGAAATTAAGAAAGCTTATAGAAAATTAGCTATGAAATTTCATCCTGATAAGAATCCTGATACAGTCGAAGAAGCAGCCAAAAAATTTCAAGAAATTGGTGAAGCATACGATGTATTAAGTGATAAAAAACGTAGAGCAATATATGATCGTTTTGGCTATGAAGGTTTAAGAGATGGTGTTGCTGAAGGTGATACATATCCTGAAGGTTATAGTTATTCTGGTAATGCACAAGAAATATTTGAAGGATTTTTTGGTACATCAAATCCATTTGCAGCATTTGGTTTTGGTGAATCTGCACCATTTGCATCGAAATTAAATAAACCTGGGCCACAAAAAGGTGACACAATCATACATAATTTAGATTGCACTTTAGGTGAATTATATAATGGTTGTGTCAAAAAATTTAATATTACTCGAAAAAGGTGGGATGAAAAAGAAATGACACCATACGAAGATACAAAACAACTAGTTATTAATGTTAAAAAAGGATGGAAGAAAGGTACTAAAGTAACATTTCCTAATGAAGGTGATGATCTTGGACCAAATACTATACCTGCTGATATCGTTTTTGTTATCAATGAAAAACCAGAACCAGAATTACCATTTGTTAGAGAAGGTAATAATTTAGTATTTACCTATCGTATTTCAATTGCTGATGCATTATCTGATTGTTCTTTACAAATACCAACATTAGATAAACGTATCATATCTATTGCTTGTCCTGAAGTAGTCTCACCATTATACGAAAAGAAAGTAGAATCAGAAGGTATGCCTATATCAAAACGTCCAGGAGAATTTGGTAATTTATTAATAAAATTTCACATTTTATTTCCTAAATATTTATCAGTAGAAAAGAAGAAGAAATTAAGGGAATTGTTAGCTAATGAAGAACTGTTACATAATTAACAAAATCATAATACTTGAGATTGAGATTAAAATGAATGTTTGACAGGTAGTAAGTAATTAATAGATATAGATCTTCTCCAAACGAATGAAATCAAATGAAAAAAATAGAATAGTAAAATAGTTATTTAAAAGTATATAAAGCAAAAGCAAGCATAAACAAAACTCACAAAACTCTAGATCTTATGAATCCTACCATTTTTTTCTGCTAATCACCGGCGGCGCGCGGGGGGAGGGATCGGGATATCGGGATCCCGGCGGGATCCCGGCCGGGGGATCGCCAACTCACTCGGAATTCATCACACATACAGTAGCACACATCTTGACTAGCTCCTCGACCACTTGATTGAATAATTGCATTTAAATCGTGTAATATTTGAATAGTTTGATTAAAATGAGTCAAATAGTTCGAAATGAAGTTATTCAAACGTCATTTGGTTTTTATTCGGATGAAGATGTTGAGTTGATGAGTGCATGCAAGGTTTTTTCACCACTTTCACTTGATTCTCTTGGTAATATTATTAGTGGAGGATTAATGGATGGACGAATGGGACCAATGGATTCATCATCATCAAATTGTTTAACATGTGGCCAATCATATAAAGATTGTACAGGTCATTGTGGGCATATAGAATTGTGTTCTGAAGTATATCATCCATTATTATTTAGCGAGTTATATGAAATATTAAGATGTAAATGTTTCTTTTGTCATCATTTAAAAATGATCAAAAAAAGAGTCCGAGTCTACTTTTGTCGAATCAAATTATTATGTATGGGAGATGTCAAAGGAGCACAAGATTTAGAGGATCTATATAATTATGCTACACATAAATCAATTTCAAGCGATAACAAAAAAAATGATGATATTAATATTGACGATGATGATCATTATGATGAGGAAGATGACAGAAATATGGATGTGGATACAGAGGGTGAAATAGAAAATGAGGCAGAATCCGACTTGATAAAGGAAAGTACATTAGAAAATGCATTATTCGATGCTGAAGAGAAATATTCAGCTTTCATTCGTTCAAAATCTAGTTCATCATCACCATCATCATCTTCCTCTTCTTCCTCTTCTTCTTCTTCAAATTCGAAAGCAAGTATTGTAGATTCGCATGCACGACAAAGTGAAAGACGTTTGATTGAAGAATTTCGTGCAGAATTACTTAAAGTTGGTAATTGTCGAAATTGTGGTGCTTTCTCTCCTGGCATTCGTAAAGACGGACACGAGAAGTTGTTTCGCAAACCAACACCCAAGAAATTTGCTGCTGTCAATGAAAAATTAGGTTTTAAATTACAAGGAGCAATCAAAACATTGCATAACCATAATAAAAGTAAACAAACAAATCTTGATAACAGTGCCACCGCACTTGTTGATAGTGATGATGAAGGTGATGCCGATAGAGATTTGGATTCCTTTTTGGTTGATGCTATAGACGCTGATAGTGATACTGATGGAAACATTAATAGTGAGGTGAGAGAAGAGAAAGAGATGTATCTACCACCTATTGAAGTTCAAGCCCATTTAGAATTATTGTGGTTAAAAGATGATGGTATTTTAGATTATATCTGGGGAAGAGGAAGAAATAAAAATCTGAGTCCTCATACAATGGTCGCTACTCCTTCCTCTTCTAGTTCAGTAGGAGCGAACCTTAGTAGTCTTGCAGTAAAAGATTCATGGAGATTATTTTTTATGAAAAATGTCATTATTCCCCCTAATTGCTTCCGTCCTATTAGCTATACTGGAGATGTCGCAGCGGAGCATCCTCAAAATAAGGTGATTGGTAGATTGATTCGACTGAATGAAGCGGTAGTACAACTTAATACAGACTATCTAGAGGCATGTAAGAGAGAACAAGATGTTAGTAATGAACACACACACTCATCTGCCATGGAAATTACAGAAGATGAAAACGGTAACGGTACTTCTACTGAAACACCAGTAACAAAGGTTTCAAGTTCTAGTGATATTATGACTAGAATGATGTCTACTTGGGTAGAAATCCAAAACACTATTAATATTTATATGGATGGCTCCAAAGATGCAAATGTCTTGGGATCCTCTACACCAGGTATCAGGCAACTCTTAGAGCGTAAAGCAGGCATGTTTCGCATGAATATGATGGGAAAGAGAGTCAACTTTTGTTGTCGATCAGTGATCTCTCCTGATCCTTATTTAGGTATGGATGAAGTAGGCATTCCAGTACACTTTGCCAAAGGATTACATTATCCAGTGCCTGTGACTGAATGGAATGCTAAGCTCATGAGGAAACTAGTCGAAAATGGACCAGATATTTATCCAGGTAAGTACTAACAAACCAAATCATTTATACTATTATGTTTCTATTCCATATGTTGACAACATCGTGACATCGTGATGACGATAACTACAATACTTTTCAAACTTCTCTGAATTACCAGTGTGGATTATCCTGTGGTACTGAGCGATGCTGATACAGTCATGAGATTCATATTATTTTACTTCTATTATTATTATTATTATTATTTTTTTTATCATGACTATTATTTTTATTATTGTTATACTAATTTAATTCTTGATTTCTTTCGTGAATTTATTTCTACTAATGAATATTGTAATAGGAGCAAATCATATAGAGACTGCTGAAGGTAGGATAATTAATCTTTCTCGCTTATCAGCGACTGAAAGGGCTGCGAAAGCAAAGTTGTTATTATCTAATCCTGGTGTGAAGGTGTATCGTCATCTAATCAATGGCGATTGCTTACTAGTCAATCGTCAACCTACATTACATAAACCTGGTATTATGTCACATAAAGCCCGTGTGTTAACCAAAGTGGTGGAGAAAACCATCCGTATGAACTACGCCAATTGTAACGCTTACAATGCAGACTTTGATGGAGATGAAATCAATTGTCATTTTATTCAGGTAAGTTTACATAACTTTTTACGTTTGTATTTATTAGATTAATAATCGTATTTTTTGTTTATATTTATTATTTGTTCGGAAGTACATACTATATTGCTTGTTTTAATGTTAATATTGCTCAATGATTATGAAACGCCATGCACCACACTGACTAGATCTGATTGATAACGTGCTTTACCATAGAATCTGATGAGAGCTATTGACTGATTAACTATCAATATTTGAACAAATAAGATTGATATTGTGTTGTACTGTATTGTATTTAATGGTTCTCATTATTGTATTCAAATGGATTTACTCACAAAATTTACATGTACATTTTTGATTCATTTTATTATATTATCATAGAATGAAGTAGCTCGTGCTGAAGCTAATTTCATTTGCAATACAAATAATCAGTATATTGTACCAACAAGTGGTAATCCGTTACGTGGTCTCATTCAAGATCATGTAGCTAGTGGGGTAAAGCTTACTTGCAAGAACTCATTTTTCACATTGGAAGAGTTTCAACAATTATTGTTTGTCTCTTTGTGCGGCTTGCCAGGCACAGAAGTAGTGAATGCCAATATGAAAGTTACTATTCCTCCTCCTGCTATCCTTAAACCTGTGAAGAGATGGACAGGTAAACAATTAATAAGTACTCTTATGAAACACCTGTGTCCTCCTCCTTTACCTACTCTCAATCTAGAAGGCAAATCAAGAACTCCAAATTTTGCATTTGGTGACGATGAAAATGAACATAAAATACTATTTTATAAAAGTGAATTACTAAGAGGAGTGTTGGACAAATCATCCATGGGGTCGTCTACCCTAGGCATTGTACATGCTGTGTATGAACTATATGATGCTGATCGAGCTGGATTACTCTTGGGCGCTTTCGGAAGAGTATTTACTAATTTTTTGCAACAAGCAGGACATACATGTAGTTTAGAAGATCTTACTCTTACTGAAGCAGCTGATGAAGAAAGAAAGATGCTTATTCACAAAGTAAATGAAGAAGCTGCCGAAGGTATCGTAAATTTCTTACCTGATGCTGGTGATGGTAAAGATATGAATGCTACTAGAGCAGTATCGAAATTTTTATCTGAAGCGAATGATTCTAAAGTAAAATTGGATGCTGCTACCCAAAGAGTCATCAACAAAGCTTCTAGTAATGTAATCAAAGCTTGTATTCCTAATGGTCTAGAAAAGAAGTTTCCTTACAACAACTTTTCCATGATGGTCTTAACAGGAGCTAAAGGTTCCGCTGTGAACCAATCTCAAATCAGTTGTTTTCTTGGTCAACAAGCTCTTGAAGGTCAAAGAGTACCCCTTACCATTAGTGGTAAAACTCTTCCTTCTTTTCCTGCATTTGATCCTACTCCACGTGCTGGTGGCTTTGTAAGAGATCGTTTCTTAACTGGTGTCCGTCCTCAAGAATATTATTTCCATTGTATGGCTGGAAGAGAAGGTTTGGTAGATACTGCCGTCAAAACTAGTCGTTCTGGTTATTTACAACGATGTTTAGTAAAACATTTAGAAGAATTAAAAGTTCATTATGATCATACAGTTCGTGATGCAAATTCAAATGTTATCCAATTCCTTTACGGTGACGACGGTATCGATCCAATGTCCAGTGCATTACTAGGTGGTAAGGAGAATCAACTTGATTTCCTGTTAAATAATACTAATGCTTTGAAATATCGCTATTGTAGAAGAGGTAAAGGTATTGATGATCCTGAGTTGCAAATTAGTATTAAGGCAGCCCATGATTATCATGCATTATTAAAAGCTTCCAAATTAACTCCAATTGGTAGTGGTAGTGACTTGAAATTAAAAGAAGGTTACGTAATTATGGCAAGAAGGAAACATAAAGAGGATAGAGATTGGTCAATCAGTAATGTACTACCTGACTGGTACGCTGCTACCATTATGAAAGTACGTAGTAAACCAAATAGTTATGGATATACTGTAGCTGATATCAAGTATGCCGATGGTATAACATCTAAGAAAATTCCTTGTTGTTTGAAAGTTGATGGTGCAACCATAAATCTAATGCGATCCGGTATTCCTGATCCTGCATTAAGTACGTCGGCATTTAATAAGAAGGTTAGTGAAATCAGTGAAAGTCTTCACACAAGAATTGATGATTACTCAACCAAAAATAATCATTCTCAATCAAAATTGAATGAATTAGAATCTTTAATGGCTATCAAATATACGCATTCTCAAGTAGCTCCTGGTGAAGCAGTGGGTTGTATTGCTGCCCAAAGTGTCGGAGAACCATCCACTCAAATGACTTTAAACACTTTTCATTTAGCTGGTCATGGTGGTGCAAATGTGACACTTGGTATTCCTCGTCTAAGAGAAATTATCATGACAGCGTCTAAACATTTAAAAACACCTACTTTAACTGTACCTATCAGTGTATCATCATCGATTGCAAGTGAGTATGTCATTACTCCAAAAGTAAAAGCTCACAAACTTTCCAGACGTTTAGGTAGAGTCACAATGTTTGATTTATTACACCATAGAGATGGTATTGTAGTCTCTGAAGGACTCAAAAGAGACGATTTAGGACAATGGACGCGTGTATATAAGATCAAATTGACATTTGAATCACCTACAAGAATTGAATCAGTGTTTGATATTGCTTTTGAAGACATACTGGAGGTTGTCAAGTCAGGTTTATTGACTAAAATGAGGTCAAAGATCGATAGAAATGATCGTCGTAATGATAATGGTACTGATAATCAAGATCCTTTACGTGAATTTAGAGTTCAAAGTGGAGATGGAACTGATGATGATAATGCTATTCCAGCAGATGATGGGAGTAGTGTAATGTCATCATCATCTAATAGCAAAAATAAAAATAAACCTTCATCTAAAAGTACTGATATTGGAGATAGTGATACTGATCGTGATGACGATGATGATGATGATGATGACAACAATAATGATGATCTTGGAACATTAAATCTTGGTAATAAAAAGAAAGAAGTTGAAGGATATGATGAAGCCGAATCAGATATGGATTCTTCTGATAGTGATAAGGATGATGAGAATGATGGTCATGATTCTGATAATACTTCTACACCTATATCATCTAATAAGAAGAATAAAAATAACAGTGGTAGTAGAACTGATGATGAAGATGAAGATAATTCTTCAAAATCAAGTGCTAATACTAATGTTAGTGACGATGAAGGTGATGAAGATTTAGGTTTGGATGGTGATAGTGATTTAGAAGATTTGATTCAAGATGCTGATAATTATGGTATTGAATTGAAAGGATCTAAAAAGAAAGGAACAATCACTTATGATATGAGCTTTCCAGCTGAAAATAATCGTGTATTAATGGTAGAACTTATTGAAGAATGTACATCTGAACTTGCTGTCAAAGAAATTCCGGGTGTTACTAATGCTTTTGCTATGGAAGTTAAATTGAATGATGAAAATGTAGCTGCAGTACAAACAGAAGGATTGAATTTTGAAGCTATATGGAATTTAGCCCCAGAAGAAGTACAACATAATCATATTACATCTAATGATATCCATCAAATGTTACAAATTTATGGTGTTGAAGCAGCCAGACAATCAATAGTTTCAGAAATCATAGGTGTCTTTGGAGTTTATGGTATTAATGTCAATCCGAGACATTTATCATTAATTGCTGATTTTATGACTCGCACTGGTGGTTATGTACCTTTAAATCGTGGTGGAATGAGTGAATGTACGTCACCATTTGTACAAATGAGTTTTGAAACTACTTGTAGTTTCCTTACTAAAGCAGCTATTGAAGGTGGGTATGATAATATGCAGAGCTCTAGTGCTCAAATTGTCTTAGGAAATGTTGCAAAGGTTGGTACTGGAGCATTTGATGTATGTGTACCGGTAATTCCCATCAAAAAAGAATAATTTACTTATTTGTATTTAGTTTTTATTAATATTTTAACTTCAAAACAACACGACTAATTATTGTACTACTATTACCATGACTATTGCTATTGCTATTACTATTATACTACCACTATTTTATTACTATCATGCGTTTTACTAATTTATTTTCATTTATTATTTATTTTCAGTTTTTTTAATTGAATTCATGTAATTTGTATTATTGTGAAAACTTGACAATTTCATTATTTGAAGTCTATGAGTCATTTGGATCCCATTCAAATTCTTCAGGCATTTCAGCTTCATCATTCAATCCAATCTTTTCAATTTTCAAGACATTTTCTGGTTGATCAGGTGTAGTATCACTTAATAGAAGAATACCAGTAGGTAATGCTCCTGCTACTGGTTGATATCTTGATTCCTCTTTGACTTGAAGAAAACGTAATTGAGCAGGGATAACACGTTCAGGATTATTCACAGTAAAATTGTTAGGTTCTTTCTCCTTTTTAGGTAATTTTAATTCTCCACCATCACCTTCATCGTCACCACCATCTACACTCATTGTACTAATATAACTAGCATTAGATAATTGTCTTTCAAATTTAATTGGTGCTAAACCATCATCCAGTTTTTTATCTGGTGAACCATCTTTTGCAGGTGAACTTGCTTTACTATTACTAGCACTACCAGCAGTACGTTTTAATTCTTTACGTGCTTCACGTGCCTTCGCTCTAGCTGTAGTAGATAATACTGCAGTTGTAACTAATTTCTTTTTATCTTCTTTTTCAGGTGGTTTTGGATAACTGAACATTGATGGTGGTGCTTTGCAATGAACATTAAAATCTTTTGGTACATCAAAATCTTTATTTAAACCCATCATCATTGTAGGTGTAAATGAAAGACTGATCATATGCATCATAGGATACCAATACCAGTGTTGTAACCATAATACCATACCAGCTACAGAACCACCACGTAAGAAACCTGCACGACTACTTAATGAGATAGAAACATTACGACCACCTGCCTCTAAAATACCAGCAGCTAATATAGCACCAGTCTTAGCCATAGCTGGTTGATGCTTATCTTCAATCACTTTCATTAAATGATCATTGAATTTTTTAACACTAGGACTACGCGCTTCTGACGTTTGCATTAATACCATAGATATTGCCATACATGCACCTTGACGTACAAAATCTACTTGATCATCTAATACTGGCATTAATAAATCTAATGCATCTTTAAAAGCAGTACCAGCACATGCAATACCAACAGCCATACAGGCACCAAATCTGACATGTGCATTGAATGATTCAGCTAGTAATGATACTAATTTTGGTACTTGCTCATATTGTCTAAACATAACAAAACCTAAACATCCTACAGCAGCTCTACGTACATCATCACTAACATCACTAACAGCTACATGTAGTAAACGACGTACAGCAGAATTATCAGCAGTGCCACAATAAGCCATTGCAGTAGCATACATAGCACCATAACGGATAATAGGATCACGATCACGTGTCATTTGTTCAATTAATACATCACCTGATTCTTCTTTACCATATACCATCATAGCTAATGCGATTGATGAAGCACGAATAATCTTCTCATGTTTTGTTTCATGTGCATAATTTAATAATTCTGTGATAGTACCATTCATTAATGTAGATTCAGAATGATGACCTAACATTAATAAACCAATACCAATAGCAGCACCTTCACCAGCAATTGCATCATCATTATATAAAATTTCTTTTAATTTTGAAAAGAGACCTTCATTACCAGTAGCCATACCAGCTAAACCAATACCTAAAGCAGCACCATGTTGTAAAATCATATTTTGTGTATTCATTCCAGTATCTAATGCATTTGATAAGTATGATAATGTTGTAGAGTCACCATTACCACCCTTATTCGCATGAATCAAACCTAATGCGTATAATGCACCTGCTTGTTGATAACCAGCACCACGATCTACACCAGTAGCACTAGGTAAATAAGGTTTTAATAAATTCATTGATTCATGAACATGACCTTTATTAACTACACCAATTGATGCAACAGCAGAAAATTTAGACCATAGAGTAGCTTTACCTAACCATGGTAAATTATCTCTTAAAAATACATCTTGTGTAGTACCAGCATTCATATAAGCATGTGCTACAATTGTAGCATTATGTAATGATGTTGTACGATTTTCAGTAGCTTGTTTAATTTTTAATAATACAGATTCATCAGATTTACTATGACGACATAAAAAATTTAATGTCAAATCTACGTCTAAACCTTCAGTTAATATACGTTTTAATTTAGATAAACGCTCTTTATAAGTTTCTACCGGTACATCTTGAGGTAAAGTAGCAATTTCTTCTTCACTTAAATTATTACCACCACTATTTAATGCAGGATAACCTGATACAACTTGTAATACAAAACCTTGATTTTCAGCTTCCATCATATCAAATGCAATTTGATAAGCTTGTAATGCATTATTTAAATTATTAGATTTTAATAATTTAGCTAGTTTAATTGAAACATCATTAGGGCGATTTAAATACTGTAAACCAAAACATACATTACGATGATCAGGTGTTATCAAAGAATCATAATATTTTGATAATATATCAATAACTTCTAAACGAAATGTTCTTGATGGTATAACACGTGCACCTTCCATACGACATAAACTAAATGTATGATCTAATATTTTTTCAAAACCAGCTTTAATTGCAGTATTACATACTTCATCTACTTTATCTAAACGTCTTGTATCTAATGCAATACCAATAGCTTGTTCAAAACATTCATCACGATAACATCTTTGAAACATTTGTTCAATAATTGCTTCTTTTTTAGGATCAACATCATTATTATCAGGATCTTCAGCTTTTAAACGACATTCTTCACCATATTTATCAATACATATTGATAATAATTTTTCAATATATTCATTAGATGTTGAAATATCAAAATATTTTCCAGAACATAATGCTAATCTTAATGAATCATCATATTCTTGTAAATGATAAAAACAGCGTGATGCTACAGCTGCAGCTAAATCTTTGCCAATAAAATTTAAATCTTCTGATAATTCTTCAATTACTGGTAAATGATCACATACTTCTGTCCAATGTCCATCAACAATATTATATAATTTCATTAATGCACGATTTTTTAATTGAGAATCATCATCATTTAAATATGCTATAATTCCTGCAGCTATATTATGTATTTTTTAATTTGTAACAAAAGAAAAAATAGAAGAAAAATTAGTAATTAAATTAAAATTATAAAAAAATTTAAAACTTTGAAAATCGTCATGTAAGATAAAACATACCTGATACTGAAGATGATGATGTAGAATTTGTAGGTCTTAATACATCTGTAGACATGATTTTTTATTTATATTGTAATTATTTAATAATACTATTTAACAATTAACAATTTGCATTCGAAATGAGAAATGAATCGAAAAACAAATATGTTCCAATGTGCCAATAATTTTACCGTCGTTTACAGTCCGTCAAAAGAAGTTTCATTAAATATATAAAATACGCTTACCATTTGATCTATATATATTTTGAAATAATTTGTAAATATTTTAATTAAAAATATATTAAAAAGCTGAATTATAAAGAAAAACTGTGTAAATAATAAATAATAATTGTATAAATACAAATATATCAAATTATTATAATAAATATAATATAGTATAAAAATGACAGCAAAAGGTGTATTAGATATGAGTTTTTGTGATTTATCCGAAGATAATCATGTTATAAATTATGTAGAAGATTCATTAAAAGAACGTGAAATTGTTACCGGTAAAATACCATCAAAAGAGAAATTAGAAAAAGAAAAAAATGAAATTAAAGCTATTAGATTAGGTAATAATTTATATGATTCATTAGATAATGTTTCATCATCAATGAATTATGCTGTAAATTTAGAAAATATTCATTGGTTAGATTTATCATTTAATTCTATTGAAAAATTATCTGAAAATTTTGCTAAAAAATTTCCGAATATTTCATTATTATATTTACAAGCAAATAAAATATCAAAATTAACAGAATTAAAAAAATTACAACATTTTAAAAATCTAAAATCATTAGTACTTTTTGGAAATCCTGTAGAAGAATCAAAACATTATCGTAATATGATTTTATGGGCATGTCCAAATTTACAAATATTAGATTTTTGTCCTATTACAGAACAACAAAGATCAAGAAATGCTGTATGGAAACAAACATTTAGAAGAAAATTATATCCTGATGATTATTAAAATCTAAAAATATTTTTAATAATAAGTAGTAAGATTTTAGGAGGGAAGAGAAGATTCAGAATATTAAATATTTTTTCTATTATATATATATATATATGTATATAGTTGTGAATTGCAGAAAAACAAATTCAATATAAAATATTTCAATGAGAGAATGCATGGATATAAGCAAAGCGTAAAAAATTTAAACATTACAAGATTATTATACATATCAAATAATTATACATTTTAAAAAAAATAATATCTCAATAAAGTAAAATATACACATAAAAATATGAATATAAGTCTCAATCTTTACTAATAAAGTGAAAAAAATAAAAAATACAGAATAATCAGAAGTGAAACATTTATTAATCACAATCTTTCAAATTCAAATATCATAAATCAAATCAATATGTAAGTAGAATAAATAAATAATATCATCTATTCTTTCTATTACTCATAATATCATTATCATTATCATCACCATCATTAATTTCATTGTCTTCATTCTTTTTATCACTTCCACTTAAATAACTAGTGGTTTGAGTCTTTAAATATTTCCATAAACTTTTGGCAATTTCAGGTGAAGCAGGATCTTTATAAACAGTATAAATAAAACCAATTATAGCTGGTGCAAAAATAGCAAATAATAAAAGTCCTAATACTCTAAATTCTAATGTAAAATCAAATTTTTCTCTTAAATAACGTCTACGTCCACGTGATTGTTTTCTTTTTATTCTTTTACTATTTTTTCTATTAGGTGCTGCATCTGCTATATCTATTAAAATATTATCAAAACTAGATAATATTACAATCATATATATCATATATTGTACATAATACACTATCTTCGTCTGTGTTTTTGGTAAAAACATTTTTTTTCTTAAAAATAAAAATTCAGGAAAAAGAAAAAAAGAAGAATCCAGGGAATGCCTTGGCTGCTTGGTAGCAATAACGTATCCTGGGTATCACTCAAGTATCAAATATTTAAAATTTGTTTTCATTAATTATAAAAATTGCTAACGCTCACGGTTTGGCTTCATGGCCGAGCGGTATTTTATTCAATTGCTCATTCTAAGGCGCCAGTTTTAGGCACTGGTCTTCGGGCGTGGGTTCGAAAAAAAGCGAAACTCCCACTGAAGTCAAATAAATTTTTGTCGAACACGAAATAGTATTTGTTATCAGTCAACATATATCTTCAATTGCATTAACATTATACCATTTATTTTTTATTTATTTGATTTACTATAACGTATAGTTCTTACATATATCCGTATCTTTTGTTTCAGTTTTCAGTTATTGTTGTTGTGGTGGAAGAAAAGAAAGAAGAAAAGAAAGTTTTATGCCTAATCACAGCTACCACTACCATCTATTATTAGAAGAGCACTAGTAGTTAGATTAGTGGTAATAGTATATCTCGTAAACTTTAATTTCTACTATATAATAATTATTTAACTTATCTAATTCTTTTATTCATTCATTTATTCTTCATCAAAAGTATCATCCAATGTTGTTAAACCTAATATAGTCATAGCTTTTGGTGATCCCAATCTTTCGATACCTCCAGGCTTCTTTCTGTTAGGACTTGAATATTTACTTGGGTATGTCATTGTCATCATTTTATTACGATGAGGATGAGATGGTGATGACATAGATCTAATAGGAGATGTGGGAGGTACCGGTACAGATACATTCACCACATCTGATTCATCTTTATCTTCTTTTTCTTGACTTAAAATATCATTATCATTATCATTAATTACAACTTTTGCATCAAAAGTATCAAATAAAAATTCATTTTTATTATCATCATTATTTCTATTCTGGATAACATTCTCAAGAACTTCATTTTTTTGTTTTTGCTCTAATTTTTGTTCTTCTTGTAGATCTAAATCTGTATCGAAATTTATATTAACATTTAAATTTGAATTTAAATTTGAATCTTCTTCTTCTAATTTTATTTTACCAAATATAGGATCAGGTGGTATATCTTTACCAAAATATTGATATGTAGTTGTATGATTACTTTTCATTGATATGGACGATAAGAATTTAGTGGGTGATAATAAATCTGGTTTACTCCACGATGCAGGTTTTCGTACATTTAATTGCGCATACGGTAAAGTTTCATTGTGTAATTTTGATTTTGATTGTGATTTTGATGGTATGGAAGATGATGGTGGATTTTGTGATTCCATTTCAGTTATAAATGATTTTTTAATTTCTAATTTTTCTGGTTTTATTACATTAGTACTATCATTGATATTATCGTTGGTATTATTCAATTGTAGTTGTAGTTGAATGTCATAATCATCTTTATTATTATCATTATTATTATCACCATCATATGTAATTTCTGAATAACCTTCATTTTCATAATCCATTAGATTGATTTTATCTATTGTATTATTGAATGCTTTATCTCTCCATGTTTTATATTTAACATTTAAAACATATCTTTTTTGTGATACTAATAAATCACAATCATTTATGTTATGTAGTGATTCAAATTTATAATGATCATTATCATTCTTTAATCCAAATTGTACAAATGCTATTGATACTACTGGTTGACTTAATACAATAGTTTTAATATGACATTTTTTTAAATTATAAAAATTTAATGTATGATCTTCTGAACCAACAACTAGAATTGAATGAGATTCACAAAATGATATACAAGTTATAGGACCATTACATTGTGGACTAGGACCAGAAATTTCTTTAATAATAGCACTTTCTTTATATGAATCTTTATTCTTTTGTAGAGTATTTATACTACCATTATCTTCTTCATGATCATGCATACCAATATTTAATTCGTCCTTTTCTTGATCCTTATTACTATTGTTCTTATTATTAATAATATTCTCTGAATGAATTTCACCTTTAACTGTATATAATTTAAATAAACGAAAAGAACCATCAATAGAACCAACAGCTAAATATAATACATTACATATGTATGAATCAGTATCATCTTCATCTTCATCTTCATTTTCATCATTGTAGTAATCATTATTTACAACATTTTTATTATTTAATTTCATTTTATTTGTAGTAGTACTATAACATGATAACCTTGTTAAGCCAGATATCTCATAGACAGATTTTAATCCAGGATACGATAAAATGTTAATTTTTTGTAAAGTTAATTTTTCAAATTCTTTATTATTATGTTTTTTATTATCAATGGATAATACTACTAAACCACATTCAGGTGTTTTAGGACGATATTCAATATTTTCGATACTTTCAACATTAAATTGATGTACAGCATGTATCTTTTGATGCATATCGTGTATAGTACCAGAACCCATTTCACAATATAATATTTTACCATGCATTGTACCAAATAATAAATGATCAACAGCATGTGCACTAGACACTTGACTTAGATATTTATCTAATTTATTTCTCTTTTTTTTATCTGCTTTTATTACATTTTGATCATGATTATAATTATGACCACTCTGACTGTGACTATTATTATCATTATTATTATCATCATCATCATCATCATCATCATCTTCATAATATGAATGATGTATTATACCTGCTCCCTCGGCATGAGAATGATGTTGACCCTGTATTAAAGGACGTGCATCCACAATACAAAAACAAGTTATAGTATCATGTTCACTTTGTTCGCCGTTACTTGTTGTACCTATTCTTTCTTTGTTTTTGTCAGTAGATCTGTTATTAGGAAGAAATGGTAATGGAAATACTATATTATTATTTGAGATATGGTTATTATTACTACTACTATTATCAGCATTTAATAGTTTATTATCATTTCTTTTATTCAATTTGAAATTCAATTCTGAGTATAATGACATCATTTTTCTATCACTGTTATTATCGTTATTATTGTTACCATCATAATCGTCATCATTATTATTATTATCTTTATTATTATCAATATTATAAGAAGTGGTATCTAACGCTGAGACTTTTTCTAATGACTTACCATTCTGTAAAGCATTTGAATCTTTTACTTTCCGATGTTGCCAAAATACACTTGAACGATCATTCACTCCGTATACTTTAATTTTAGTACCATAATCACTTAATACAAATAACCTTTGAGAACGCAATGACATACAATAATCTAATGCACCATCTACAATATCTTCTGATGGTACTTTAAATCCTCGTGATATTATCAAATCGCGTTCATATTTTAATTTAATTTTTTCTTCATCATTTAAATTGTTTTCTTCATTATTTTCATTTAAATTTAAATTATTAATGTTTTGTGGATATGCTAATATTGTTGGTACAATATGTAAAGCAGAACCTGAAAACATAGATACACAACCAACATATAATGGATTATTTGATGCAAACCCAGTAGGTAATATATACATAGGATCATATTTACTAATATTAGCTCGCATAGCATCTTGACTAGATATTGACAATATATCTGTAACAGCCATATCATAATAAGCAGTTTTACTAACTATTCTCCATACTTTTAAATAACCAGTTGATGTACTAAATATTACTGCTGGACCTTTAGAAGTTTTCATGTATTTCATATTAAAAATATTTTCAATATCAGTACGATGATACAAATATAACTTAAATAATTCTTGTCCAGTTTCTAAATTTGTTACAGCCAATGTACCTTCTAAACCACTAGATATCAATAAACCTGGTACAGGATGTAAATCTAAACCAGTAACAGCTTTAGTATGAGCTCTAACAACATAAGATGGAGATTTTGAAGCCATTGATGCATGTAAAAACTTTGAATTATCTTCTGATGGTCTCCATGCCCATGCTTTAATAAAACCTTGATTACATGCTGTTATATAAAATTGACTACGACTATACCATACAACACGTGTTATTACACCATCATGTGCTTGAAATAATTTTGTTACAATAGATTTTTCTTTTAATGAATATACTAATATTGTACGATCTACAATACCATAGATTGCACAACCACAATCAGCACGTGTTGGATCTAGTGTAATTCTTGGTAACCATTCATTATAACCTTTAAAATTAAATAGTTTCGTAAATCGATAAGAAAATTCTCTAATACCAGAATATTCTAAATCCTCTATTACGCCATAATCACGATCAACTTTCCATGCTGATAAGCCACAACCACCAGCTAATAATATAATATTATCAGCCATATAATATT
>Ga0099800_1029_pt1 | contig 45746 bp, 37 predicted proteins | sample Uncmet6_SortRC_1_FD_89868 | JGI IMG/M metagenome (GOLD analysis project Ga0099800, IMG submission 89868) | Marine eukaryotic communities from CALCOFI LINE 67, Pacific Ocean - CN11_C50_N6_SortRC_1 | ecosystem: Environmental > Aquatic > Marine > Oceanic | place: Pacific Ocean: Monterey Bay... | reverse complement strand
ATAGTACCTTTAAATCGGCGAGCTTTGCCTTTATCGGCAAGCCGGGGCGTATTTATGGTTATGAACTCCAAGTTTGGAACTGTGACACATCGTCCAACAATGTAGCCGATGATTGCAAGAATAACTCGAATAATCCCAGCTGGAAAAACCTTTCAGTATGGTTGACCATTGTCACCGATGCTCAGGGTTTACCGCTACTGGCAAATTTTATGCCCACTGATGACAACACTCTAACCGTGATTAAAGGTAGATCTTATGGAACTCTGGACAACTGGATTCGAGTGAATGATGATGGTACTGCAAATCTATCTTATTTTCTTGATTCTGCTGATGAAAATGTAGCATTTGGTACGGTGTTTAACTTTCCTGTAAATCTTGAAGCGACATCGGTCAACGCTCAAATTCCAGGTTTTTTACCTTATGAAGTGACAGATCCGTCAAGCTCCAATAAGCAATCAAAAGGGTATGTGAAGATCACCCGTAAACTTTAAAAGAAACAAGGCTAAGATGGAGGAGGTTTACCATGGGACCTTCCTGGATGAGCAAAGTTTCGACTTCATAACCGGACGTCAGTTAAAAAAGTAAGCCGAAGCTCTCAGACACTCTATCTCGAAAAAGTTCTTCCCAATAGGCGTGGCAAGGTTCTATATAAAAAATGTCAGCGGTATACCTGCAGTATGTTCAACCAGTTACTACTGGAATGACTTTAACGGTTATTCTATTCGATTAAAACTCCCATCCCTACTAATAAACCTATCGCCTCATCTCTTGAAAATTGGGCACCTCTAATCGTGTTTTGTTGAATATCAATTTGATAATCTTTAGCTCCTCTAAAGTCACATCGTTCCATCTGGCATTGTTCAAAAATAGCTTCTTGTAGATCACTATGACAAAAAACAGCATCTTGAAGTTTGACTTCAAGAAAAGAGGTCGCAATTAGATGACAATCCTTAAATTCGCCGTAGCGGATGTCTAAATGATTGAATACAGAACCTTCCATATTGCAATGAGAAAATTTAGGCTCTTTCAATTCTCTTGCTCTTGACCAATCGGTGGCTAGGAATTTACCTCCCTTAAAAATACAATATTGAAACCGCGAATCCAAAAGATTGGCCATACTAAAGTTACACTGATCGAAGGTACAATTTTCAAAACGAATCTTATCAAGATCGGCTGCCTGAAAGTGGCATGTACTAAAGATGCAATTTTCATAGGAATCGGCCAAGATGTTTTCCGGATCGGAATAATCTAAACTGTGAAAGTTTTCGTCAGTTATTTCTTGAAAGGCGAACATAATCTCTCCTGTTGACGATCATGAAAGGAACCCTCCTGATCTTTTGGCCTAGATAGATCGCTTAAGATCGACTCAAGCTGCTAAATGATCTTAAACGATTATATGATTTTATTAAATATAAAAAGTCTTTTATTTTTTAGATGCTATTGAGGGAAGTTAATATACTAATTTGATCAGAATCACGTAGTGCTGAGATAGCAGCTGTGAATTCCATTTCGTTTATCAAGTTTAACACAAGACCATTTTATAGTTGGAAAGAAAATCCTGCTGAAGTTCCCATATTAGTTGATCCTTTGAAAAGTGAAAACTTTCTAGCAATAGAAAAAAGGAGAAAAGAATCATTCAGCAGGAGTGTAAAATACTTTGTTACTTCGATGGATTACTTTTTTTGGGGATTGTTGTACATCTGTGAACCAATGAATGGATTGACTGATTCTGAAACCTTAGACATCGTTCGCAGGATCATTATCAAATTTTTCTCATGAAATTGGACATAGTCCTAGCATAGTACTGTCTGTGAATTGGGCAACCAGAAATAGCTAGTAATGTATCACGAAAGATAATAACTACTACGTATCAATTCTATAACGTATGTTTGCTTGGGCTCTAAAAAAATGATTTTAAGGTGTTATTTTCAAATTTCATGATCATGCTTTTTCGATTTTTAGGCCACTTCATCATCCCCGATAGAATGTGAAGCTTTTTTATCTAAAATAATCTGTGCCAGCGGTAAGATGATCTTGAAGTGAAAGCCAAAATTGCCACTACCATCATTCTTCTCTTCCCCTAGTATAATCTTAATAGAACCACCGGCTTTTTCTAGCATCCGACGTACCGCATCCATACCAACTCCTCGACCGGAGATGTCAGTAACGGCTTCGGCGGTTGAAGTACCACTTTGGAATATAGTTTCTGCTATTTCCGATAGAGGGCTTTTATCAGTCAAATTTCCTGTTTTAAGGCCCTTTTCACGTAATGATTTTATAGGTATACCTTTACCATCATCTTCAACTGTCATAGTTAAAACATCTTGGGTGATATCAACATTAATGGCCAGGCGACCACTGGGATTTTTGCCTTTACTAAGTCTATCTTCTTTCTTTTCAATACCATGATCTAGGGCATTACGGAGCAGATGTATCATAGTCATATCCAGAACTTCTCTCTGATCTGAAGAAATTACTGTTGCTGGTACCTGAAAATCTGTTTCTGGTTTTTCTCTGCCGGTATCACTAGCAATTTTGATGACACGCTCTCTGTAGTCTTCGAAGACCATGGTTAGGTCTTCAAAAATTAATTTAGCAAGAATGTCCCCTTGATCCTGAAATGCTGGTTTAAAAGATTTCTCGTCAGCATCACTGCCGTTAACAAAAGATTTGATTAAATAGAAAGTTTTTTCAATTAGGTTTCTTTCAATGTTAATATAATTGCTTTCTGCATTTCGATTAAGCTTTTCGGTATTTACATTCTTATAGTCATCGTAAACTTTAAAGACTATTTCAATATCATCGCGCATAGCTTGTACGTCGACTTCTTCCGTTTTCCTTAAAACGTGACTATATCTCTGTTCCATTAGATGAATAACTTCTGTGAGCTCTGATAAATCAAGGGTTCTCGCACTTCCTTTGACGGTATGAGCATTAACAAATAATAGCTTAACCCGTTCTTCATCTACGATGACGTTCTCTTTACTTAGGGTTTCTCTGATTTCGTTTAATAATAGAAAAGAGGTGCTGAAAAAGTTATGTGCTTTAGCTTCCGGTAGTGCCAGCAATTCGGATATCTTAGTCATTTCTTTCTGCTGTTTTCGTGCTTCAGCTTCTAATTTTTTCTCTGCAGTAACATCGAGTAGAGTCACTAGAATCGATTCTACAAATCCATCATTAACCTGGGGACTCCAGGTAACCCCCAAGATTTTAGTTATTCCATCATGCGTATACTCAATCTGATTTGGAAATTTATCGCAATTTACATCATAATTTAAATCAAGTTCTTGTACTGAGTTTAGTATCGCCTGCCATGCCTGATCCTGATCATCAAACGTCATGGTTGATTTTTCCAAGATAACTTTATTGAACTGTTTTTCTGCAACGTCGCTATGCCCTATGACTTCAGCAAGGTGAGCTGAGAAATTCTTACCGATTAAACCCCCATCGTCAATGGTCATAACTCCTTGAGGAATATGATCTAGCAGGCCTTTAACTTCTCTCGTTTTTTCATCAACCAATCGTTCTAGGTTTTGATTAAAAAACGTAATTTCCTTATTCTTTTCCTGAAGATTGGCGCTCAGCAATATAGTCTGCTTATAGGCATAAGCGGATTTACCCGAGATAATACCACTTTGCATTAATATGAGAAACATAAAGAAGTACGGGAGGATATTAACGAAGCTCGTACCAGTTACAATGCTCCAAATATCAAAAAATACTCCAGATAAGAATATGATAAAACTACCACCTAGTAAGCGTGCAGAATGTCTGTGGGGACCTTTTTTGAAACATTTATAGAAGAGGTAACCTAATCCAATAGCCATACAAATCACAATGTATAGGTAATAAATATTCCTGTTATCCGTTATCTGGAAGGATGTTGCAAAAAGAGTAGCAAAGCATATAATCAGACCTACACGAAGAAAAAGCCATTTAAACAATAGTTCGAAATTTTTTCCCGGAACCATAAATTTAATGAAGGCTGGAGCTGCAATGCTTGCGCCTATTGCAGCAATAAAAAGGGCTCTGACATAAAAGTTGTAGCCTTCGGTTGTATTTCCGTAGCCTAGGAACTGAAAAATTTCACCGATGATAGATTGATAAACAAGCATTGCACCGCAAAAGAATGCAAATGCTAAAGGAGTTTTATCACTTGGGCGTTGGGCAAAGAGAACTAGATGATAAAGGCCAATAATTAAAAGGATGCCAATTAAAGCTAACCCGGTATATTTTTGAATGTTCTTTTGTTTGTAAACCCCTCTATCGATTCCAAATACAGGTTCTTTTAAAAAACCACCCCATGCATTATGGTAATTACTTGTGTGAACAAGAATCAAGAGTGACTTTGATTCAAATGGGTTAATTTGTTTGATATGGCTCAAATACTCTGGTACCGCATCTGCTTCAGATTCGGCTGGTTTACCCTGCCTAATTGTAGTTATGATTTCCTTGCCATCACCAGTTAGAATAAGAACGGTTGCAGATGTTCTTATGTTAAATACGTCTAGAGCAAGAGTAGTTAGCTTTTCATTGCTATTCTAAGGTAGCTTGATTCGTAACATGTAAGTGCCAAAACCAGATTTTGGTAAATATTCTGGAGATCTTGCTGGGTGAAGCTGCTTTTGCCAAAAGCCAGGAACCTTAATTTGACCTGTGTGCTTTGACCAGATTTCATCAACAGGTCCTGGTTCTACAAATTCCTTCCAGACAAACCGCCACTGGCCTTTTAATGAAACAACCCCATCTTTCTTAAAGTCCCAATCGCTTAAATCAATAGTACCATCAACAGCTAGTGGTGCCACTTTCTTCGGAGAGTCCGAACTCATGGCTATACTGCTCTTAAAAAAACAGAAAAATAGCAGGCTGATGGTTAACATGACTATGTCTTGAAACTGATTTTTTCTTACTTTTAACATAACTTAATCCACTTTTAAAAATCTAGATAATAAGATCATTCAACTTGAAAAAATTTTTATTAGTTAAATCAGTCATCAACTGCTGAAGATCACCTGGATCCACATGGGCAATTACCAGAGGTTTCAGGCGTAGCAAAACCACATGACCGGTCAGAGGAGATATCGGTAGATCAAATTGGTTATATAGTAATAATAATTGATTGTTAGTTTAAAGAAAAGGATAGTCAGTGTGTATTTAGTGGTTTAAAAAAATTATGCTATGTTAATATTTTGCGGAATTTATTGGCTTAACTATGTTCTGGCTTGAGAGAGATTAGAAAACTGAAGGTTAATAATCGAATTTTACGTTTAATATAGGACTCATTGATACTTCCGAGCCCATAGGTTCCCCTCCGAAGGGCTTACATATCTGCAATTTGTCCTTACTTCTTACTTTATTAGGGCTAAAGAAAACGATCTGTAGGAATGCTTTATTAGTTAATGAAAACAGATAGTTATTATCGATGTTAATTGGTTTAAAATGTTAAAAATAAGTCGTATTTAAATTCCAATATGGTTTCTGCAATATTTCTTGTCAAAATGACTCTTTCTATAAGAGCCGTGAGATTATCATTATCGACGGGAGGATTAGCATGCTCCATTACAAATCTATCTTAGCCATCGCCACACTATGTTTTTCACTTGAAGGATTTAGTCAAATTTCTGGTTTGCAATATGATGGGAACGGTTGCCGGCAGGGGACAGTTGACGCAACTATCGATGCAGATGGCGATAGCTTAGCAGTCATCTACGATGAGTTCTTTGTTGAAGTAGATAAGCAAAATCGCAAAGATCGCAGCCAGTGTTCGGTTAACCTAACTATCGATGTGCCTGCTGGTAAGACCCTTGGTTTTTTTGGGGTTGATACCAGAGGATATGTATATCTTGAAGAAAAGGTGAAGGCTCATCTTCGCAGTGATTTCAATTTCAATGGTCGTGGGTATCAAAAACTCTTAAATAAGACTTTAAAGGGAGAGATTGAAAAAGATTTCATCGTATCTGAAGAAATTACTTTTGGTAATAGACGATCGCGCTGGTGTTCTCGTGGTCAGGGTGTGACTTTGAGCCTTCAGACTGATCTTAAACTAAAAACTCGTAGCGGTGAGCCTGGCTATGCTGTGGTGGATTCAACCGATGGGGCTTTGAGTCAGGATATCGGTCTGAGCTTTCTGGATTGTGGTAAACCTAGTTATGTGACTCAATGCCGGCTCACAGCGAAGTTCAAATATCGCTCAAAGAAGAGCCGTAAACGAATCAAAAGAGAACGAAAGATTGTCACTCATGCGACAGCCAAAACACCTGCTCGATCTTCTAAAAAAGCTGAGCGGCGTGCCCGTAAAAAGTGTCAGCGGCTAAAAGATAAACTAAAAGGTAAAGTGCGTTGTAATATTAGTTGTGGGCGGCCAAGCCAGATTCCTTGAGATGAAAAATTTATTCGCTTTTTTAATGATTCTAACTCGTTTCATTTAAGCCGCTGGAAAAGCATCTGTAAAGTCGGCAGTATTAGAGGTTTCTCCAGCAGGCGAGCGAGATGGAGTGATTCGAAACGGCAGCCAATGGGTTTCCCGTCAGGTTCAATGATTCTTTCAACGATGATTTCGCCGTTTTCATCAGAATCGTTATTCTTTTTTCCCTATCATATTAACACTTCAAAATAATAAATAATTAGACATAAAATATAAATAATCATTTAAAAATAGATAGTTAAATATAAATAATAACATCATAATTTTTTGGATTTAATGTGATGTTAGAAATAGAATGTTTACCAGCTCAGGTTGAGGAAGGCAGGTTAAGAAACGAAAGGACTAAGTCGTTCAAAATATATGTAGGTACAAAGAGCTGCTGTGCCGAGCATAGTTGGGTCAAACGAATGACTTTAAACGATCAGATCATCATGTTAAATAGGTTTTAAACGGATGGATTGGATTAAGGCTAGGAAAGGTTAGCGCAAGCATATAGCAAGGGTCTTGCTTGCGCTAACGATCCTAGAATAAAACGGGAAGAGTTAAACAAAGCCTCTACTGAAGTAGATTAATAGTCTTATCGGAAACAGTAATTAATTATTTACTAAAAAAAAATATTTTTAAATTATTGTTTATAATCAGTGTCTTATATTCAAAATTAAACACTAAATTAAAATAGGTTTTGTGTAGATGGTGTTGCGGATATATCTTGTCTGATCATGAAAGAAAAAATACGACTCAGATAAAATTTAATAAAAGTCCTTAGCCATTTGATTGCGATGTGTTAGTAGATATTTGAAGTTATTACGGGGCTGTATTCTTCGGTTTTAACTATCCTGAGGTTGAACAGTTTATGGTAGTAAATGGGTGAGGCTCTTAAATCTACTAAAGGATTTTTAATCAAGAGTCTAATACTAAACTGCAATTAATCTCGCCTATGTGTGATGAAGCTGACTCAATCCATATCGGGTTTATAGGTGTTAGTTTCAGGAATATTAATCAAGTAAATACCATTCAAACAAAATATAATCTTTATGGACGTCTGGCTTTCGATCACTTATCCTAAAAAGTACTGAGGATAAATTGCTGGAGAGTGTCCCATGCCAAGTAAAGCAGGAAGTAATACCAAAGCATCTTTGAAATCAAAGATTGATGCTGCTCGTGGGATAGCACCAGCTCAGCTTGTTATTAAAAATGCAAAGTACCTCGATGTTTTTTCAGGGCATTTTGCAGAAGGGGATGTGGCGGTTTTCGATGGTGTCATCGTAGGCATTGGAGAGGCCTACGAAGGTGAACAGGTCATAGATGCTAAAGGCAGTTATATTGTACCTGGTTTCATTGACTCTCATGTCCACATCGAATCTAGCATGATGACCCCAGCTCGTTTCCAGCAAGTTGTTTTGCCTTGCGGTACCACGACCGCTATTTGGGATCCTCATGAAATAGCTAATGTGAAAGGCCAGGAAGGTATTCAATGGGCTCTAGATTCTTCCGAAGGTTTGTTGATTGATATTTTTGTTATGGTTCCTAGCTGTGTGCCCTCAACCAGCGAAAATTTGGAATTTGAAAGTAGTGGCTTCGGGTTGCATGCTGAGGACATCGAAAAATTTAAGGATCATCAGCGTGTACTGGGTTTGGCAGAAATGATGAACTTTCCTGGTTTGTTGCATGGAGACGATGATGTTCTCCAAAAACTACTGGATTTCAGTGGGCTGAAGCGCGATGGCCACTGCCCGAATTTATTAGGTAAGGATCTCAATGCCTATGGGGTTGCAGGTATTCATAGCTGTCATGAATCCACCAGGTTAGAGGAGGCTCAGGAAAAACTAAGAAAGGGCATTGCTGTTCTTATCCGAGAAGGTTCCTGCGCTAAAGATGCCGAAGCGCTCTTGCCGCTGCTTGATGCCTATACCTCCGCTACCATCGGCCTATGTAGTGATGATCGCAACCCATTAGATATAGAAGAGACGGGGCATATAAACTGTATTATCGATATTGCACTACAGCAAGGTCATCGGCCTGAAGATATTTTTAGGGCGGCTAGTTTTGGGCCGTCACGTTTATATGGCCTTGACGATCGAGGGGCCATTGCACCTGGTTATATTGCTGACTTCTGTTTGGTCAAGCCTAAGGATGGCTCTGCTTGGAGCAGCGGTTTTACCATCCACGGCGTCTATAAAACAGGAGAAAAGGCTGAAACTTCGGCGCTGGCGGCTGTTGCTGTCGGGCGAGATGATGCTCTCCCTGGTAAAAACATTAACATGCAGTCGCTTACTGTAGATGATCTCAAAATTAAGTATTCCAAAGGCTCTGCTCAAGTCAGAACCATTGGGGTGATTCCTGGGCAGATCTTGACCAACAGTTTAGAGATAGAACTTAAACCGGAACAGGGGGAGTTGGCCGGTGACCTCGGTCAAGATGTCTTGAAAATAGCAGTTTTTGAACGGCATCATGGCAAGCCGCATAAGACAGTGGGATTTGTCCAAGGCTTTGGGCTAAAGGAAGGCGCTATCGTTACTAGTATCAATCATGATTCTCATAACGTGATTGCTGTGGCTGCCAATGATCAGGCCTTGCTGGCGGGAATCGAGGCTTTGAAACAGATAGATGGTGGTATTGTCGTCGTCGACGATCGGGGGCATGTCGAATCCTTGGCGCTGCCTTTAGGGGGGTTAATGACTTATGATGAACCTTCGGAAGTTGCCCGTGCCTTAAAGGTTCTGAAGGCGAAAGCAAAGAAAATGGGCTGCTCTTTGGATGAGCCATTTTTACAGTTAAGCTTTCTGGCTCTGCCCGTGATCCCTTCGTTGAAAATCACTGATCGGGGGATTGTTGATGTGGATCAGTTCAAGATCGTGGATTTAATCATAAGTTGACTTTCCTTGGCTAAACCTGATACCTGCACTCATTTTAAGCTCCGATTGCTGTATCGGATAAACGAGATTCTTTTCTCCAAAAAGATCACTGGCTGCTACTAAGCTGCGAGACTGGCTTACACCATCGTCATCGCAGTATGATCATTGCAGAAGGCAGTGCTTTTTTGTAGTCTGATTCATCAAGCAATCAATCTGATTTAGGTGGGTATCTGGATGGACTTTATCCCGAACGAGTGGCTAGTTTTTCTAGTCCGGTGGTTTCATGTCATCGCTGCTATTATGTGGATTGGCAACTCTTTTTACTTCATGTGGCTTGATGCGAACATGAAGCCTGCCAAAGAGTCCGATGCCAGCGTTGACGGTGAGCTCTGGATGGTTCACAGTGGTGGTTTTTATCGGGTTCAGAAAAAGTTTGTAGGTCCTGGAACAATGCCTGAAGTCCTCCATTGGTTTAAATGGGAGGCGACACTTACCGTGCTGAGCGGTTTGGTTTTGCTGTCTCTGGTCTATTATTCTGCTAATGCTGCTTTTCTTATCGATCCTATGGTTCGAGACCTTTCTCCCATGGTTGCTGTGATTTTGAGTGCCGGTAGCTTGGTTTTGGCATGGTTTGTTTACGATCTGCTGTGGCAATCAAAGTTAGGGGAGACTGCTTATGCTGGACATCTCGTTTCTCTACTACTTTTGATTGGGTTGATGCTGTTTTACACTCAGATATTTTCCGGCAGGGCAGCTTTCATTCAGACCGGAAGTGTCATAGGCACATTGATGGTTTTAAATGTATGGGTCCGGATTTTACCTGGCCAAACCTTGATGATAGCTGCGACCGAGCGTGGGGAAAAACCCGATTTTAGTCATGGCAAAAGAGCCAAGAAGCGTTCAGTTCACAATAGTTATATGACGCTTCCTCTGCTGTTCATGATGCTTTCTAACCATATGCCTACCGCATTTAGTCACCCTGATCGTTGGCTGATCTTGGTATTACTCACCTTTTTGGGTATGGCTTGCCGTCATGCGATGATTCAGCACGACAGGGCGGCCCTGAGGCTTAAGCAAATCGTTCCCGCTGTGGTCTCTCTTGCCCTCTTGCTTACACTATCTTCCCATCCGATTCATCTATTTGCGGGTAAGGTTGGTGGCGGTAACTTGGGAACAGAGCCAGAAGTCAGTCGTAACGCAGAATCAGAGATGAGCCGTAACGCAGGATCAGAGGTGAGTGCTGCTGAGGGCTCTGTGGTCAGCGATACCGAAATGATGGCGATTCTCAACCGCCGCTGTGTCAGTTGCCATGCCAAAAACCCTGCGGATAAATCATTTGGTCCAAACCCCGGAGGGTTGGATTTTTCCACGATCGCAGTTGTTCGTCAGCATGCTGCGAGAATCAAACTCATGGCAGTCGATACTGCTGCTATGCCAGTGGCTAATAAGACCAAGATGACTCTGGATGAAAGGGTTACGCTGGGGCAATGGATCGAAGCGCAAGGAGACAACCCATAATGGTGACGCAAGCATTGATCAGCAAACGGGTGTTTCTTCAGGGTGAAATCAGGCCAGCTGTGCTGATGATCAGGGACGGTCTGATTAGTGCGATATGTGAGTCTGTGCCGGCAGAATATACTGGACAGGTTCAAGATTATGGGAATCGCTTGGTGATGCCTGGTCTGGTCGACACTCACGTCCATATCAATGAGCCGGGTCGCACCGAATGGGAAGGTTTTGCCACAGCAACGGAAGCTGCAGCTGCTGGAGGTATCACCACAGTGGTTGATATGCCTTTGAACTGTTCGCCGGTGACAACCACTGTTACTGCGCTGCAAACTAAGTTGGGTATTCTGGAAAAAAAATTATCAGTTGATTGTGCCTTTTGGGGTGGTTCTGTTCCTGAAACACTTGCAGATCTGCCGGCATTATCACAGGCCGGTATTATTGGTGTGAAAGCCTTTTTGATTGATTCCGGTATTGATGAGTTTCAACCCCTAAGTTGGGAGCAGGTGGAGGTTGCTTTGCCAATTATGGGAAAGGCTGGCTTACCCTTTTTATTCCATGCAGAATGGTCTGGGGCTGAAGAAGCACCGGAGGCCTTTTCTGATTATCAGGGCTTTGTGCGCAGCCGGCCCAATGCTTGGGAAGATCGGGCGATTGAGAGGCTGATTGATGCTGCCGAAAGACACTCTGCTTGGGTTCATATCGTCCATTTGTCCTCGGCGACTGCTTTGCCTGCGATCCGTAAGGCGAAACAAGCTGGGGTGAAGATCACTGTGGAAACTTGCCCCCATTATCTTTGTCTGGATTCAGATTCTATTGATGAGGAACACAATACTAGTCTTGGTCTCTTCAAATGCTGTCCTCCCATAAGAACTAAAGATAATCAGCAGCTTCTTTGGGAAGCTCTGCGGGATGGCACTATTGATTTTGTCGTGTCAGATCATTCCCCTTGCACGCCCGCCCTAAAAAACTTGGCTAATGGTGATTTTGCTGGCGCTTGGGGTGGTGTTGCTTCACTGCAATTAGGCCTGTCTCTGATCTGGACGGCGGCAGAACAGAGAGGCTTGTCCCTGGGAGAGGTGGTACCTTTGCTAACATCAGGGCCTGCTGCTCTTTTGCCGCAGGGGTTCAATAAAGGAAAAATTTGCTTGGGGTCACCTGCTGATCTGGTGGTATGGGAGCCTGAGACAGAATTTGTTGTGTCTGAAAACATGCTGAAACAGAGGCATAAAACCGGTCCCTACATGGGCCATCGGTTGCGAGGGGTTGTGGTTGAAACCATCCTTCGCGGGGAAACTATTTTTAAGGATGGAAATGTTGTGAGCGGCCGAGGGCATGCTCTCTTATTAGGGGAGAAAGGCTAACATGGAAAAAGCACATATAGATTTTGCTCGCCGCTGGCCAAATCTGGCGGAGGAGCGGCTTGGAGCAACTGTGCCTTACGCTACTGATGATTTTTTTGCCAGCAAAGATAATCTTATCAAGAGTGGGCGTGGTATTTTTGATGCTGATCGTTATACCGACCGGGGGAAGTGGATGGATGGCTGGGAATCTCGGCGTAAGAGGGTCCCTGGTCATGACTATGCGGATGTTAAGCTAGGCTTAGCAGGTGTTGTTCGTGCCGTTGATATTGATACGAATCATTTCCTGGGGAACCATCCGCCAGAGGCCTCGATCGAGGGCTGCTATGAAACAGGTGAAATTTCTGATGATACTCAGTGGTTTGAGGTTCTTTCCCAGGTGAGCTTAGATCCTGGAAGTCAGAATGAGTTCGAGGTTGTCGCAGATCAGCCGGTGACTCATTTGCGCCTTCATATTTTCCCAGACGGTGGTGTCGCCCGTTTTAAAGTGTATGGGGATGTCTTTTACGATTGGCAGCATTGGGATCAGCAAAGTTCGGTTGATTTAGCAGGCATGGCTTGTGGTGCTAGAGTCTTGTTGGTGAGCGATATGTTTTTTGGTGAAAAAGACAACTTAATCAAACCATTTGAACCTGAGAGCATGCGCGATGGTTGGGAAACTCGAAGAAAGCGTGGGCCTGGTCATGATTGGAGCGTGATTCAACTTGGTCACCGAGGGGTGCTGGAGTCTGTTGAGATCGATACCTCTTTTTTTAAGGGTAACTTCCCGGATCGGATGAGCCTCGAAGGTCTTGATGATTCGGGCCTGACTGTGGAGAATATCGCCTCAGCTGCTTGGGTACCAATATTGGCAGAGCTTCCCTTAAAAGCCCATGACCGCTGTATCATTTCATCGGAGCAATTACTCAGTCAAACTCCTTTGACCCATCTAAGATTAAATATTTTTCCAGATGGTGGGGTGGCGCGCCTGCGCTGCTTGGGAAGGCCGGTATGATGAAACTAGATATGATCAATGGCTGGAGCAGTGAGGAGGCTATTGCAAAGTTGCTGTCTTGCTGCGCCTGTGTCGCCTGGGCTAAAAGCATGGCTTTGCGTCGTCCATTTATCACTGAGCAACACCTTTTTGAGGCAGCCGATGAACAATGGCAGAGTTTGACCGAGAAGGATTGGTTGGAAGCTTTTGCGGCTCATCCTCGCATTGGAGCGAAGAAAATTGAAGATGATTCTAAACATGGGCAATGGGCCCGCAACGAACAGGCAGGAATGTCTAAAGCAGGTGATCAGCTTAGATTAGAAATGGCGCAACTCAATCATGATTATTATGAGCGTTTCGGTTTTGTTTTTCTGATTTGTGCCACAGGAAAATCTGCGGATCAAATGTTAATGCAACTGCGCCGTCGGATTACTCTGGAGCGTAGTGAAGAAATTGCTAATGCTGCGCGGGAGCAAGGAAAAATTACTAAAATTCGGTTGGAGAAATTACTATGACCCAAAAAAGCCCTATAACTACTCATATACTGGATACCGCCCATGGTAGACCAGCGGCCAATGTTGCGGTGAGTCTTGAACACCAGGGTTCTAAAGGCTGGGTAGAAGTTGGTTCTGGTCTGACCAACGATGATGGTCGGTTAACTACACTGCTGGATGGTGATTCAGAATTGATGGCGGGAATCTATCGCATCAATTTTGATGTTGGTACCTATTATGAAAAACAAGGTCAGGAATGTTTTTATCCGTCGGCGCAAATTTCTTTTTGGGTAAAAAATCCTGATGAACATTATCATGTGCCGTTATTGATTAGTGGCTTTGGTTATTCCACTTACCGAGGATCCTAGAGGAGAAAACAATATGAATACATCCATAACCGATCATGATCTCCAGTCGATTGTTGGGGCGCTGGGGCTTGCTAACCGCTCTGGCTGTGATGCTTTTCCGGGAGATCAAGGAGCACGGCAACCAGTTCATACCGTTTATGGTGGTGCTCATTTGTTTAAGCGGGATACCACAGTGAAAATTGGGAAAATCGCACAACGGTTCTGTGCAACATATGCAAGCACGCCGGCTATGCTGATGCGTGCCTTGCCGATTACCAATGAAACTCTGGCCTCCAAGGTATTGGATCGGCTCAGGGGTAAACTTGAATCAGAAGCGGTGGAAGATTTTCGGATCGATTTTGAAGATGGTTTCGGTCCCCGGCCTGCTGGAGAAGAAGATGAAACCGCAGTGCATGCTGCGCAAGAATTAGCGGCTGGGATTAAAGCAGGAATTATGTCACCTTTCAGTGGTATCAGAATCAAGTCTTTCGCCGAGGAAACCAAAGCAAGAGGATTGCGTACACTTGATCTATTTTTGACAACACTTCTGCAGGAAAATGATGGTGAAGTTCCGGCAGGTTTTGTGGTCACCCTGCCGAAAATTACTAATGTTGAGCATGTGACGGCTATGTGCAGAGCCCTTGAGTTTATAGAAAAAAAACAAGGGCTAACGCTTGGCAGTTTCAAAATTGAGTTTATGATTGAAACACCTCAGTCAGTTTTTACGGCTGAAGGGCAGGTCGCTTTACCTGCTATGGTTGAAGCCGCTAAGGAGCGATGTATTGCAGCTCACTTTGGGACTTATGATTATACGGCTAGCCTTGATATTATTGCTAACGAACAGCGCATGGATCACCCCGCTTGTGATATGGCCCGTCATGTGATGAAAGTGGCTCTTGCGGGGCGTGGGATATGGCTGTCGGATGGGGCTACGAATATCATGCCGGTTCCCCCACATCACGAACCTGGTAGTCAGGAAGAAAAAACAGCCAACGAGGAAGCTGTCTATCGAGCTTGGCGGCTTAGTTATGATCACATCAGACATTCTCTGACTCATGCCTATTACCAGGGGTGGGACCTTCATCCAGCACAGCTTCCGGTCCGATATGCAGCCTTATATGCTTTTTTTCTGGAAGGCCTTGAGCCGATGTCGGCAAGGCTGGAGCATTTTATTCAACAGGCTGCTAAGGCAACTTTGGTGGGAGAAGTTTTTGATGATGCCGCTACTGGACAGGGTCTGCTCAATTATTTTATCAGGGCTCTCGCATGCGGTGCCATCACGGAGGATGAAGTGAAAGCCACAGGGTTGACCGTCGCGGAAGTCCAAAGTCGTTCGTTTTTAAAGATTGTCGAGGGTCGGCAGAGTAAATGATAAGTTAGCAGCTAACAGTTCTAACGATGGATTATGGAATAATCATAAGGTGAGTGCTATGACACGAGATTACGTTCAGATTTATCTCAATGGTAAATCCCATGACATCCGTGGCAATGAAGCGGTGATGAACCTATCGGACTGGCTGCGTTATCAAAAAAGATTAACCGGTACCAAAGTGGTCTGTGCTGAGGGCGATTGTGGTGCTTGCACTGTGTTGAAAGGTGATCCCCGAGATTGTGACGAGCAGGGGCGGATGCATCTGCGACCTCTTAATTCGTGTATTGCGCCAGTGGCATTATTCGACGGTTGTGCCATCGTTACTGTTGAAGCGCTCGCCGTTGGTAAAGAGCTCCATCCGGTGCAAAAAGCGATGCAAAGCTGTCATGGCAGTCAGTGTGGATATTGCACACCCGGTTTTGTCATGGCTATTGCTGGCATGCATGAACAAGTATCTGCAAAAGATTGCAAGATGCAGCGGGTAAAAAATAACCTTACTGGTAATCTGTGCCGGTGCACTGGGTATCAGCAGATTATTGATGCAGCGATGAGTGTGAAAAGAAATGAGGAACAATTGCTGCGGCAGCGTTTTGATGATGAATCTGCCAAGACTTTGCTCATAGCGAGTCGGAGTAGCTCGTTTGCGGTTGGGGATGAAAATTGGCAGTTGGTTTCGCCCGTGACCAGGGCAGAAGCTCTGGACCTCATCCAGCAGGACCCAAAGATTAGGGTGATTGCAGGTAGCACAGATTTGGGTGTTCAGCGTAATAAAGGTAGGTTGGAACAGAAAAAATTTATGACCCTTAGCCGGATTCCAGATTTTTATGATCTATCCGAAAAAGGTGGTCGCATTTTTGTGGGAGCTGCAGTAAATCTTCGGCGTCTGGAAGATTTGTTGAGTCAGCGCCTGCCTCGTTTTGCTGATTTCATGCATATCTTCGCTTCTCCGCAGATCAAAGAAAATGCAACGATTGTTGGTAACCTTGCGAATGGCTCTCCGGTTGGTGATACTCTCCCAGGTCTGCTGGTGCTTGATAGCCAGGTGCATTTAGCATCAACTGATGGGGACCGGATTGTCCCGATCGAGCGTTTTTATCTTGGTTATAAACAGATGGATATCAAGCCGGGAGAGCTGATCACTGGTATGAGTCTGGCTATACCAGACCTTGACTACTGTCGGTTCTATAAAATATCACAAAGGCGGGACCTTGATATTTCGGCAGTGAATGCGGCGGTTCGCCTGAAGGTAGCGGGTGGCAAGGTTTCAACTTTTAAAGTGGCCTATGGTGGGGTTGGCCCTTACCCGTTGCGCTTGCCAAAGACAGAATCAATCGCTGTCGGGCAAACCGTGGACTCCAAATTGGTGGAAACCCTGGCGATGTCTGTGCGGAGTGAAGTCAGTCCGATTTCTGATGTTCGTGGAGGTCAAGCATACCGATTGAAACTCACTGAAAATATCATGCGGCGATTTTTTGACGATTACTCTATCGGAAAAGAACAGTAGTGGGAGTAGAATGATGGCTGGCGTATCTCATGATTCTTCGCAGTACCATGTTACTGGATCATCTGAATTTGTTGATGATCGACCGATGATGCCAGGGGAAGTCCATGTGGGGCTGGTCAGGTCAACTGTGCCCTGTGCCTTGATCAAGTCAATTGATACCAGTGCAGCTTTGCAAGACCCAGATGTGGTGGCAGTGTTTCTGGCGAAGGATCTTCAGCAAAATTTATGGGGTACGATTTTTCATGATCAGCCTTTGCTGGCTGATCAACGGGTAAATTACAATGGCGAGGTTGTGGCCTTGGTAGTAACGGAAAGTCGGGAGGCGATGCTCCGGGTCCAGCAATTGGTTGCCATTGATTATGAAGAACAAAAACCTATTCTATCGATTGCTGCGGCACGAGAGGCTAAACAATTTATTGGCACGGTTCGGACCATCAGTAGTGGTGATCCGGATCTGGCTTTAAGTCGGTCGGAGCATAAGTTAAAAGGTTCGATTGCCATGGCGGGGCAGGATCACTTTTACCTCGAATCGCAGGCCGCAATTGCTTATCCAGCCGAAGGGGACACCATTGAGATCCATGCATCGAGCCAGCATCCTACCGAAGTCCAACACCTTGCGGCTGAAGCCTTGGGAATTCCTTTCCATCAAGTAGTTTGCGTGGTCAAACGCATGGGCGGGGCTTTTGGGGGTAAGGAATCGCAATCAACACCCTTTGCAGTATATGCCGCTCTAGTGGCTCATCGATTGCAACGTCCGGCTCGGGTGGTCATTACTAAAGATGAAGATATGATGATCACGGGCAAAAGAAATCCATTTGAAAATGATTATGAAGTAGGTTTTGATGGTGATGGCAGAATAACTGCTTTAAAAACGAATCTGTTTAGTGATGGGGGAGCCTACGCGGACTTATCTACGGCGATCATGGAACGGGCGATGTTGCATATTGATAATGCCTACTATATGCCCCATATTTTGATTACGGGCACTGTCTGTCGAACCAACTCTGCTTCAAATACTGCTTTTCGCGGTTTCGGCGGACCTAAGGGGGTGCTGACGATTGAAAATATCATCGAGGATATTGCAGTGACCTTAGGGCTTGATTCCTATACCGTTCGGGAGCGTAATGTCTATCAGTCAGATACTCGGAATGTCACTCCTTATGGTCAGCAAATCAACGATAACATCCTCCCCAGCCTGTTTTCTAAATTAAAAGAGGCTTGTGATTACAATCAACGCCGTGGGTTGATTAAACAACATAATCAGGGGGGGCATACCACTGTTCGCGGCATGGCGGCAACGGCGGTGAAGTTTGGTATTTCTTTTACCACCCGTTTTTTAAATCAGGGTTCAGCCTTAGTGAATTTGCATATGGATGGGACCGTGCAGGTTTCGACTGGAGCTACTGAGATGGGGCAGGGTGTCAATATCAAAATAGCGCAAGTGGTTGCTGAGACATTTGGTATTCAGGTCCAGGCCGTCCGCGTGATGCCAACATCAACCGAGAAAAACCATAACACCTCACCCACAGCTGCTTCTAGTGGTAGTGACATTAATGCCGGAGCGGCTCAAATCGCAGCATTAAAAATCAGGAAAAGATTAGCTCTTGTGGCTGATCAGGTATTGAAGAGGTCGTCAAAATTAAGAGGTCGGCCGGTAGCTGGAGCAGGGACTGCCGCTGAAATCATTATTGATGAAATGGCTACGGAACCTGACTTTGTCTTCAATGAAGGCAAGGTTTATCCTGCTGGTAAGCCGCAATTGGCGATTCAGCTGCCTGATCTGATTGAGGAGGCTTATTTAAACCGGGTCTCTCTGGGTGACTATGGTTTTTTTCGCTACGAGGGAATTCATTTCAATAAGGAAACTGGTAAAGGTAAACCTTTTTTTTACTATACTAATGGGGTTGCATGTTCGGAAGTATCCGTAGATCGCTATACTGGAGAAATGAAAGTTTTGCGAACGGATTTGATGATGGATCTTGGCAGACCTATTAATCAAGGTATTGATGAGGGGCAGGTTCGTGGTGCTTTTATGCAAGGGCTAGGCTGGGCTACCACTGAAAACCTTTATTATGCTGATGATGGAGCTTTGCTATCTCATTCGCCCAGCACCTATAAAATTCCGAGTATTCACGATATCCCAAGGGTATTTAACCTTAGTTTTCTCGAAGACTCTCCTCATCAGAAAAACGTCAGGGGCAGCAAGGCTGTTGGTGAACCCCCTCTGCTTCTCGGTCTTTCTGTTTGGGCGGCTGCGAAAGATGCAGTGCGGTCGGCGCGGGGTGGGGGGGCATTACGATTGAGCTTGCCTGCAACCGGTGAGGTATTGCTTAATGCTTTGTTCGATGAAGCTGTTAATGACTCCGATTTCTCGGAAAACAGTTAACCCCTTGTATCTGTGCTACTATATTGTCTATTTAACTAACCTAAGACATAAAGTTCAGTAATTATTAATGAACTTACTTTCGGTCTTTGCGGCAGGCTTGAGGTCTCCCGTTTTTATTATAATTATTATTGGGGTTTGTAAGATTTTTGAGGATGGTTTTTTAAAAAATGCCGATAGATACCTATATAAATCGGATGCCTTATGATTTAGTACCTTCGAGTTAAACTAAAGGAGTTCTTTATGCGCATTGTAGTTCAAGATAATAAAGCTTCGGCTAAGCGTAAAAAAAAAGGAAATCCATCTGATGATGGAGATAGATTGGATGATTTATTGGCTATGATGGCACCCATTTCACACATAACTCTCAAGCTTGGATGTCAGGCTTTTTTCGATATCGAAGGATTCGACAGAGAAATTTTTTGGGAAGGTAAGGATGATTCACCATTTTCTGTGACCCTTAACCTAACAGCCAGGTCGATTACTTTTCTTGTTAATCCAGCTCATTGTTTCGATCTGGATGAATTAAGAGAAATGGAGTATTTCCTCAAGGGAATTGCTTTTGACTTGAATTACTCATATGCACAAGAAGACTGCTGGAGTGAGTAGATTCAGAGTTAAGTGATCTTTGATATATTTCCACCGCATCTGGACGATCTCACATATATGGGACTATTTTTCTACTTTTGTATTGTCATGTCTCGTTATCTCGCCTGTAATGAGTTTAAACCTTGTATTCTATTTCAAATATCTTCCACCTTAACCCGACTGCCCACCTGCACGGATACCCTTCCGACTGGAGTACCATTATTCTTTACTCCAACGTTCACTGTTGGATCGAGGATTGCAGAGCCACGGGCTTTTTGAATGGTAACGTCTGACAGTACATTCACGGCAACATTCAGGCAATAATAGCCATTGGGATTTTCAAGCCGCCAGATAGGTTTTCCCAGTACATTCACGCCAGCACTAATTAATATCAAGGCCGGTCCTTGTGTCACTTCTGCATCTCTCAGCACCACCCCATCTGCGAATACTGAAACGGCTGCTTTTATTTTTTTTACTCGGTTGGGGATCACGGAATTTTGAAAACCCCATTGGTCCATACAGCGACGCAAATTTTTTCGGTCACCTTTGGATGGAATATGGGAAATAATGCCCTTGTCATTGCTAATCCCACCTAGGTAATCCTGAAACACCATGGGCTCTGTAGGTATTGATTGCTTAGAAGGTTGGGGTGATGACGTTGGCTGCGGGGGAGTGAGAGTGTCATCGGTATTGCCTTTTTTTCTGGCTTGGCATGAAACAAGGCAGGTTGTTAGAACTATAGTTATGATTGCGGGAGCTAATAATTTATGTTCTATGCTCATCAATGACCTGGTTACCATTTGGAAGTTCCTTTATCATAGTTCATATTTAGCTTCATTTTTATTGTTATAGATTCTTCTTTTTTATTCTTCTTCGCTGTTACTTTGGTTGTTCTTTTCTGCGACAACTCCGGCAACAAGGATATTATCTTGTTCTCCATTATTTTCGTTCATGGAACGTAAGTTGTAATCCCGAATATCGAAGACAAATCCAAAAGGATCTTCATATAAATCTCGAAAAAAACTATAACCTTCCTCATTAGCATTATGATCAGCGAGGGATACCACGCCGGTTGATGATGCACCATAGTAGCCAAAACCGTTGGTATAGGTGAAAGTATTGAGGATGCCTGTGCCGTCGTTGATGTTGATAACACAGCTGCTGCAATAATATGCGAATATTTCACTAAGCTGAAGATGTTTTTGCTTTATTTCATCAGTATGGAACTGATTTCTTTCTAATTTTGGATTCAGTTTTGGATGCCCCTCCATAAAGTAACCAAAGGTGCGCCTCTGTTCCGGTCCTGTGAGCTTGCCGATGAGTTCAGTGTCATAATACCAATGACCTTGCTCAAAAAAATGAGCCAGTTTATCGATCCCTAAAATATTTTCTTCAAGCTTAATGACTGGAGCAATACTGTGATCGGCGACGGCGCGACTCACATGGCTAGGTCGCTTAGGTAAACCATTTCTACTAATGCCCACCGGATTATTTTTATATAAAGAATCTTTAAATTTAATGAGGAGGATCTCGTTGGCGTCCGGGTCTAGGAAACCAAGAGCCCAGGCTTCGATTTCGGTGAGTTTCGATAATTCGATGCTTAGAATTGGTGTGTTGAAGCCAACGCCAGATCCGGCAACAGGAGCAGATGTAACCTCACGTACTCGATTGAGAAAGTCTCGAAGATCTCTGGAAGATAAATCTCTACCTGTACTGCCGAATTCCCAGCGAACCTGCTCGATCTGACTGTTAACAAATTCATTAACATCTTCGTGCACGGATCGCAGTAATGCTGTATCCGTGGTTTTGCGATCGTCCGTTTCCAAAAGTAAATTGGACGACGACTGCTGACTATTTTGACAGCTAAGATTCAAGAGAAAGGGAAGACAAAGGCTTAACTGGCGAATTTTTCTGATTATCATAATCATCCTTTATATAGAACCATCACACATCCTAAATGTTGCAAATTTAAAGCCAGAAGTTAGGTTAAACCATGAACTATAACAAATACCTGCATCTGATTGCGGTGAGATGATAAAATAGTTGGGTGAATGCTTCTATAGAACGCTATAACTTAAGGATAGCCACCTGACTTTATCTGCAGGATGATCCAGTATAGTAGGGTGATTTCTTTTCAATGTAAAAGAAGTTGCTCTCAGATTCAATGATAGGAGATGAAAGATAATCTCATGGTTGAAGCCCTATTATTATAAACGAAAGCTAATACCAAGGGATTGCATTTTATCTATGCGCGCTGCGACTGGTCTGATTCTTCGCCCAAGAGAATAGCTAACGAATAGATCATTGTTAATAGCATAATCGATGCCGATATTCACTTCCCAGCCTAGACTAAGGTCGGCAAATGACTCTTTTTGGTTCTCAAATTGATAGGTGACCTTCTGGTAAATCCCAAGTGGTCCAGTGTTCATATAATAACGGAACCACTTTATCCAAGAGTATTCAGCTAGTCCTCCCACAATCAGGAAACTTTGAAAAACAGATGCTTCCTTGGTATCCTGACTAAAGTCAGGGGCACTGACTAGTTTTCCTACTAAACGTAGTTGATCCCAGAGAGGATAACCCCATAGCCCGCTGACCGCTAGTTTCCGTTCGAAGCCGCCATCAGCCTGTTGAAGTGATAACAAATCTGCTTCTCCCCTAACTGTTTGTGTCAGAAGGGTTTCGGGGAAGGTTATGCTATAACCATTAACCGCTATTTGGCTAAGGATGGCGATCAAAGCATAGATTAACTTGCTGTGCATGTGAGTAGCCCCGCGCTGCTGTTAAACCATTTGGTTAGTGACTGACATAAGATGACTTGGTCTCCAACGCTAGCCTTAGCGATGATCAGATTTAGAAACTGATCTATTGTAAAAGAAACCTCACGGTTTGCTAACCAGAGTTCTCGTAAATCAGGTAAGGCATCGAGTACATAGCGTCCCACTTCTTTCATGCCGATGGTTTCCCCAGCCTCATATAATGCTGAATTTAAAACTGACCCAAGGCAATAATAGCTAGAACCACAAGCGAAGCGATAGTTGCTCTCAAACCACGAGACAGGTGGTACACGTGAAGATGCCATGATAGCAAGGCTCTCACCGAGCTCTGCCTTTCTCTCGGTCACGAGAATAGCAAAAAAATCTGCCATACCCTCATTGATCGCACTTAAAGTAAAACTGGCAGAACTTGAGCCATTATAAAAATCAACGTCTTTTTGAGCTACCAGCAAGTCAAACAGCGAGTGAAAAAATTCATGAGCCATAATTGCGAAGTTCATCTTGATGGGCACAAGGGCAAGTTTGGATTTTTTAAGAAACCACAGATCCCTAACACCTGTTAGGAAGGCGGCATTGACTTTGGTCTCGATTTCGGTGGAAGTATTTCCAGTATCTGCCTTCAATATTGGATTATTATAGATTGTGGTAAAGCCAAAATCATCAATGCTTAGATTGTTATATTCCTGCCAAAATTTAAATGTCCGTTCAAAATTGTAATAGATAGCTAGTGCTGCCATAGAGGTAAAATCTCGGGGATATACCACACCGTCCTTTAGAGTATAGTCTATACTAAGTCCGTGTCCGCGATCGGAATAGATGGCAGCAGGATCGCTTGAGGCGATCACTTCGTTGATGTCACTATTGAGGTTGAGTATAGCGCTACCCTTTACCAAAGCAAAATCTCCTTGCACTGGTCCGATGCTGCGAAGGGTGGAAAATTCAACATCTCGGAAGCGATACCCTTCTTGCCCGGAGGATGCCAAAATCCTTGCTTTGATCGGTTCTTGGGGCGAATCAATGGGACCACATGCTGAAGCCAGCAAGCTCAACGTCATGAGTGCTCTCATGGAAAAAATCTCCAAAACAAATTGACGTAGGGTATCAAGCCGATACCTTCATTGATAAGGCTTCCAAAGGCTCCGAACTCCACATTAAAGCTGTGGCTAGTGTGGGTAAAGGTTAGCCAGATCGGGGATATAAAATCGCTTGGTTTCAGAAGGTAAACCGATTCGGATTTGACATCGGCAAGGTCTGACCTGAGTTCAATATTTCCATAAACAGGTAGCATGCTTGCGGTACTAAGAGACCAATCAGGATTAATGTAGAGATCGAGTGCTGCTGTAGCAAAATAAATAGATGTCTTGGCTAATTCTTCAGTAAAAAAATTATCTTGAGCCCCGATGTTGATTAAATCTAGAACTCCGCCGGTCAAAACCATATTATCTGTCAGTGGCATTGAAGTATTGATACTGATGATTCCTTGTATCCCTTTGGTACGAAAAATCGAATCATCGGTGAGATGAGCGGTAAACGTAGTTTGATTTTCCCCCAGATTGAACATGCGGTGTCTGAAGTACAAATTAGCCCGACCCATCAACAGTATTAAGCCTTGAGTACCAACCTCCCAGTCTTCGTTAACCCCGACCTTATAGTTGCCGGTCATGCCTATCTGTTGTTCGTAGGGAGATAAAATGGTTGTATTAAATAGGTGATGCGCCGGTTGGTCAGGTGAGTAAGCAAAACCTGAAAATTCATAAAGTGCTGCAAAAAAGGCAGCAATTCTTCGCCAATTTTTAGTCATCAACCGCCCATTCTTAGGATAAAAACTAATTATAACATAAACGATTTGGTCTCCATGCATGATTATGCTGAGTGTAAGGATCCTGGAGTCTATTTAAAACTTCAAAAATGCGGATGGTTAGTCGAGTGTGTGATAATCAGCTGTTGAAATCATAATAAAAGTAAAAATGACTAAATCAATATAAATAACTGAAAATATTGATTTATTTTATTTCGTGTGATGGGGCGGAGGTTGCAAGGTTCCGCATGGAGGAGGTTGGCTTGCTGTTGTAATCTTTACTTAATTTGGATGATTGAGTCAATTTGTCAAGTTTTGTAATGCCCCAGCCGATACCCCTTCTAGGACACCTTTAGGAGTAACATTATGAATAGACAACTTCCAGCGATGGCAGCGAAAGTTATTCTTTTAACGTTATTTATTACTCAATGCTCTGATAAAACTAAGCTCGCAAAGATTATTGCAAGTTCTGAAAAAACGGCAAAAAAATCTCCGGAGGAACTAGCTGAGCAGTCTAAGAGAAAAATCATTGGAGAGGAAGCGGAAGAGGTATTTCCGGTTGATGAACCTGTAAGTGTGGCAGGAACCTTTCTTACCTGCATTCAGAGTGATGTAGATAATCCGAGTTCAGAATCTTCAGATGTTTTCTGTAAATGGAGTGATGCTGATGGCAATAAGCAGGAACTGCTGGACGAGGATGGCTCGATGCTATGGAGCTATGCGAATCCTAATGCAGATAAGGTTAGTGTGAGCCAGCGGAATATTCAGGGTAGTCCTTTTTGGGCGGTTCGATACACGGTGAGTAGCAATGAAGAAATGACTGCTGCAGAACTTTCGAACTATACGAACTTCGTTCAGATTCAGTTATCTGTGAATGATCCGGATAGAGATGAAAATCCTATTAACCTTGCTAATTCGGTATATACAGCTACACGGGAACAGCGAGCGGCACCGCCAAAAGAAGGTTTTGCGCAATATCGTTTAGTTATGAATTCCAATGCTGATGACTGTAATGAAAATGCTTCTGTTATTGAAGAAATAAAGTTATATAGAAATGGTATCGAACTGCCCAATGATTTCGATGATCGGCAGGGTGCTATTGGAGGTGTTCCGGCTGTGATTAATGCTAGTCATAGCTCTGTATGGGCTTTCCCCGGTGGCACAGCTGGTTCTGGTTGGCAGGCTTTTTCGTCTCAAAATAATAGCATGTGGATATCCACTGAACAGGGGAATGCTTCGGTGAACCCATTTTACACGACGGGTATCAAAAATGCAGTTTTAGAGGATTCAGTCTACCTCGAAATAGATTTTGGTGTGGGGAACCCACAAATAATCGATGGTTTCTTTATTAATGGTGGTGGGCTAAATAATCGTGATGGCGATTTTGCCCCCTGTGGCCCAGATGAATTCTATTGGGCTGGTTCTAATGGTGGTCGCAATTTCATACCAATCTCTGGTTTGGCAGGTGATAATTCGGCCGATCAATCTTTTGGTACTGCTCCCCAATAATTAACAGTGCTTGATTCAAGTCTCATGGAACTCATACTTTATAAAAATCAATGACCACTACTTTATCATTGGTCACATGGGGTAGTTAGTTAAGCATAAGTCTGATTTTCTTTCCTGATAGGCTTCAACTGCTGTTGTTTTTCAATCGTCATCTGGATTTGCAGCAGGTAAACCACGATAGCCATTTGGCCTAAATAATAAACGGTGATCACCAGGTCCCGATGTACAGGGAAGAGATACAAGTCAACAGCATAGAGAATGCCATTCAATGCTATTCCCATAGCACCTCCAAAAGCCCAGATCGTGGTTCTCAGTTGCCATGGAGAGATAGCAATCAGAGCTGCGGCTCGCCAAAGCATAATCACTATAATAAGTTGATAGATGGCGCCGGAGATGCGTTGGTCTCCTAAATACAAATATAATAAGCAGTATAAGCCAAAGCCAAAGGCAAGAAAGGCAAAGGCTATTTTACTATGACATTTCAGATTATCTAGGGTAAATGTCAAAGCGTACAGCAGCATCACTAACGAGAATAGGGCGACGGCAGCAGTTATATATCCTATTTCTAAGATGACGTCACCTACCATCGAAATTGATAAACCTGTCAAAATTAAATGCTTCGTTAATCTAGATGGCAACGGCCAGACAATGGCGGCCAAGATCAAAATGGGAATCGGCTTGACTATAATGCCGACTGAAGTCGTCCGGGTGATGCAGTAGGAGATGACTGCAATTGGAAATGATGCCCATAATAATTTACGAGAATGCATGGTGATATTATCCTTAATTTGGCGCCTCCTCCATCTTCGCTGATGATTTTAACCATAAAAACCACTTGAAGAAATTCTTTTAATAAGTTTGTCATTGAGAAATAAACAATTGCATACCTTATTTTCATTGAATTTATGTCGTTCCCAAACGAAAGGTTCTAAGCTGATATTCTTCTTGTTTACCCAAAGATTCGTAACGTACCTATCTAAATGTAAAAGTAAAATCATGGTGTTATCCAAAGCATTGATGTCATTAAGTACAAAAAAAGTAGGAAGGGATTAACGCCCAAATATTTACAGGCAATATTAAGGGATTAACATCAGGAGTTGTTATAACTGTGCAGGAAGCGTTGAAAATTGCTTAATAAAAAAAACTATTGTTGGATCGAGGTACCAAAATTAACATTGATAGGAGTCAACTAAATTATCTACTTAACACATGATATATAAGCTTTTCGTAGCCAATAATGTTTGTTTTGTGAATGTGGCGTAAAAAATGCAATGTATCAACTTATAGTGAAATACAAAAATAGAAACGAGATTTTTGTTTTGGAGAATAGGATATGAATATTAGAACTGATGTAAATTTTGTTTGTCTTATAGTCACTGTAGTTTTGCATTCCGGTTGTCGTCGTAACAATGATGATGATCTTAGCTCCTCCAATTTATTTTCTGGTTTCTCCGGAAGTTCGCAAGCCGCATTTAATGAAACCCTTACTTCTTATGAAGGCGCCCCGGGTTGGCCGGCTCGCCCTCGAAGAACCGCTAGTTTTACTAATACAATCAATAATGAATCCTCTCTTGGGGTTGGCATCAAGTTCAATGCATTTGGTTCTGAAGCTGAGAGTACGTTAACAGCTAAGTTCGGTTTTGGTTACAGTTCTAATTTACTGTTAATCAGAACTTCCAAGAATGGCGAGGAAGGTATCACAAAGGAGGAGGATGAAAACGGTAACATTTACCTCAATGTCGAAGAAGGTACAGACTTTGTGGCCCTTTGTAATTACGAAGCTGGCGTTAGCACTGGCCTTGGTTGGTCTAATAAAGTAGCTTTCTTTGGCAATGGTGTTGGCAATGATACTGATGTTGGATCGGCTATTGATGTGGCTCAGTCTAGTTTTTTCTTTAAGGTGAGGGAGACGGATACTATTCAAAATCTGAGAGAAAAATGTCAGGGTGACTTTAAGCGGAGGGTGAAACCCTACGTGGTCTCTGATCTGGAAAGAATTGTTATTGCTTCGTTGTTTCAGCAGGAATCAAATGCTAGTGAAATCGAGAAAGGAGTGGCTGCCACTCTATATGGTCCACGGATAAAAGGTGTTTCTTTAAAAGGCCACCAATGGTCTATCTATCAAGCGGATTGGGTTCAGGAGGGAACCAAGATGACTATCAACCAAAGGTTGAGACGGTGGCGGCAGAATTCGGTCGGTGTGGATCGACCCTATAAAATAGTGATCGAGGAAGGTCAAATATTAAGTGAAGAATATCCAAATGGTGGTATCGAGGCTGTTAAAGAGTTGGCTCGTGAACTTGCGGTAGAAGTTTTTATTGAACATAGCCGCCCCTATGAGGCAGTTAATCCTGAACCATATATGGTTAATAGTGAGCTGCCGGAAGTCCGTTCTAATGCTTATGGTCAGGTAAGTAAAGGAAAAAGTTTTAGTGATGCATCCCGTATTACAAAAGACAATAAGATTGTGAAGGTGATGTTTCAGGGGACTGATGACCGTCTTCTGGGGATGGCCTATGAGTACTCTAATGGTTCCACTGTTTATCGTGGTTGGGGAGATGGTTCAGATATTAAAGAATTTGTACTCGATGATGAAGAGTACATTGAAGAAATTCAGTTGACATTAGGGCAAAGTCCTCATTTGCGGATTTATAGTATGCTGATCAGAACCACAACCCAGAGGGAGTTTTCTATGGGTATTGAAACGATGGATCGTCACTTTATTCAGGCCCCCGCTGGTAGTCATATTCAGGGTTTTTATGGGAGAACCACGGATACTATTGACCAGTTGGGTGGACTGTTTGGTGAGCTGTTTGAAACTAACACTGATGGGCCACTTTGAATTTGACAATTAACATCATCTGTTCGAACCGTACTTCATTACTTGGATGTTTAAAACACGACGAGGCGATTCAATGCTCATGCAAACAGCTCAAAGACTTTTAGTTTAAAAGTGATCGACTGATCAGGTGGAAAAACTAAAGCGCAGTCTTTAATTGGATCGCAGCGAGTTTCTGTTTTTCTGTTGGATCTGCTACGCATCTAACATCGGCCTATGATGATAGGTATTATCTCTTGCGAAGATTTTTTATTTTTCTAGGTTTTAAGCTATAGTCAAACAGGAAGAAAAACCTAGTTGAGTTTATTATCTGTAGCTTATAAAAGAATCTGACCGCAATATTGAAATCCATGTCAGTCTTTTATTATTTTCCTCAAAGCTTGAAAAGGTATGTTTGTCCTATCTGTTTTGTCGGCTTGATGTTAGAGCTAAGCACCCACTTTTCTGTTTGAGGTCTGGCATCTATAACTAGGTAATCGAGGTCTAGTTTTTGTAAGCATTCTATATATAATTCCAAGTTATTATCCTTACATTTATATATCTCTGAACGCGAAGCGATACTGTGCTTCTTTAGGTGATGGGGGTTTATCCTTGCATTTATCGTGTTTTTGAGCGAATCGGATCGCATATTAAAACCAAAACCCTCATTTATCGCCTTATCTTGAGGTGGCCTTATATTGACAACTAAAATATCCTTGTCTGTTATTGAGGTAATATATCGGCCCATTTTTATATTTGAATGACTAGTAAAAACAGAAGATGGAAAAAATGTTATCGATCTATAGCCGACGTACCACATTCCTATCCATCCTATTGACAAAAGTACCAACATTATAGGTTTAAATTTGGGTATCATGATAGCTGTATTATTGGTGATGTATTTTATTGTCAATGCAAGAGCTATAACCCAGCTGCCAATGACCGTGAACACAGCGGTCATTCTTCCGCCGTGAAGATGCTGTGAGTCACCAAATAGTCCGTCCACTATGATGCCGCCTATTGCCCATAAGGCAATAGCTGTATAGGCTTTACTTTTTTTGGTGAAGATCGGTATTAGTAGCGCTAAAAGAACATAGGGCAAAAGCATTGTATCTTTAAATAAGTAATACATGATATTTTGCTCAAATATCTCCAAATCCACCCCGATCCTGTGGTTTGCTACGGGGTTTGCTGTTTCTACACCAGATAATAAACTGACTAAGTAGATACAGGTTATTATACATACAACCAAACTGCCAATTAGCTTCTTGTCTGTCCTTAAATTACTGAGAATATTTGGAATCCATAGGGATGAGCACAATAGAAACGGAAGGCAGATCGTAGGCTGAATCATAGCGCTACCGGCGAATAGCATTAAGGCAAATGGATAGCTTCCTGCTATCATTTTAACGAGACCATAAACGCAGAAGGCGAAGGCAATAAAGTCAGGTACCTGACCGCCCTGCAACGATGTAGGGCCTAGTATAGTTGGGTTAAGAAAACAAAATAAAACCAAAACGAGAGGTAAACCTAGTTGCTTTCCCAATTTTAGTATGGACAGCAATGCTAACAAATATCCTGCATACCACAATATAAGCGCAGATTCGCTACCTCTTATATTCAGTAGCATTGACGCAGTGTATCCAAGGCTAGGAAATCCTGATGGGTATCTTATTGAGTGGATTTCATTCATGTAACCAGTTGTGACATGGTCAAGGCTCATGCCTTGGTAGAGATAGCCGAGAATTTCTATTTGAGATGTGATGTCTGCATCTGGTGGCGCAGGAGTAAATATATAGGGTAAGAAAATAATGAGACTTAAAAAGCTCAATATAAAGGGTTTTATTGTTGGCTTCAAGTTTGGTATTTCTTTATGAGACTTACTCAGTTGAAACAATCGGGCCATTATATATATAGAAACTGCGGCGGATGAATAGACAAAATACTCAGGATTGATAAATCGATTGAGATTGATGTAGGTCAAGAAAAAAGAAATGAAGGCCATGAAACAGAAGCCCGAAAGGAGAGAATCGGACAAATCTTTTTTCTTAAATACAGAAAAGCCAATGTCCGTAGCTAGGAAAATAATGATTCCAAGATCAGCTAGTATCGAAATAAGGGCAACATCAGTATCGTATGAGTATCCATAAAGTATTCTAGAAATTTGGGTGATCAGTATCGAGCTGCCGAACAGGATAGGGGCTATCAACTGTCTTTTATTTTTTAGTGCTTTATAAAGGAATAAAAAAAATACTAAAAATAAAACTACGGAGTAAGTATTTCGGATCAGTATATCAAGTCGCTCGACTAAAGTTGGATAGGCAGAAAATCTTGATATCAGAGGGCCTACAGGAGTGTCTGCAAAATAATTTAGATAAGTCAACTCATTTTTCCTTCAGGAATATTAGATTTTAATAGAGAGTACATGTTTTTTTGGCGTTGTCAAATGTAATAGAGATAATTGCCGTCCCAATGTTCATAAAGATAATGTCTTATTGAAAGCCATGAGTGATCTGTTAATCTTGATATTAGACCAGCTCAATGTATTGATCACTGTCTTCTGTAAAGGTGGGTGCTTTTTATAGCCACGCAATCATTTTTTATTCGAATTTTTGAGTAGTAGAACAATAGTGTTTTCTAAGGTTGAAAAATATTATACTTTCGGCGTAGTCAATTAATGTAATTATTTGGGGTCGCTATAACAATGACTATAATACCAAATGACATAGGTTTATATCTGTATCCGATCATCTCGATAACAGTTTTTTGTCTGTATGTCCGTGTCAGAAATTTGATCAACAAGCAGATTGCACTGAGATTAATTCACCTGAATTTCTTATGCTTTTATATTTTCCATGTTTTATTTTTCGTAGCAAAGTTGTTCAATACGGATCCAAACGAAGTAGCACACTTGCTAGAGTATTCAATTTTATTTCTTGTCTTTCTTCTTTGTTACTATTTATTTATATACCTGCAGATCATTGGTGTTCTTAAAAAAAGTATATCGGCCGATTTTCTTATTAAGCTAAAAGATTCAGGAACTGCAGCAGACAGAAATTTTTTCATGGAACATGCTGGGGATGGAACTGGATATCAATTTATTATTAAAGATCGTTTGGAACAGATGACTTTTTTAGGATTAGCTGTATTAAAAAATGATAACTTTGAGATAACAAAAAGGGGAACGGTTGTTAATAATATAGTCACTTTGTTTCTCAAATTCATAGGTATAAAAAGAGTATGATTAATTTTATCTTTGTTAATTACTTAATTTTGACGGCCTGCTATTTTTTTGGGGCAATCATCTATAATCATGTGAGTGATGGTAAAAGGTTTCTGTTGTCGTCTTTGTTACTCTGCTTCATGGTGAGCATGGCCTATCTGGTTATATGTAGACAAAACCATTGGCAGGTAGACTATATATCCCTAATACTATTACTTTTTACTTGTCTTGCTTATATTGTTATTGTTGTTAATTGTGCAAACTCCGTTACTTTGAAAATGTTGAGCTTTTTCGTTCATTCTTCGGCAAGTGATGGTATAAGATACGAATACTTTGTGGAAAAATTAGATCCTCAGGATAGCATTAACCAAAGAATAAAAGCTATGGAACGTTATCAATTTATAGCTAATGATAATGATAAAATTTGTCTAGTTAGTAGAGGTAGAAAATTAGCCTTGATTCTTTCTTTTGTACGTAATGTCCTAGGTATTCGAGCTACGGGTTGAGCGGTGTTTAAAAGGTTAGTTAATATATGGTAAGTGATATTAGCGATTTTTAAATGTTAACCAATTTTGTATATGAGTGCACATGATACGGTCTGTCAGTGGTGGCAAACCTCTGTGGTTCTTCTGCTGGGTCCTTGCGATATGGTGCACAGTATATAAAAGGTTTTGGGGTGCCTCAGAGCCTTGGCTGTAAAGATTATACTGGATTTAGTTCATTTTATCGGACACCTATTGTCCAGAGTTGTATCACGGTAGTGTGTTTGATTGTAATGGGCATTCCTGTGCGAAATCAGACTCTGATTACGAAAATATTTGTGAGATCAAAAAATAATAAATTAAGAATGGCTCGTCGTGACTGTCACTGGTTCAATGTCAGATAATAAAACGTATAGATGGCTTGATAAAGTGCAAGCCATCTCTTAAATTTTATCTGCTATGGGAGTATTACTTCTTTTTGGTTTCGCACTCGATTGAAATGCTCCATTGCTTTTTAGTCCCTTTTTTATCCAGAAAAAATATAGTTTGGTTCTTGTCTATCACGCTGTCATAGAAACCTTTAAAACAGATAGTATTAGTGGATAAATAGTGAGAGCCAAGATCGCAGCTAATCACTCTCTTTATTGCTGTGGCATCTTCTAATGCTTTCGTCAAAATGCAACGGGGAGACTCCTTGCCGAGTGGGAGATTCCAATTTTCAGGAGAAGGTTGATATTTTTTCACCAGATTATCAGGCTGTTTTACCTTAACCGTCCAAGTGGTCAAGGAGAATGCCGCAGATGGGATAATCAGAAATAAGACAAATAATAGATTCCTATTCATTACAATTTCCTTTCAGCTTACTTTCAGAAACGACTTTAACCGGAATAGCGCTCTAAATTTTTTCAGTCACTGTGCTAGGTAACGGCAATTTCTATACTTACCTTTAGGTAAAAAGTGGATTGCAAGCATAAATACTAGTAAAAACAAATATATAAATCTTCGGTAGTTTTGGATCTGGGAGGTCTAATTCGATATTGTCTTCTTAGTTCATATCCATATTAGGATGTTGTTCTTAGGAGAGCAAAGAAGAATGGGGAGGGTTGAACACCCTCCCCGTTAAAAGTCAGAAAAAATAGGTTTTTGCGCGCAACTTATAATCCTTGAATAAGCTGCATAGCAACCATAGGCTGCTGATTTGAAGTAGAAAGTATTGAGGTACCAGCCTGCTGAAGTATCTTTTCTTGAGTAAACTTAGCAGTTTCTGTTGCGAAGTCAGTATCTTGTATACGACTTTTCGCATCAGACAGGTTCTCGGTCTGTACACTTAAGTTTCTTACTGTTGATCCCAGTCTGTTTTGAATGGAACCAAGGTATGCTCTATAATCATTTACTTTAGTGATGGCAGTATCAATAACGCTGATAGCCGCTTGAGATTGGTATTTGTCCTCAACGCGAGTACCTTCTTGGGCTCGACCGAGTTCCAAAGAACCTTCACCAGTAGTAAATGAGTTCATTTTTTGAAAATCGATTTTGATAATGTTTACTGGATTCCGTTCATCTATACCATCCGCTCCAGCGTAATAGTCTTTGTGAACTTGAATTTCAGTAGGATACATATCAGGAGGGTTGTCGTATTCATCGCTGATATCATCAGCTCTACCGATTAGCAAACGGGTTCCGTTGTATTCAGTAGAGTTTGCGATTCGATCAATTTCGTCTTTAAGAGCTATGTACTCCTTGTCAATAAACAAGCGCTCTTCCCTTCCGATAGTATCAGAAGATGATTGCACTGCCAGTTCTCGCAGACGAACCAGCATAGTACTGGTTTCTGTTAAACCACCTTCTGCTGTTTGCACCATTGAAATACCGTCAAGGGCGTTTCTTTTTGCTTGGCCTAATGATCTGATGTCAGCTCGTAAATTTTCCGAAATAGCTAAACCCGCAGAGTCATCTGCTGCTTTATTTATTCTTTTACCGGAAGATAATTTACCGCTGGAATCGGTTAACCTGCGCGTCGTATTTTCGAGTCGACGCTGGCCGTTAAGTGAAGCCATATTCGTACGTAGTCGCATCCCCATGAGCTTTGACCTCCTGTCAAAAGTTAGAATTCTTCCCTGAAAACTGTATAGGCACATTCGACCTGGTCATGTTTTTGTTTAGACAAATATTTATAACTATCTGTTTTCATAGTTTTTTTATTTTGTATAGGCAGTGTTTAAACGGGGATAACTTATTTTTCCTCGTCTGAGGTTGTGCATTTGCTCATATCGATGAGTATTATATGCTCTCGATAATGATGATGGTTGTCTTTGTGTTATGGTCCCGGGATCTTTTCTTTGGCACTTATTTGGCCTTGGCAGGATGACAGCAATAATTCATTGACCTTTATGATTACAAATCAGACCTTGAGCGGAATACATTATTTGAAGTGAGTAGGTTTATTTATTTTCTATATATAGAAAATATTTTTTGGAGCTCAGCTCAGCTGAGTTAAAAGGAAACAAAGACGGGAATCCCTTTTGCCTTTGATTTATAGAGAAATGCAATATAGGTGAGCTGCGGCATCGCAGGGAAGCTCGTCTGTGTCCAGCCAGAAACCATCAATGTGTCCGATGATACTAGTGACTTGTGGGTCGGTACTTAGCCAGCCACCGCAGTCAAAGGTCTGGTTACCTGGGCCGGCTATGCCTGTCCAGACATTGACAGGAGGGATCAGCTCTGGGTTCATTGGATCTGGAGGAAGAATATCATTGTCCATGGGACCGAACCAAAAATCCAGTCCGCTTCGTGTGGTTAAAGAAGCTTCTCTACTATTAACTACTGGTTTATTGATGGCAATGGGATAGCCGTCTGGTTCCTGAATATTGTATAGCACTGCCTTCCATTGTCTACCGGGAAAGAAAGAGCTAGCTTCGGTAGCACATATTGTATTCCCGTCTTCAGGACTACTAAAGTCTTGCCCTGGTCGATAGTTACCCGCTGTATAAAACATGATATGAGTATCTGCTATTAACCCTCTGGTCGGATCGGCTTGCTGGACTTTGACAGGTGCTGGACTTAATCCGGGATATTGAATGTTTGGAATGATTTCAATGTCGCCTGTGGCAGCACCTCCAGTTGCAATCAACCAATGCCAGTAATTGTTTTGGGAATCAGCCACACTTATTTGCAGTCGTTTTTTATTCCTATCATAGGCTGTTAAGTCTTTTGCTGTTATGGTCTTTAAATCGATTTTTTCTTGGATCTGATCTTCCAGTCGACAGCCAAAGTAGTTCTCCTGAGGTTTGGCTAAATTTTGCTTCGCACAAAAGAGAAAGGCACTACTGATAATAACAGGCTTGTCTACCTCATCATCTTCAGTGATATCAGCTTCTTGACTAGCACCTTCGGTGACCAGAAAATTAGTACTCTTACAGCCAGAAATTAACAACATCATTAACATAATAAAATTACAGTAAGCAAACATAACAGACCTTCTCTATTAAACACCAACGCACTTATCGGTCGAATTGGTAAATCTACTTAGCTTTCGACCATTTTACTAAAAATCCGTAAGTATCTGTCATTCTTATTTCTTTAATCTTATTGTTAGTGGGTTTGCCAGAATTTAGGCGGTTTTAGCTGTCAAATTTTTTTAGCTATCAAATAGATAAGCAAGGACTCCTCCAAACATCATAAAAAGCATAAAGAAAGCAAACAGTCGCAGTCTTGGTTTGGTTGGAACATGGGGGAGAATTATATCCCTGTTACCACCAGTTGTGGTTTGGTCAGATGGCATTGCAGCAAAATCATCATCGTTAAGTTCCGTCTCGTAGGCTTGAATAAGATTATTTACTTCATGCTCATCGACAGGATTGATCATAATACGGTAGCCGGTTTGGGCCCCAAGGAAAGGAGCATATCCCCCCTCATCGTCCGCAGCAACCCGGCAATGGAAACCATGGGCAGCAATGTAAGCCGCCATCAGGTCAGCTTCCTGTCGGTTGTGGGTCGTTGTTATGGCTATCATTGGATCTCCTAGTTTATTATGATCATAGATTATAGCATTGAAAAGGATCGTAGCTACCCCATCCTCCCACCATATTTTTCGGGGTCACTCCAATCGTATTTATTACCATTACCAGTATATTTTCGATTTAAAATTTTAATTGGCCAAAGAGTACATTCTAATCTGAGATAAACCTTAGTCGATTAATCTTTTAATTTTTTGAAAGATAGAAGTCTTTGTATCATTAGTGATGTCACAGTTAAGATGCAAGTGGTTGGAAAAACCAGCATACTCTTGATAAGATTTAAAAAAGATTGTTGATCGAGAAAATATCTTTCTAATCATTTATGAATTTTGCTATAGAGCTAAAGCATTAATAGTAAAAAATTTTCTTCGCTGTTCATAATTCTTATGCTGTTTTTTCTCTCCAAGACTGACATGCTTCGAGCCTTCTACCATTTTATAGGTTGAAAGGACTTGGTTTTTAACTGCTGTTTTTCGCAACAATGGATTATTTACAATATAAAATAAATAGTCCTACCTTGTTGTAATGGTTATGAAAAGGAACCTTCCTAAAGTAAATGCCAAGTAAATCCGATGAGCCTCTGTGGTTCAATAAGCTAAAAGAGAGGTTATGCATGTTATCCGGGGGGAAACAGTTCTTACTTATTTCGCTTTTGTTGCAAGTCTTTGGTACAGGCTGTGATCAATCAAATAGTATCAGTTCAGGTAATCAGTCAACGATCAGCCAAAATCCGTTACAAGGAAAATCCGATAGGCCTTCAGATGATGATGGTGGGCTTCCAGGATATTCACTTACATGTAACACTGTCCAATGGCCTCGTGGTGAAAATTTTGAAGGGCAAACCGACTGTCGTTTGGCAGCAGATAAAAAGAAGGCAAAATTAAAAGATCGCTTTGATTTTTATGAGTGGGGTTTTCCTCAGACAGAGGGTGTTAATGTAGCTATTAAGGAGCTAGCAGCCAGCGCCAATGACCATGTAAGCTATCAGTTCAGCGGTGATAGCCGTGCTAAGGTTAATGCTGCAATAGCTGGAGCAGCATTCACCTTGAGTTATCAAAAAAAGGGAGAAAATAAAAAGCGATCGGTTTCGGCTAAGGGTTTTAAGGCTAATGATCCCGAATTCAAAGAATCCTTGCAGTTGCTTAAACCGTATCGTTATTTCAAATTAGTCTTGGATTCCGCCAGTAATGGTGATGATAAGGGGGTCTGGATTGAGGACATAAGGCTTCGTTCGAATCAAACCTGGCACAAGGGTTTTATTAACCCTGATAATAGAGGCACAATCGATGGACGTAATGTCCGGATTAGTGGGAGTGAAGATTCAGATCCCGATCCTTTATATACAGCCTTTAGAGGTATTGAATTAGGAAATGCCTGGTCTGCTGGTGCTTGTGAACTGAATGGTATTGAAAATGATTGTGAGTCGGTCTTTTTGACTATCGATTTTTTAGGAACCCCGATGGTGATTGATGGCATTCAGATTAATGCGGGTGATACTGCTTTTGAACCAGGTCCTAGATGGAGTGTAGATGCCTTTCATATTAAAGTGTCTGATGATGGAGTAGCCTGGCGAGTTATTCCTGGAAGTATCTTCGAGGGTGTTGATACCAATGATCTAACTTCTTTTGTGTGGTGATCTATGCATCTTATTTTAAATAAAACAGCAAGTTGGACCGTTAAAGATGTTGAAGACCGTAAAGACAGAATCAGACTCACTATCGATGAATATGAAGACCTTCATGGTGCAGAGACGAGACTAGACTTCATTAAGGCGAGGGTGGGTGAACTTGATGGGGGTGATGATCCTATCAATAGTCTGGATCGATTTATCTTTATTGTCCACGGCTTGGTTCATCATCTGAGAATGGGTGGCCTTAGTGCGGTAGAGATACAGAAATCTCTCGAATTGGCACAGACTATTTTGACACTTAATGGGATCAAACCACAAAGATCACGACTAGCTGGCCTATATGGTGAACTTCATATCATTAAAAGTCAGCTAGCTCTGGGGAAGGGTGATATCTGGGCCGGCTGTTGGCAGCAGCAAATTGCTCTCCATATTTCTGGAGAAAACCCTCCAGGAGGTTTGTCATTTCAATCCTTGTTGATGGGACGTAAGGCCCAACGTTTAGGTCATACTAGTATAGCCTTAACCTGTTTTGAAGAGGCAGAGGAGGCCGCAGCCAAAAATGGCGAGCGGCATCAGGAAATTATCCGTATCGAGAGGATTCGCTGTTTAAGACTGGCAGCCCGATGCAGCGAAGCGAAAGAACTGGTTGAATCGGAGGTGCTCGGCTTTAGTGAAGGCTATGATAAAGAAAGAGCATGGGAAAACCAGATGCTGGCAATCCAGGAAGAAGGTGATTTAGATGGTATTTTTAGTTTATGCTTTGAAAAAAAATCTCATTTTTCCCGAACCTACGTTCTTGAGTCCTATTTATGGTCTCTTAGCGTACGTTCATCTAAGTGGCAAAAGAAAATCAATAAGGTTCGTACCATGGCCCGTAACAAGAACCTTGATCTTAAGAGGGATAAAAGCATGTTAAAGGCATGCTTAGTACTTGAAAATGCCTATGAAACTGATACTCCGTTTCTTAGTCGCCTTGACCAAGTAGAGAAGGTTCTCACTGAGATTAGACGACTAAAAACCCTAGATAAGGAGCTGTTAGTATGGCTTGCTACTGCTCGTTGGTTGGCCCGGTCCAATCACTACCGACTTTCTCTGTTAATCCTTGAAGAGTATAAGTGCCTTTCTTTGCGCATTAGTCAGGGGCTTACTAACGATGCCCTTGGTGTCGCTGGAGATATCATTGGTAAGGAATGGCAGCAGAAGATAACTATGGCAAAGTTGGGTAAAGCGTCTTCAGATTAATGAGAATTTAACAGTTCAGACTAATTTTAAGAGGGAGGGCTTTCTTAATCATGTCTACTTTTTTAACTTTTATCGATTATACAATTCGATTGTTATAGTCGGTGGCAGGGCGGAAAAAAACTGACGGACTCCCGGTTAAGATCAAATCGCCACGATATATCATAACGAGCAGACTGTGACCGGGACATTGAGCAACGCCTTGAGGGGACTAGCCCCCCGCCAGTAAAAGGATCTGATTTTCAGACCAGATCTGTAAAGCTCCCCAACCAAAGGTGCAAGTGCTAAGACCTTCAGAGTTTTTGGCTAGGTATCCTGGTTGTCTGGTATCATTATGCATTGCGCTGCAGGGAACCATGGCCCCAAAGTCTTGATCTGCGATAGGCAGGCCACCAAAAGCTTTGCCTAGAGGCAGCATGGCACCGCTACCAGATGCTGGTAACAAACGGTATTGTTTGGTTCTGCGTTCAACCCCATCGATGCCTACCAGGCATGAGTCCCATTGCCATTTCTTTTTGCCAGGCACTAATCTAAGGTCGACCAGACCAATGCAGTGATACATGTTTTTGACTTCAGCGCCAGTAGACATAACCTGCGATGGGTTAGGTTTATCCTGAGGGTCAATTAGAGTGACCTTGGCTGCCTTAAAAAAGTGATCTATTGAGCTAGGGCTATTGACACTGATAGCTGCGGAGAAAGCCATTTTAGGATCTGGCCGTTGTTTGAAACTTTCTTCCAAGTGTTTACGGGTTGGATTAACTAATCCTGCAAAAAGAATCGTCCCATCTGTTGTTTTCACGATAACTTCCTGTTCAAAATCCACCATATGATGGTTCAAGAGAAGTTTGACTTCCATTGCTCGCACAGAACGAATGGTAAAAACCTGTCCCTTGCGGCTAGCTTCGATGATGTCTCCTTCATCGGCATCAGCGGGGTCAACTGCCAGCCAGTACATCTGACTTTTTTTCACTTCATCCTGGTGCCAGGTGATGGTTTTCGGCAAAGGGTTGCGTTGCTGTTGGTACATGAAGTCAAAACCAATAACATCTTTTAAACCCATCCAGTGGCCGATGCGAGGGAAGATCTTACCAGTATGCCGGTATATGCTGCTTTCTTTTTGCAAAATGGAAAGCTTATTTAACCAAAGTTCTGCGGCTAAATTGCGGTTATAAGGCTTGTCTGCACCACCAACGTAGATAGCAAAAGGCAGGTTTCTTAGGTTTAGCGGCGAGGCATTACCCGGATGACCTGCAGACATAAACCCACCAGCCCAATAGTCAGCCATTCTGGGTGCCAGCTGGTAGGTTCCATCGCCACCGGCAGAATAACCCATGATATAGACTCGATTGGGATCTACTCCTTCAAATAAAACCATATTGGTGATTAGTCGAGCAAACAGAGGGTCGATATGATCTCGGTGCCACATATTCCAGGTGTCTGTCGGGGCTCTAGGAGCAACGTAGATCCCTTCGTTAGGTTGCTCCATTTGGCGATAGAGTGTAATTTGGTTAAGCCACTGGGAATCATTGGTACTGGATGGGGCTTGGCCACCACCATGCATAGAAATGAATAGAGGGCGCTCCCCCGCAGGCAGGTTGCCATAGCGCCTGACCATGTACTTCATGTTGAAGTCAGCGGCGATAACGCTGTTACTGTCATACTCTGCCTGCCGTTCAACCCTTAAGTCATTGACAGCTTCTTGCCATAGTTGTTTTTCCAAAGTTTGCCAGTCCGTGTCAGCCCAAAGGTTGGTGCTGATTAATCCTAGTAACGCAGTGAACATTAATCTCATAGTGACTCCCAATTTAATAATTTATCGATAAAGAACGATATAACTAGCTAAGTCAATTTCCGGGGCAAAGCCACGGGAGTTAGGTGCGCGAGTTAACGTGGGCTCATAGGGGCGGTTGTTGTAAAAACCAGCATAGGAAATAGAGGCATAACCACTAGCGATCGTGGCTTGATCAAGCGGAAACACTCTTGGTGCTATGGCTGTACCCGGACACCAGCCTCCCCGTCCCCATGGCCAGTTTTGTTTGTTTTGATTTGGGGGGGACACCTAAACTTATTTTTTCCATACATCCTAATCGTCCATCCCGATTCAGGACATAAGGTATCTCTAAGTCATTTACATAAAACTTGTGCTGACTGTCACAAAACTCGGCACAATTTTCCCGAGTGCTGCCCCACCCGTGACCGCTGGTAGTAGCGACGATGGTTGCAATGGCAGTGTCTTCATCAAAGTCAACCCTCACTGGTGGTCGAGGCTGACCATAAGAAACATTAAACTTCCCACCCTTAAAAAGAGGTATTATCTTATACGGTTTTTTGCTGTCCCCCTTTTTCTTGCCGAAATAAAAGGTCATACGAACTTTGTGGCGGTCGACAGTCCAAAGGCGAATCGAAGGGCTTTGTTCGCCATGAAAGAAGGGTAAAAAAGGAGATAAGTCACTGACCGTGTCAAGGCTTTGCCCATAGGGTGTAACCCAGCGACCAATCTCTTGCTGGCATTTGTCTTTTGTGGGTGGACCTTCAGCCGAGCACACAAACAGCTTTGCCTTAAAATCCTGGTTAATACGCTCCCCTTTGCGGCAGTCATAGTCGTCGCAATCTAACTCTAAGCGGACCTCAAGGCTATTGTATTGTTTTATGTCCGCAGGTACGGCGATTTGCTTGATAAGGCCTTCTCCTGTCCAGCCGGCATCGATGATCTCATCGCTAGCAACAGTGATCTGGGTTTTACTGCCGAGGTCGCGCAGCTTTTTTGCGTATTGCAAACGATGCTGGAAGTATTGAGCTTCCCATCCTAAAATCTGTGAAGCATCTGAGGTCAATTGGTGACTAAATGTATCAAAGCCGCGGCCAAAACCGTGAGCTTGTTTGTTGCTGTCCACACCAAAGTAGCGAATCCCTTGAGCAGACCATTCTTTGAGAAAAGAAGGCCACGCTTGAAAACACAGAATTCGATTAATATCCCGGCCCTGTCTGGCAAAGGCTTGTCTCATGGTTTGCTGTATCTGGTTAAGGTCCAAGCCACTATTGAGTGGGGTAGTGAATAGAAAGTAACCATTCTCGGGTGCTTCTTTGGCCAGGGCTTGAAAGGTGCTATCAGAAAAGGGTTTTAGTTGGGGATCCCTGGGATCCAGAATCATAATCGTAGCAAATTCATCGACTGCCAGATCATTTAATTCCCATGGAGTTCCATCGATGGAAGTGATTGCAAAATTTGCTAGTGGCTGACTCTGAACAATGGGTTTGGTGGCGGAATCACTATTACCGTATGAAACTAATTCCCATAAGCAGGTGATGATGACAGTAAAAGCGATGATACCCTGATGTCTGACTTTGGTGATATTTCTATTTCCCATAAAAATCCCCTTTCAACATTAGTGTTTAACCATATCAGAGGTGAGTTTCTCCAACCAAGGAACTTTAGGGAACGTGATTTACTATGATTGCATAAATCAAAATTTTATTCATATCGGCTAGTGCGATCATCGCAGGCGCAACCATTCACATCGCCTGGTGCGATCATCGAAGCTGTAACTGGGATCATACTTAGTAAAAAAAATTGCCATTGAGTAACAAGAGCTATAATGTCAAAGCGGCGTAATTCATGGTGTAACACTCTCCGTCATGGTGGTGAATTCTAATGGAGGGTGAGCTTTACGCTCTATTTATAAAGGTATTAGGCCTTAGATAAGGATGAATTTTTTAAGACGAAGATGGATTGCATGCTTGACGTTATGGCGGGGGATCTCTAAGATGCCTGAGATTTTGCGAACCTAAATGATGAGGTGATTCTATGACATTGCGTATCGGCGATACCGCCCCAGACTTCACAGCAGCTACCACAGAAGGCACCATTAACTTCCATGATTGGATTGGTGATAGCTGGGTGGTTATGTTTTCACACCCAAAAGATTTTACCCCGGTATGTACCACTGAGCTGGGTTATATGGCTAAGCTGCAGCCTGAGTTCGCAAAGCGTAATTGTAAAATTCTTGGCTTGAGCATTGATTCAGTTGAAGATCACAAGGCCTGGAAAAAAGATATTGCAGAAAGCCAGGGAAGTGAAGTGAGCTACCCCTTGGTTGGGGATGAGGATCTAAAAGTAGCCAAGCTATATGACATGATTCATCCTGATGCTTCTGGGGAAGCCAAGACCAGAACGGCAGTGGACAATGCTACCATTCGTTCGGTATTTATCGTTGGTCCAGACAAAAAAGTGAAGCTCACTATTACCTATCCCATGAGCACGGGACGTAATTTTGATGAAGTTCTCCGAGTTTTAGATTCCTGTCAGCTGACGGCTAACCACAAAGTTGCAACGCCGGTTAACTGGAAGCAGGGTGAGGATGTGATTATTGCGCCTTCGGTTTCTGATGAGGAAGCAAAGACGAAGTTTCCACAAGGCTGGACATCGCCAAAGCCTTATATTCGTATTACAGCTCAACCAGGTAACTGATGGCTTGCGGGCCTGAAACTTGGATAGAATCTCATTGAGAATAAATCGTTTAAAAAACGTTAATAAAACCTTGAATAAAAAACCCTTTCCATCAGCCATGGTAAGGGTTTTTTATATAGCGATAGGGACCTGAGTCCCGCAGGTATAACCCTAATGCTAGATAGTAAATTTGGCTTTAGTGACGACCGATTTTAATCGGCCTTCCCGGTTAGGTGAAATTTTGGTGAACGCTTTTCATGCCGTTGCTTTTTTATCCTTAAACCTCAGCCTAGGATGAGGAAAACATTTAGGAGATAGAAAAATGCTATTTTTTCAACGAAAAGAAGTCATTAAAACGTTATTGATTCCTTCAACACTGCTCATGGGAAAGCTCTGGGTATGACGCAGTCAAACCTATCAATTATCGGTGGTAAATGAAAAACCGCCGATGTGCTCATACTTAAGATGGCTGTCCACATCGTGTAAGAAAGAGGCTTCCAATGTTGCTGCGTTGATCTGAGTGACCTTATACATGTCGCCATAATAAACAGACTTGCTGTTGCCCGTCATATAGGTACCCTTCATGTAGAGCACACCTTCATTGATCAGATCGGCGTTGAGAAGAGCTGGCTGCTCAAAGGCAATGTGGAAAATGGATCTGCCGCGCTTTTCGGATGAATTAAAGTAGTAGGTGGATAGCTCTTTGCCGGATGACTTTAAAACAACTTTGCCTTGGCCATTAGCTGGAATTTTCAGAGTGACATCTTGTTTTACTATTTGGTTAACCTGATCTTGGTAGAACAATGTCCCAGGTGAATCGTTAAAAGCCAGAGCAGATGCAGAAAATAAACCGGACAGAATCAACATGCCTAACAACTTCATAGAAGATCTCCAAAATATTTACGGTAGCAGAAATTTATTAGATAAGATGGCAGAGTCCTTTTTTGTCGTCAACAGAGATGGTTGTTATTTCTATAAACGCCACAATATGTGGCAACAGTCATTTGGCCGCAGATGTTGACTGAGGTGCGGCAATTTTTTAAAAATGCAGACCAAATTGTATTTGTGTACTAAGGTAAAATTTACCTTTCAGCAGGTTGTCTGACAGATCGTATTCATGGTGACTTTTAAGAGGTCCATCTGTGATATCTCCATTGCCTTCAAACTTATTCTTATGTTCAATTACCATATTGCGACAAAGGTTAAACCAGTTGAGATTCAGCGATATCCGCTGGACGAGCCAATGGTTGCCTATTCCGGTGCACACTGCTCGAGAATGACTTTCCTGGAACCTTTTGTAGCTCAGCTCGTCATCGTAGAGCTCTATTTTCCTTTTTTGAATATGCCACTCACCGGCTAATTTGAAATAGAACCTGCTGTTTATTGAGGACTTATCTGCTGGTGAGCGTCTGGTAAAATAGCGTGCATTGATTGCTAGCATGTGATGCTCTCTATCAGAGCGATAACCTGCGGTGTACCTTTTGGCAGACTGGTTGAAATAGTTAACCCCTCTGCCACCATTAGCCTTATCGTTTGCCCAAAGAGCAAGACCCCAAGAAATATTGTCGCTAAAGAAGTTTATGTTGATTCCATTGCCCACGTGTGTCCCTAGGTTGCCGGTAGCTATTGCTACGGAATTTTTGTATAGAGAAACATTAGAGGGCGCCTCGTGCGCTTCTGTGTTGAATGAAAGACAAGAGCTTATAAAGATTAATATCGATTTTAAAATTTTCATTGTTTTTCCTCCGCTACTTTGATTTCGATTTTACTGGCTAGAAGTCTCTCCTGATTATTTTCAAATAAATAGATGCCATCGATTGCAGTTGTTATCAGAAGATTAGGCTGGATGATAATGTCAGTGCATCGCACATAGCTGATGACCTCCATTAAATCCAATTCTACGGGATCGATCCTATTGTATATGTGGAGGCCTCGTCTTAAGTCGCACACATAAAGTAGGTCACCCCATACCCCTAAACCAGCAGGCGTATTCATGGGAA